>Ga0302237_1001107_pt1 | contig 20373 bp, 37 predicted proteins | sample AAG_UR_Ala_MG_FD_193530 | JGI IMG/M metagenome (GOLD analysis project Ga0302237, IMG submission 193530) | Enriched activated sludge microbial communities from anaerobic digester in WTTP, New Holstein, Wisconsin, United States - AAG_UR_Ala | ecosystem: Engineered > Bioreactor > Anaerobic >... | reverse complement strand
GGTTACAATATCGGGGCACTCTCTTTCAGCCGCAGAAATAGCAGGCCATCAACATTCAATGCAAGATAGATCTTCACGGCCTAATTCTGGTGGATGTGGAAATAATTCGGAAGGCAGTGGTTCACAGCATCCAAATGCATATTACAATGTTGATAACACTGGAGACAGCGATATTGGGAAAGCTACCGCCGATCCCCACACTCATTCATCAAGTTTTTCAAGTGACCCGTTCACGATAACTCCGATGTATTACTCACTTAAATTCATACAAAAAATTGCATCGTGATCTAGAACTGTAGCATGTCCTACAAGCCACTTTATAGACCCGTAGCGAGACTTTCATAGTTATGGAAGAATTGTGTATTGGAACGTGGAGAAAGTCGAGCCTTGGGCAAATTAGACCATAATAAAAGAGATATTGAAGATAAGTGGAGTAAGTATTTACTTACCCCATGAACTCTGCGATCTTCTTGTTAACTGCATCCTCCTCGGTCACTACTCCATCCCATGATTTATCAACTGCGTGGGTGGGTTTGGCAAGTGATAGATTTTCGGCGTATGGATCACTGCCGTTCATGCCCAAAAATACCGCGTTCTTCCTGGCAACTACGTCCTGCTCAGCTACATACCCGAATGGCGTTCCATCAACTGCGCGAACCGGCTTATCCCCATCGCTCCAATTTAGCTCGGGGCTGTGTGGCCCATCGCTAAAGTTGATAACATTGGTGGAAAAGATATTCTTAACGTTATCGGCATAAGACTTGGAATCGTCCCAACCACCAAACCCAACCGCCATACCTACCATCATAAAGATGGTTACCATTGCACCAATTTTCCCGTTCATTAATATCCCTTAAAAATATTTATGTCCATTTGAAGGCTATATAATCTTCTGTCTACTTCTTTTCTTTCCAATTTTAAAGTTTCAATTTGGCGATGAATCTCCTGCCAACTTGGTCCATCCTTAACGAGATTTTTCTCGTCTTTATCCCCGTTTAGTGCTTCAATCATGTCATCGATTGCACATAGGCGGTCAAACAGATCGTTCCACTTATCATGCATATCTTCCAAGCTCGGGCCATCATCATCCCATTTTGTTCTGTAGGTAATAGTTCTCACCTCAACTACCTATATAGAAAAGCATATATATAAAGATGACGCTAGGTAAAATAGAAGGTATAATAATGAACGATGAACAATTTGAGTTAGATTGGCCCACAATAGACAAGATTGGTGGATGGCTTGCAAAGGAAGAGGCCCGCGTTTTGTATATCATCGCGAGCGAGGTAACCGGCCCGATTGTTGAGATTGGGGCATGGAAAGGCAGATCAACTGCGACCCTGGGATTTGCATCGCGAAACAACCCAGCCCACCCCCTAATATATACTGTTGACCCGTTTACAGGCTCCAAAGAACATCGCGAACTTGATCCCCACTGTAATACGTGGGACGAGTTTAGAGAAAATATAGAATCCCTCCACATGTTTGATATTGTGCGCCCTTACCAGATGACCTCGAAAGAGGCATATGAGAAGCATTTTGGGGCGATTGGGATGTTGTTTATAGACGGCTCCCATGAGTATGAAGATGTAAAGTACGATTTTGTTCATTGGGGTAGTAATGTGGTAAAGGGCGGTTGGATCTGCATGCATGATTACCATTGGTCCGGCCCAAATCGTGTAGCTAAAGAACTTGTTATGGATAACCCCAGGTATAGAGTTCCGCCCGCAACATGGGGCGACTTATTTCCTATACAGGTAGTGAGCTGATGGATTTACTTGACGAAATACAGGGCGACCCGGAATTTATGACTGATACAAGCGAATCTTCTGAGATCGCGAGTTTATCATTCAGGCTCAGCAAGATGTACATGGAGCATGAAGCACTCCTCCTCATACTAAGAGCAAAGAAAGTAATAACCGAGGATGAATACCAGAAAGCTATCCATCATATTGTAGAAGAAACTAAGCAACTTGAGGAAACTGTCGAGATTGATGGGGAGTATTTAAAAAATGTTGATGAGAGGTTTAGAAATAAAATATGATATCGCCTTATGGCGATATCTACCATCTAGACAAATTTATCGGTACTTGTGCATGTTTCAGGGTGAGGAAACAAGTTTGTAGGCCATCTCCAACGTTTAGCATGTGTGGAACTATCTGATCGTTCCACCACTTGTTGTTAACAAATCCTTGCATTAGTAAGCTATGTTCATATTTATTGAGGAATGCAGGCCACGATCTGACGTTATTTCCATATATACCGAATGTGGAGTCTGCTACTAGCACCCCTTTAAATCTACTTATATTTATATCGTTTATATTATGAGTATGCATTCGCTGTTGTAACAGTTTTACGGGAGAGGTTGGCTTGATATCCCCATACTGCGCGGTACTGAATCGATGTGTCTTAGAAGTTGTATAGATTGCTTCTATACCATTTTTATCCATTGTATCTACAATTTCGTCATCCAATATTTCAGTATATGGATGGAACTCGTGCACCTGATTCAATGTCATATCATCAATATCAATTGAAGATTTCAGCACATTAAATATATTCTTTATTGCTCTTATATCTTCAGGTACTTTTGTTCCATGTGCTAATTTAAAGTTGTCGCATACTGGAAATTTGATGGTTGCCCGGTTTGCATTGGTGCTATTAGGCGTTATTTCTATGCCGTCTGATACAATTTTCTCTTTTGTTCCAAGATCAGAGCTACTATATATAATAGATCCATGTATGTAGGATACCTGCATATTTGGATTGAGTCTACTCTGAAGTTTGATACTGGTCGCCATATCCATATTTCTAACATAGTCCTTTGGGAACTCAACAAGTTTATTACTCATCTGCAATCACCTTTCTCTTTGCGTTTGTTTCATCTATAGCTGCTTGGGTTTTATCATGCGCGATCTTAGCAGCGTCTTCTATACTCATTCCACAACATTGTAATTTTAGGTCGGTACATCCACAATTGGGACAGAATAGTTTGTCAAGCATTCCACGTATTACCAACCAATTGTTATAATTCCAGAACATTGCTTGATTACGTTTTCCTTCTTCTGTGGATTCTTCCTCCCAAGCTGGTTTTTCACTTAACAATTCCAATGCATGCTCTACTTTCTGACTAACAGTTTGTTTTATTGCTTCTACACCACCATTTTCAACGATCTTGGTTTGTTCTTCTTTTGATGGCACAATACGTACAAAATCGTCAGCCGCCTTTGCAGACAACTCGCCTTTACTCATTAATTCTTTTACTTCGGGTGCGCCATTTTTATGTACCGCGTGAACTCTATATACCGTGGCAGGACTAACTCCCGCCTTCTCTGCAATCTTTACTGCTACCTTTTTAGTAGTTTCACCGGTAGGTATCCCTGGGAGACTCACCGGTGCAAATTTACCTGTTGCTGGATCTTGTGTTTGAGTTGCCTTCTGTGCTGCTTTGGCCTCCTCTTCCATTTTGATCTTTTCTTCTAAAGGAATCATTTGCTCTGCAATTTCTACTAATTGAGCTGCTGATAGATTGCGTTGCTCGGTTTGTCGGTGGAGTGTATACAGAATTGCCTTGTCAAGCGATTCAAACGATTTTACTACATAGCTAGGCTCAATTCCTAATTCGCGACAGATCTTATATCTATGATGTCCATCGACTATAGTATCTGGATATTCCTTCCACAATACAATAGGTTTTGCCTCATCATATCCCTGCATCTGAATACTGGTCTTGAGCTTTTCAAATTCCATGCCCGACAATGGTGGTAGACATTTTTCCAGTTCCGGGTTTATCTTATATTCTTTCATCGATTCACTCTTCTTTATAGCTTGCTATAATCTCATCTACTGTTCGACTAACCGACTTCAGGTTATGATATTTCTTGTATGCTATACGTCTAGCTTTATCTATCGATTCCTGTGATAGATAAAATGATGCATGTACTGTATCCATTTGCTCACCAATATAGCTATAATGCTTGTATGGTATATAAAAATTTCGGTTAGTAACTTGTCTCGGGCCGTAAGCTATATATGCTCATAAGGCGATATCATATTTACGGGGAAATCCCCAGGTGAGTAATAAGATGTTTAACGCTACGGTAAATATGGGTGGCTCCCGAATGGAGCCTGGTACAGATTATGTTGCAACTATTATGGATATAGTGCCTATGAAGGCCGTTATCCAGTATCCCAAGGAGCTGAGGTGGGATGCAGTTAACAAGAAGATGAGGACTGTCTCAGATCTATCTAATGATGAGAGGGCTGTGTTTGAGAACACGCCCATTGAGCCAATGATGAGCCAGGGTAAACCCGTTCTAAATAAGGATGGTAGCCCTGTAATGAAGCCAAAGGCCGTTGATCAGATTAGGTTTGTGTTCCAGTTTGATGAGACGGGCACGACTACTGGTCAGTTCGATTTCGTGTTCCAGATGTATGATGGATTCCGGGCCAACAATAAGTTTAAGACGTTTGTGAAGAATGCGACAGGCCAGGATATTAGTGATATGACTGGTATGCTTAAGCTTGGCAATCTGTTCCCGGAGGGTTCTAAGTATGTTATCAGGACCAAGGATGAGCTTCGCGATGGGAAGTGGGTATCTTATGACCCGGACAGCATTAGACCTTACAAGGATGGTATGGTGCTCAAGACTAAGGATGCAGGATCTACAACTACAGTAACCGAGGAAGAGGTTCTTGAGTTTCTGAGGGGGCTTGTCAACGAGAGTGGTGGGCCAATTAATCCTTTGGCTGCTCTTTCGAGGGGCACAGACAAGTTTGGCGCGTCCTACTCAGATGTATATAGGGCGCTAAAAGATAGCGGAAAAATCGTTATTGATGGTGGAAAACTCACCGTGGGATAGGATCGGCGAAGGTGAATCTACCTTCGCCAGTTTTTTTATCAAACAATATTATTTGAAAATTATTATATAAATGGTGATATAAATGGTAGACGATGAATTTGATCTGGGGGTGGAGCGCATTAAATTGGCGTTCTCGGGCGCGCCCAATAGCGGTAAATCGCACATGGGTGCATTATTTGTGAAAACATTTGGTGGTATGTTTGTAGATTTTGGAAAGCCTATACAGGTATCAAATTTTGCATCGGCGGCGAAGTACTATGATGCTCTTAAAGGTCACGCATTGACTCCCTGCCGACATGTGGGCCTCAACAAATACCAATACAGGTTTATCAATAAATGGGCTGATTTTCAGGCCATAGTGGACAACTCAGAGATGATCAGGGACTCCATAAAAACCATCGACAATCATATCCCCTGGATGATCCTGGACGATAGCGAAGGATTTAGAAGTCTGTGTGCAATGTGGTGCTCATTAGAAAATGGTCACAAGATGCCCAACAAAAACGATTATAGTATGGCAACTTCTATAACACGAACGGTACTTGGCACCCTCGAAATGAACTTTAATATTATTATGGTGTGCCAGGTAAAAGACAAATATGATGGGGAGGGTAACAACCTCGGAGTTACAACGCCCGCATTTTATCCGCCCAATCTAGAGCACATCGCGAACGCTTCAATCTATATGGATTATATAGAAGATGAAGAAACGGGTAATATACGACCTCTTCATACGGTCCGATCCATCAAAGATGTGTGGGTATGTAATAAAAATGTTCCAAAGGAGATTAAGTATAAAGATCCTCTAAAGGTATCGCCCATAGAAATGTTGGAGCAACTGCAATTTGACAAAGCGCAGTGGTAGCCATGATACGTATTGATACTAGGGAACCCACCGACGATATCATGAACATAATAGGACGCAATAAAGATCTGTTAAAACATGCTGAGCAGTTCGCCCTCCAAAAATTGAACCTGGGCGACTATCTTATTGAGCGGAAGGATGGATCAACGTTATTGGTGGAGCGAAAGACGGTAGCGGACTTCTGTAATAGCGTATATAAGGCATCTGGGAATGGTAGTCTGGCTAGTAAGCTTATGAGGATGCGCACTGTTGCAGATGAGGCGATCCTCCTCATAGAGGGTTCATACAAACGCTCAAGCGATACAAAGGTCCATACTTATGCGGGGCGATTTGGCCTTCCATATTCGGTATATAAAAGATACCAACTTCACCGACAGCAAGATGGGTGCAGATATCTCAACACCAACGACTTAGAAGAAACCCTTCATCTGCTGTTGGTGCTTCATGATGATCCGGGGGGATCGCCTGCTCTCAAAGCAACAAGTTGGGAACAATTTATTATGTTGCTCCCTAATATTGGTCGCAAGCGGTTTGAAAAAATTAAAAAAAAGTATGAAAGTCCGGTCGATGCCTTCTTACACATTGATGAGTGGGCGACTGGACTACCTCTAGACAGGTGGTGAAAATGTCAAGAAAATATGTAATACCCAGTCTGGTTACTGGCGAATTGATGGATAAAAAGGTGTACATGATATTGGATACACAGACCGGACTATTTGCTAAGCGGGGCAGTGTACCAACTTTCACAACGATGCATAATGGCAAAGTTTGGTCATCAATAAGTAGGCTACGCTCTCACCTTAATTACATGTTGTTAAAACGGGGCCATCGATATGATGATACTTGCGTAGTTGTTAAGTTTGGGATTGAGAATTTCGAGGATATTAATGCCTACTTAGCAGAAATTGATGATTTGCTTTGTGGGGATGATGAAGAGGAAACCAACGATGAAATTTAGATGTGCGGGTATTCATGATGTTTTGGATGGGGGAATCGGGGCGGGCCTCGGCATATTTTTTCAGGGCTGCTCTATCCATTGTGACGGTTGTCAAAACCCCGACCTCCAATCCCATAATGGCGGCTACGAAGCCAACACCGACACAGTAATACGCCTATTAGAGCGGTTTGATTATTACAGTTCGGTGGTATTTTTGGGTGGGGAGCCAACCGAGCAAGAAGCCGCAGTATTAGATATTGCTGCCCGGACATCTCTACCATGTGTACTCTTCACCGGCAAACTATATAACACATTAAGTACAGAGCTAAAGCAACTCATGTATATGGTGATAGATGGGCCATATATGGCCCACATGAAAACGGGTGGATTTCCAGCATCATCCAACCAAAACATCTATATCGAGGGAGTGAAACAATGAGGATACATCAAACGTTTGACCCAGAATTTGACAAATTATATAATAATTATTGCAAAAAATACCCAGAACTAATGAAGTGTGAGGGAATTGATCGGTCCCAATTAGATCTAGGTGTGATGTCCAAAAGATATTTTACCGAAGATATAACTGAAGTCTCTATAGATACCAATGCTAATGCCAACGAAGATCGATGCCCCAACAATTATACAGCCGAAATCACAAAAGGTATGATGAAGCTGGAAGGATATTATCTACTTTGGCACTACGCCCGAAAAAGGTTCGATCTAGAGCGCGCCAATGAGCTTATAGAGGCTATTTGGAAGGGCGATGTGTATTTTCATGATGCCAGCGGGCCAGGCATCCAAATGGCCTACTGCTACGCATTTTCTACCAACATGATAATGCATGAAGGTCGCCCGTATGGACAACTCCATAGTTTGCCTCCAAAAAGAGCAGATAGTTTTTTGGCACAATGCGCTGAAATCACTATGGATCTGTCCCAAGAGTTTGCTGGGGCAATAGCACCTTCCGACATATTGGTAAATTATGCATGGTATGCGCAAAAAGAAAATCTATCAGATTTTTCAATAATTAACGATTTTCAAAAATTTGTGCACATCGTGAATAATAAGTTTAGAGTATCTTCACAATCACCCTTTACTAATATCAGTCTATTTGATCGGCCAAATCTAGAAAAGGTATTTGAACACTATACATATCCCGATGGCTCCAAAGTAGACATCGAATATGTTATAAAATTGGAAAAGATGTTTGGAGATTGGTTTAGTAAAGGCGATCCTGATACTGGCCTCCCATATAGATTCCCCATAGTTACATTAAATATATCAAAGAATGAAAACGGCGAAATCACTGATCAAGATTTCTTAGATTGGGCATCAAAAGTAAACCTTAATACTGGGTGTTTTAACATTTATGTGAATATCGGATCAAAAATAGCATCATGTTGCAGACTTGTAAATGATGTAGAACGTATGCAATATCGGGCAGATACCTTTGGTAATGGAGGTCTTTCAATCGGATCGCACAGGGTAGTAACCATAAACCTACCAAGAATTGCAGAACGTTGTACAGACATAGACCATTTCGAAAATATACTACACCAAACATGTGATATTGCTAGAGATCTCCTATTAGTCCATCGATATGAAATATTGAGGCGCAGAATTGACCAGGGATTTCTAAAATTCTTCAACCCCCTCAAATGGTTCTCTCTAGATCATCTATTCTCCACCATTGGCATAATTGGAGTATACGAGATGAATAAATTCATGGGGATTGATATAACAAGCCGAAATGGAATAGAGTTTACAACGGACGTTTTAAAGAGGATCGAAGAACTAGCTGTATCATATAGTAAAGAAAATAAATGCTCGTTTAATGTGGAGGAGATACCAGGCGAATCTGTGGCAATTAAATTCTGTCAAAAAGATAATATTATGTTCGGCGAAAATGAGTTCGGATTCAAGTTGTATTCCAATCAATATATACCGTTGATTGAGGATGCATTAATTCCCGAGAGAATCCAGCTCACCGGGCAATTCCAAGATATTCTCAGCGGGGGCGGCATTCTCCACATCAATATGCAGGACCAAATCAAAGATCCCGCTGACATGAAGCACCTAATTGAGTATTCAGTCAAAAACGGTGTTAGTCACTTCGCAGTTAACTACGGATTTGGAAAATGCGAAAATGGTCATACTACCGTCTGTGGAAACTCTAATATCTGCGCGATTTGTGGGGCACCAATAACCGACCATTATACTCGAATTGTTGGGTATTTCACACATGTAGATAGTTGGAACTCTACCCGGCGCGAATTTGAATTTCCCCGACGAGTATTTGGAGAACTACAATGAGCCAAGAATTGATAGATTTATACGGTATGGATCTTACCGTATATTTCTTTTACATGATATTAAATAGCTCGCCCGATGCATACAACGAATCACTCGCCCAGCATAACAATATCATGTGGGGGCACAGTTTCATAACTTCTGGGGTAGTAAGATGGATGGATAAGAATGTCGGATATGTTTAAGATCAACGCCCACGCTTGCATTCAATGCAACCCAAAAACCGGGTTCTATGAATCCATAGATGTCACCGCCGTAGTAGATGAAATCCGAAAACATTTGCATATTGTGACGGTGCTAGAAACCGACGAAATGTTACAATATGTAAACGGTATATATATTAAGGGGGCAGAAAAGTATCTATCAAGTATAGTTGTTCACAATTTGCGGGAACTGCGCGATTGGAAGGGCCGCCCAATGTATAATAATAAGGTGATGAATGAGATTCTGTCCCAATTTAAATACCTAACATATGTTGAGACGAAGGAATTTGACGCTAACATCGATATAATTAATATGAAGAATGGGTTATATAATTGGCGCACAGGCGAGTTCTTCCCCCACACTCCCGCCTACCTATCGCGAATACAAATTCCAGTTGCCTATGATCCCAATGCAACCTGTGAAATCCTTGACGAGATGATAAGAGATATTCTTCAGCCGCAGGATTATATAAAAATACTAGAATTAATAGCGTATTGTTATTATAGGAGGTACGACATCCAGAAAGCCTTTATTTTGTATGGGCCGCGCCGGACAGGAAAAAGCACATTCCTCTCCATGTTGGGCAACATGATCGGGGATGACAATTTCTCCTCTGTATCTTTTAACGATATAGGAAACCCTAATAAAAAGTTCTTGGTGGCAGAGTTATACGGTAAGATGGTCAATATGTGTGGGGAATTGGATGGCGGGGTCATCGAAAAAGTCAGCACTTTCAACAATCTCACCAGCAATTACGACAACATCCAGGTAGAAAAGAAGTATAAAGATCCGTTTAAATTTGTGAATTTTGCGAAGCTTGTGTGGGCTACAAACTCCCTCGCCAAGGTGTTTGAGAAGTCCAACAACGGGTTTTATCGTCGAGTTGAGCTAATACTTTTTATCAATGAGTTTAAGGCGTGTGACTACGATCAGGCCCGTCTAGACGCAATCCACAACCCTACCCAACTTTCCGGCCTATTCAACAAATGCATCAAGTTGCTGCCGGGGCTATTAGAACGCCACACTTTCACCAACGAATGTACCGAGGACGATATTATAGAATCCTACCGGGCGATATCTGACCCCATCCAAAGCTTCGCGACAGATTTCATTAAACCGTGCCCTGATGGGCGGGTTGCCTGCGATGAGATGTATGAGCTGTTTAAAGAATATTGTAAGAATTATAACACAACGCCCGACGACCGGAACAAGTTCGACCTATCAATATTTAAATATGTTAAATCGATGAAGCAGGGTGAAATGATGAGGGGAAAGAAGAAGATATGTGCGTGGACGGGTATAACCCTCACGGGAGGTCTAAATGCCTAAACAAGCACAACTAGAACAACCTCCCGACTACATAGAAGAAGCTGTAAAGGAAATACTGGGCCGGTGCTTAATCGGCACCCTATCCTTTAGGCTCAAGCATGGATATGGTATTGAAGGCCCACCGACAGATTAATAAGCTTTCAAGACCTAGTACCTTTCCATGAAATACACTGAAGAAAATCTAAGACATGTACTAATAGTCACATAATAAAGGTATGTTCAATTTCGAGGAATGATGTGTGGACCCCTGGTTAACCGACAAAAAGTTTAAGTGTTATAAAAAGATGGGGAATGTTGTGGTGATAACGCTTGATGACCTATCAAATTCGGCAGGAGATCAACAAAAAATGCCAACATCTGACATGGAAAAAGCGCGCAAAGAGTAATAAAAGATTTGCATTTTGTTTGAAAAGAAAGGTGTATGCGAGGAATTGTATAGGATGTGGTGATTATGAAGTGTAAAATTTGTGGAAAGGCTTATCATTGGTGTACCGGGTGCTGTTCTTCTGAATGGTATGACCCAAGTGAATATTGCTCAGAAGCATGTGCGAAACGTGATACTTTGTATATGAATAGTAAAAAGATGGTAGAAGAGTTTGTAGAATCTCTATCAGATGAACAGAAGGAGAAATTTGCCCGGATTATATGTGATACTCCTTCGGAGTACCTAGAAGTTATAATTAGAGATATGGGTGGATTTGAGGGCATCGCAGCGTGGGGGCTGTGGTAACTATGATGTGGTCTTTATGTATGCTAATATTTACAATAATACCTATGATGTATATAACTAGCGTACTTATCTCAGATCCGTGGATAAGTACAGTTTTGTCATTTTCTATGAGTTGGCTGCTTATAACTATTGGTTATATAGCAGATCGTATATGATTCCGATACCAAGGCAGGGGATATTTTGGGGGGTTGTGGAACAAGAGCCTCCCACCGGGCCATTTTTATTAATGGTTAATGATGAAATACTCGCGCAGTTTGAGGATGAAACACAGGCGTTATTGTCTGTGTGGATTATGGGATTCTCTTATAAACAATTACTCGTATTATTTCCACAATATAAAAGCATTCATAATATTAGAAATTTTATATTTCCTACAAATATAGACAATATTATAAAAATGCGTCGCGATTATAACCCGCGCCAACTTGTTGACCGTGAATACCTCCAAATTGTAAAATTGGTAGGATTTCCGAACTCCAAACTCTCCCCATATATATACTCACAATATTATAAATTTATATCTGGGCAAAAAATAAAGCCTGATTGGATCGAAAGCGACTCTATAAAAATGTTAAATAAAAAAATAATGGAATATAAAACAAAAATAAAAGAACTAAAAAAAGAATTAAAAGAATATGAAAAATTGAGCGAATCTTTTAAATAGTCAAATGTGCTATATAATATGGGTGAGATTTCATGCAAATTGGAGATGCAGCATTGGCGGTATGGTTTGCAGCATTTGTAACGATAGTTACATTATGTTTCATAATATTTTTGTCGCTTGTTGATGCGGCTACTCTCACAATATCGGGGAGTATGGCGGGGCAAGGAATTGGTAATATCACGGCAGAAGCGGACCTTCTTGTGGCCGTAATCAACCAGACCACAAACGGTACTACTTGGCAAATCTGGGGGTCATCGGTATGAGTGTAAATGAAGAATTGCTCAAAAGCGTATTAGTAGACATTGTGAACAATGCGGCAAAGCCACGACACAAATGTGATAGGAGGATCGGTGCCGTTTGTGTCTATCTGTGCCGAGAATGCGCATATCACACGCAAGACCGGGAAATAGAATGCCCAAATTTCTGGAAAATCGTTGAATCGGAGGTCATACCATGACCCTGACCGAAGAGCAGCGGGGCACGGTGGGCTTCGATCTGGAGAAGGCGCGGGCAGGTATCGCACATTATAGGATTGAAAATCCTTCAAATGTAGATACTGAAAGCGCACTAAAAGAGCTGGTCGATCAGGCCAATTTGGCAGAAGATGCCGTAGCCGAAATCGAGCGGCTGCGGGCTTCTCTGATAGATCTACATGCAGAGTACACTATCTGTATTGATATCCATAGTAGTTTTCATCGCAGTCACTAAAAAACTATATGATTCCGATGAATACGACAATATAAAAGATGCAGCATTTATTGGATTTTTTGTTGGAGTATTTACTTTACTGATGTTAGCAATTCTGACTACTATGGCACTTGGTATAATTTGCCCCGAATATACTATCATGCGAGATGTGCTATCATCATTATCACCCAACTAAAACTTTTTTCTTTTCTGTGTATCTTTGAAATATATTAATATTTTATTTTCAAACATTGCTCATATCTAGAAAAGTTTTTATTTGTAATAAGGCCAAAAGTTTATATATTATGGATACTCACATCTCTATTATGGAACTCTTGGATAAGTTAAAAGATTATATTATACAATATGAAAAAAATGAAGAATATTATATATGGGGAGGATGTTATACTTCGGATGAATACGATTTTAAAGTCCGGCATTCACTAAGTAAGCAAATTCCAGAAACAAGTTGGAAAAATCTAGAACATGAAAATATGCTTTGCAAGTTTGCCATAGACTCACATATTACAAAATGGAAAATGGAATATTTAAGCGATCTATTTTTCTATTATAAAATATGGGAAAATATAAAATAATTATCTTCATATTATAACTATTTTTCGGGCAAACCTTTTTATACAATTGATCCATATAGAAGAATCGGAGATGTAAAATTGTATACTGCTGAAACTCTACTCAGGCTGTACAAACAGCTCAAGACTTTTGATAAGTGCGCTATTCACCTGGGGATGAATCGTAAAACGTTTGCTCGGATATGGTATGATTCTGGCCTACCATCTCCCAAGAACCTCCCTAAGAACGATATAGAGCCTGAAATCTACAAGGTAGCCGCATGTAGCGACATGCACTTTGGCTCCAAACAGCAGGCTCTCACACCCTTCCTCAGCTACATCCAGGAGGTTCTCGCCCAGGACATCCGCACAATGGTTATACCCGGCGACATTTGCGAAGGTCTAATGCCCCGCCAGGGCCACGAACAACTCCGATTCCTCCATTCAATAGACGAAATATATAATTATGTATATAATATATTTAGTGAATTTGCCGACCAATTAGAAAACTGCTATATTATTCAGGGAAACCACGATGAGTCGCTTAATCGGCGCGCCCACGGATTTAACCTTTGCGCAAACTTGGCCCGCGATTTCGCCTCAGTTCAATATGACGATGACCCTGCCAAAATCATAGATCCTGTCACCCTAGACGGCGGAATAAAAGCAATCCTTTGTCATGGTCGCGGTGGTTGCAGCAAAAATCTAGTATCCCGTTCCAGAAACAAACTCATCGACTACATGAACTATACCAAAGATATAGACCTTTTATTCTTAGGCCATTGCCATCGATTTTCATCTGATTACTGGCTAGGAACGCATTGCTTTAGTCTTGGATGTTTCCAATCAACCACCCACTTCCTCGCGGATATGGGCAAAATTCCCCAGGTCCGGGGCGAAATCATCCAATACCAAATCGACACCCACGGCACCATGCGAAAAGTAATCGACGTCCCATACTGCTACGACGATCAAATAAAAAAAGATGACTTCTAACCACCACTTTTTTATATCAAGCAAACCTAGTATATTGCATGAACTGTATACCTCCAGAAGACGATGACTTCAACTTCACAGAAGCCATAGCCATGCTCGCCAGTGGCCTCTCGATCAGCATCCAAGAGTTTTACTGCGATCAAGAAGCAGGTGGCCGGGCAGAACTCGCCCAAATTATCAGAATGGCCGCTGATCTAATAGAAAATGAACACAGCACCGGCGAAAATCTAACAACAATAATATGTATAATTAGAGCCTGGAATCAAGCCCGCGCAATAACAACTAGGTGATTAATATGGAATTAGAAGTAATGAAAAACGGTACGATGTTTGGTATAAGTGATGAATGGATGTTAGATGTGGTAAACAAGGTGATGAATTACGGCCAAGAACCAAAACCACATGATATAGTAGAAATAATGTCATTAATGATTAAGGAATGCACTACCATAGAAGAAGTAGCTGCGGTATGCTTTCATTGTGGAATTTTATATTGTAAAATAGAATTTAATAACGATGATTGGTAAAAAATATTTTTTATGGGGAAATAATTGCTTCCCCATCCAATATAACACTCTTTTTTCCATTCCAATATAATCCAGTTACATCTACATTCTCAGCCAAAAAATTAAATTTTCCAGTCTCCATTATAAATAGCCATCTAAATCATCTCCTCATATATATTCTTCAATATCCCATTAAACTCTTTCCTTTTTTCCTCGATCAATGGACGATCCATCACAACCACCCTCGGATTTCTATCAACGTTTCGCGGGGTATACACCTTAGTATCATTATTCCAATACCCCCCAACATCCAGATACAAAATCCATACCTCATCAATACTCAGCCCAGTTACAAACTCATATGCCTGCACATAAGCGGCCATCTGAAGAGCATAGCTATCATACTCATCCCCCGTTTTAATATCGACCAGCCGCCTCTTCCCATCACAAAAGTTAGCTACCCCATCAAGCCGCCCCGCATAAGCGCACACAACCCCATCCAATTCACCCTCCCACCAAACTGCTGCCTCAATAGCCTCCCACCCCACTACCACCTTCTCAAGCTCCAACTGTTGCCACATCGCGACAATATCATCGAGTTTTTGACTGACCTCCTCCGGCTCGGTCCAATAAGGATTCTCGCCCGGAATATCTAAGTTCATTCCCAGATACTTCTTCGCGATCCCATTAAGCACCACATAATGCCCCAATGTCCCAATCTTGGCAGCATCCCCCGCCTTAATAGGTTCATCATTCCAGTGGCATATCGTACTTACTGAATACATCTTTTTTCTTGGATTATCTGACCAATAATAATATCGACCATGTTTTCGATCCGATCCTACTAATAATTGTCTATTCATTAGAAAATACCTCTTCTATATCTCCATCTAACATGCAATATCCACATCCCATTAAAATTATAAAATTATTTAATGCGCTCATATTTTACCATCCCAAAAAATGCATTCATCACTCATATTACATTCTTTGCGACTATCATCACATCTCCATCCAATAATCCCATTAGTAATTCGTACAATCCACTCTGGCTCAATCATAACACCATCCGAGAACCAATAGTATGGCAAGTGTATATCTTTTTCTTTTTTAGCTTTAAGATCAATATATACTGAATACAATAATTGCCTAAATACTCTACAGTTATTCATATTTACATCTTTATTAGTTTTAGCGGTCAATTGAATAATAGTATATGCTGTTAATTTATAATAATCTGGTATATCCATAAATAATGATTTGCATTCTTCTAAACTATGCGTACCTGCTAATTTAAAAAATGAATCTGGCCTTGGCTCTAATAACCAATCTGGCGCAGACTTTCCATTTATCAATTCTTCATTCGCATTCATCTGTATCATCCGGTTCATATCCTTTGCAACAACAATCATTTTCATTTGTAGGTTCTTTATATGATTTACAAAAACCAATATCGGCCCTACCTTTATAATCTTCTGGTGGATACATATAATACAAACATGTTCCACATCTCTTAGTTGCTGTAGAGTTTCTCATACAATATACTATACAGATATTATATATAAGCATAATGCTCGTTTAAATACTGTTTAAAACTTGGCGGCCCGAAATCTATATAAAGTCTGGAAACCTAGGTAATGTTATACGGAGATTTGATCATGCCATTTGTGGATGAATCTGTTATGGACGTCCTAAGAACTAGAATAATGGAACTGGAAGCTGAAGAGGTTTTTAGTAATGTCTAAAAATGTTTTTATAATATCATCGCCCGATGATATGAAGGATTTTGGCGCGGTGAATCTTCACAGATTGCTCTTGCGCCCCAAATTGGTATTTACGGGTATAGAACTTAGGAATCCTGCCCACCAATACATAATCGAATCGCCCAGTGGTTCATCTCTATGTCAGCTAGGTGACTGGGCCATAATATTTCCCGATGGCAACCTCTACAAAGTAACAAAATCCCTCTTTAACAAGATGTTTGATACCAATATGGGGTTGGAGGGAATTGGGCGGCCTTGTATATTCAAAGATTGCCTCGGAATATATGGAAAAGTGCGAGGAGAAGTGCGCTGCTCCAAATGCAACGACCTATATCCAACATCTATGATGAGAAAAAATAAATATATTTGAGGAGATTAAAATGCCACCAGACATTCTATACATGAGCATAAAAAAGTCGCTAAACCGACGCAGAATCGCCCGCCTATACCCATCAAATAACGACCCCTCCATTGAGTTCGTTATTAGGAAGGGCGTACCGTATTCTTGGCAACTCTTGGAAAATGGCCGTCAAATAAGAAATGGAATCGCGACCTCAGTTGACGAACTAATAAGTAAATACCGCGAAATCGAACTCGAATACCGGGCGCAACCTATAAATAGTATTCCGCCCAATTAGACATTGTGGTTGGGTTAGAAATCCCTTCATGGCCCAGCCACTTCCCTCCTCTATTTTTTAAAAACCCTAACCAAAACAGTTTCTAACAAAAATCCGGCCCAAATTGCCCCCATACAACAACACAAAATTAAAAAAATAGTAGAAATGATATGAATAGCTTCACCCAACATACGGCGACGCCTTCAACGTGCCCAGCACCTTATAAATCAACTGGCTAGCCTCATACTCATCATCTAAATCATACTTTAATGCCCAATCTTTATCACAATAAAATGTCCCTATCTCGCGCCCGTAACATCGAATGGTTGTAAAGAGATCACCCACCTTTGGGTTATCCTCAACAACCGAGTAATATGCCCCAATCACAACTCCAATATCATCGGCCATATCAAGGACATCAATTGATCGACATTCATAATCTACAAATACTCCATCCGGCCCGATATCAACATCTGGATAATATATACCGGGTGCATTAATCGCCAAGTTATCTTCCATAATCTGCTCCACCGTAAAGTACTCCAACCCATACCCACCGCCACACACAAAATTTGTGCTCAATATAGCGGCAATCATAAACACCTTAATCGCATCCATTGTTTATACCTCTCGATCTTGATCTCTCCACTCATATCCGAGTGGGCAGTCATCTCCCAATACCAACGCTAAATAGTCCAATGCGCCCATTATGCGCTCCGGGGGCATTACACCATTCAGCATCATAATATCCGCTGTCTCATAAAGATCAACATAGATCTTCCGGGTGTTCTCAACATCTAACATAAGCTATACTACGACTTGCCAACATTTAAATATGGCGGTCAACCAACATGTTTTAATACTTAGCTCGCTTATTATGAAGCATGACAAAACGAAAAATGAATCAAGATGATGCATGGGATTCAGATCCAGTTGAAGATATGGAAAATGCTATTAAAATATTAAAGCAATCAACTGATTACAAAATGCTCGGCGAAATCGAAAAACAAGTAAATTTGGCGATCCAACTTCTCATAGATGATGGTAAATCACCTGAAGAAATCGAAAAAATATTAATTAAATATGGAATTTGGCCCAATTTTCCAGTATAGAGGGTAATATGAAAATCCTAGACTGCACCTACACTCATAACTTGGAAGGCGAGCCGATAATTCATCTCTACGGAGTGGGTGGCAAACATATAACAAGATCGGGTCACCGGCCATATTTCTATGCTGAGTTCAACAACAACATTAACAACGATGTGGCGGCCCGATTACTTCATTCCAGAGGTATTCATGATTTTGTGAAGGTCGAAAAATTCCGGCCCATTGGATACCAGTCAAAACCCACCACAATGTACCAAATATTCACCATATCTCCCAGGGATATTCGCCAACTTCACGAAGAAGTAAGCCGCATTCCCAACATCTTCAAGATATATGAGGCGGACATACCTTACAAAAACAGATGGCTTATAGATAATGGGCTGGGAGGGTTTGCCGATATAGATTGCGGGGAGGATGCCCCTATAAGCTACTGTAGCTTCGATATAGAGTGTTTGGTCCCGCCCGAGGGTACTATGCCTACTTCAGACAAAGATCCCGTAATCCTCATCTCAATGGCCTTCTCGCCCCAATTTGAGGGTAATGATAGGGTGGTTCTATCTACCAAACCCACCAACTACCAGGGGTGCCCCGTAATACTTTGCAAAGATGAGCACCATCTAATAACCACATTTCTATCATTATTCAATGTGTACAATCCCGACATCATAGCAGGCTACAACACTAATCAGTTCGATTTTCCCTATCTTCAGGGCCGGTGCAAAGTGCTGGGCATCTCTCCAAAATGCACGCGCGACAATCGCGAATGGTACATAAGAAACAGATTTGATGGTGGGGTGGATGTCACGATTACGGGCCGAGTAGTAGTTGATCTATTGCCCATCATCCGGGCCAACTACAGTTTGAACCGTTATAACCTCGCTACGGCTGCATCCTTGGTCAATTATGAGAAGCTTGATGTTAGCCCCAAGGAAATGAGAGAGGCGTATCTACATGGACGAGAATCTATTGATAATGATAATAATGATAACTATGGATCTGATTGGGATCGGGTTATTGCTTATTCTGATCGCGATGCTGAACTTGTAATGAGGTTATTATTGGACTTAAAACTGGTTGATAAATATATTGCAATATCTACTGTGAGTGGGACGCTACTTCAAGATGTAGTTAATTTGGGCCAGACTAAACTTATTGACAACTTAATCATTCGCGAGTTTAGAAAACATGGGCGTGTTATGAATATGCGGCCCAAAATTGAAGATGAGGATGAAGATGATGGTGAGGTTGGATATACTGGGGGAAGTGTACTTGAACCAGAGACTGGTTTACATGAGCACATCATCACTATGGACTATACCAGTTTGTTTCCGTCGATCATGCGGGCGTATAACATTTGTCCAACAACGATCATAAAAGATGAGCAATGTGATGAAAAAGTAGTACTTGGGAACAATGTAGAGTTCTCAACTAAACATGTTGGAATAGTACCACAGATATTAGAAAGATTATTTAATGAAAGGGTACAATATAAAACTATGATGAAAACTACTAAGGATACTACTCTGTATAATCAGTATGATAACATGCAATACGCCTTAAAAATTTTGTTAAACAGCGTGTACGGTATGTTTGGATTTACCCGCGCCAGACTATACGATGTAGATATTGCATCGAGCGTTACATATGTTGCGCGCGATACGTTATTGAAAACGAAGACAGTCATTGAAGAAAATCCAAATCTAAGAGTTATCGCCGGGGACACTGATTCCTGTATGATTAAAATAAATAACATGGAATGTACATATGACGTTGCAAAAAATATTGCAATGGATATACATGATAAAATGGCCGAAATACTACCACCTCCAATGAATCTAGATTTTGAAGCATACTCAGACCGAGGGGTATTCCTAAAGAAAAAGCGATATGCTATGAGGTTGGTTGGGCCAGATGGTAAATTCAAACTCAAAATGCGGGGGATTGAAACCCGCCGTCGCGATTTCACCGCCTACACAGTTGAAACCTTGGAGCAAGTAATAAGCATCCTGTTATCAACGGGTGACAAAAAACAGGCCGCTGCCTACGCCAACACCCAAGTCGCGCGAATCAAAAATCTTGCCTCCATCAATGACGATCCAGAGCTAGTTAAAAAACTCCTGTTGACCAAGAAGTTCTCCCGCCCAATAGATGGCTACAAAGCAATGATGCCCCACATAGAAGCCATTAAACGCGCCATAAATCGCGGAGAACCCGCCCCAT
>Ga0302237_1001104_pt1 | contig 20423 bp, 13 predicted proteins | sample AAG_UR_Ala_MG_FD_193530 | JGI IMG/M metagenome (GOLD analysis project Ga0302237, IMG submission 193530) | Enriched activated sludge microbial communities from anaerobic digester in WTTP, New Holstein, Wisconsin, United States - AAG_UR_Ala | ecosystem: Engineered > Bioreactor > Anaerobic >... | reverse complement strand
GGGCTCGGGCAAGGCGCACCAGTTCTCGCTGTATGCGTAGAGCGCGTTCTGGCTTTGGAGCCACTCTGCGCCCACGTTGAGCTGAGAGCCGTGGGACCTCCTCGCGTAGTGAAGGATGGAATTGGTTTTTACCGCCTCGATCCAATTTCTCGGGATCGAAGATATATTCGTGGCCAGATGATCGACGACGATCCCTTCTCCGATTGGCGTCGACCCGGCGCGCTCGTAGCAGCCTTTGTCAACTCCGGCGCCCAAAGGGCGGGCTGTTCCGTCGAGATCGTCAAACGGAGCTCCGGTAGAGGTTCCCGTATCCACGGCCGGACTCGTTCCTTCGAGTTGGTAGTCAAACGCATCAGAAGCCCAAACCGGATTCAGGAATAAGGGATTGCCCACGGAGTTCCCGACGCCCGCTTGCCCGGCGGCGATCTGATCGGCGGTGTAGGTTCTACCGTGCGCCTCGAGTTGAACGGCGTCGTTTGGACGATAAAAGTGACAGTGATCGACAATGAGGTCCACGTTCACGTTCGCGTAAACGGTCCCGTAGGCGTTCGCGAAAATGCAGTTTTTAAGGGTCACCCGGATGGGTACCGTCGAATCGTATTGAATGTGGGCGCTATAGCTTGGCCGGTCCGGGGTATCCGCGATCGTGACGTTCGTCAGCTTGAATGTCGCGTTTGGGGCACCCCAATAGCTGATCACAAACGGACACCACCCCGATTCGAGCGAACCGTCACCGGTCCCACAGATGAGGGTGTTTTCTACCTTCGACCCGGCGCCCCACAGTTTAATCCCATCGGCGTAGTTGTTCGACACGAGGCAATGATGGATGAAGGTGTTCGCCGCCTTGGAGTCCAGACCGTCCCCGCGGTTGTGCCGGACGGTGACACGGACGATCTCTATGGGTCCGTCGGAAGCCTCGAGGCCGAGGCCGTCGGGTCGATCGTAAGGATTGAGCGGGTTGTCTTCAACGCCTTGGTAATAATGCCCGCTGTAGGAGAGGTCGCAGTCGCGAATCAAGATATGTCGCCAGCCTTCGTTTTCCGCTGGTGGGCCCCCGATTGCCCCAAACCCGCAATAGACGATGCGGCAGTCCAGAACCTGGAGATGCTCGACGTCACGAAAATTGATCCCAAACTCGTCGATATGGTGGATATCCAAGTCTTCGAGGACGATATGGTTAATCAGGCCCTCCACCCCGTTAATGGCATCTCGGAAGTACTCACCGGTAACGGAAGTGAACTCGAGGTTCGATATTTTGACATACGATACATCGGAGAGGATGATCGCGGAATACAGGTTGTTCTCGCCCTTGATGGCCGGTTTACAGCCGGGTGCGCCCGTTAAAGTGATCCAAGCGTCTTCCGTTCCCGAGGGAGGAATCATGATCTCGTCGAACTCCGACAAAACGTACTCTCCATCCAGAAAAATCAACGTATCCCCTGGTACGAGTTTCGCAACGGACAGGTGTGGCGTTCGCCAAGGCGACTGCTGGCCCCCTGTTCCGGTGTCGTTACCGGTGGGGGAGATATAGAAAACGCGTTCCGGATTCGCCTCGGTGACCCTTATCCAAAAGAAAACGGTAGAATCGCGAGAAGAAGCCGATGTATACGCCCCACCCGATTTCAGGGCGGAAGACGCGCTCGAAGCCGTTATTTCGACAGCGTACTTCCCGCTCTCTAGACCGCTCAGGTTGAGAACGTACTTCCTACCGACGGGGTTGACCCGGACGCCTCGGAAACGAACGGTGTAGAGGACGTTTTGACGTGCGACGAGGGAAAACTCCCAAACCTCCGAACCCGGAAGAAGAGAGAACGGATGGTCTTCCCGGGTGTACTGGAAGGGGTCTGACACTCCGGCAACCGTCATAATCGCGTTAAAGACCCCCCGATCCGTTAAATCCGGTATCGGCGAGGGTGTTGGCGGCGTCGAAGCGCCGCAAGAAAGTAAAAACAGAATAGCTACAAGTACGTATAACCCCAACGATACCTTGTTGAAGAAACCCATACCCGTCCCTCCTTTTTTGTTCGAAAACGATGACGCCACGAAACACGAGAGTGCCCCGCTTCCGAGTTGTAGCGGGACACTTCGACGCCGGTAGCCGAACGCTCAACTACTCTATTATACCCTATAGGCGAACGCTCGCGAAAAAGGCTTCGAGCAGGAGGAACGGGTTTTTCAACTTGAATGCGCGATTATTTGGTGTCTCCTGCGTAGACGCTCGCGGGAATGACGTGCGACAATAACTCCTCGTTGAGCTGGGCGAGCGGTGACGGATACTTTGGGGGAGCCAATTGGGCGGGAGGATACAGTTTTGGCGACGGATACCAGCTGTAATCCGAGACCTGAGCGTAGCGCAGGCGTATACGGTCTTTGGAGACGTTGATCACCAGGAGGTCCGTGGCGATAGCGAAGGGCCCTTGATACCAGGTGCGGACATCTTCCAGCGCGTTATCCACCGTGTCTTCGTTCACCTGGAAGTGCGTGGCCACTCCAAGGCGGGGATTCGCTTGGCTCAAAATATACCCGAGCGCCTTCTGGGTCGTGTGTGAGGAGTCCTCGACTGCGGTGGTGTACGCGATTGCCTGTGGCCACCCCACGTCGCCGGGCTTCATCCCGGTGTTTTTCGCCGCCCACACCTCCGGGGGAACGACCATCTCGTGGATCAGCACATCCACCCCTTTTCCCTGGTCGACCATGTAGTAGTTCGGCTTCGTGTCACCAGAGAAGATCATAGACAGGCCGTTCCATTCGAGTTTGTAGCTAATGGAACCGTTCCGGTCGTGCACTGCGGGAAAATGCGTGACCTTGACCCCGTTCTCCTCGTAGGCGACGCCGCCGACCTCCATATAGGGCAGTTCCTTTACATCGATATCATAGCCGCTGACCCCGCTCTTGAGACCCGTCGGGGTGAAGCTGAAGCTCTCCACGTGCCACTTGGTCAGCAGTTTCAAAGCCTCGGCGAAAGCCATAGTCCCATACTCCGGAGTATCTCCGCTCGGTCCGAAAAGCCTAAGGGGGGTCTTGCGATCCAACGAAGGCCCGAAGCAATACAGGGTCGTCAGGTCGCTCATATGGTCAGCGTGCAAGTGGGTTAAAAACACCTTATCCATACGGGAATAAGGAATCCCCATCGCTACGTAGTTGGTCGAAACGCCGGACCCGATATCGAAGATGAAGCTGTCCCCGTTACCCGTTTCTACGAAGACGCTGTTACTCGCCTGCCCTTTCCGCGGAATCACCGAAGTCCCCATGAAAGTGATCCGCATTTCATTTTTGTCTAGCGGCTCTCCGGGGATGAAGGGAGTTGAGTCCACGAGAACGGCCGATTGTTCATTTTGAAGCGCAAACCCCGTGATAAACGGTACAAAGACCATAACTCCGACTAACCATACTAAAAGAAACTTCCTAACAGTATCCAAACGGAATGCTCTGAGCATCGTTTAGCCTCCTAAAAATTAGGTGTACGAGATTGGAGAGGAAAATTCGCGAACGCTAGTCTTAACCAAGAAAACGCGAATTCTTGGAGTCAATTGAGCCAGATGATACTGGGAACAGAGGAGACAGCGCTGTTTCTTGAAAACCCAATAGTCACATTATACGCCTATGGAAATTGAAAAGTCAATCCCCTAAGCGCGTATTCTTCGGGGTTATAGAGATTCGCTGAAGGGGATTCACAGAGAGTTTGCGCCACTTAACATTCGGCGCGGAACTTCAGTTCGGCATATATTCTGGGAACGCCTGGGAACGCCGAACTTTAGTTCGGCATGGTTTCCGGGAACGCCAAACTTTCGATTGGCATGTGTTTTTCGCTAAAAGAGAAGCAGGGTTCGTGCAGAGGACACAGAGGGCACAGAGGAAAAACCGGCAAGGGATGGGGCCTTCCTGGAAAAAGAAACATGCCGACTTAAAAAGTCGGCGTTCCCAAAAAACAGGGAGGCGCACAGAGAACACAGAGAGCACGGAGGAAAGATTCTTGGGAGCACACCGGGAACGTTTGGGAACGCCAGATTTAAGTTCGGCAGCGTTTCCAAAAACGCCGAAGTCTCTGGAACACAGAATTGTTGTTCGGTAAGGTTTCTGAGAACGCCAATCTTTTGCTTGGTAAGTTTGTCAAAAACAGAATTTCGCTCAGAGGGCACAGTGAAATAGCTCCTGAAAGCGCCTCTCCAGAACCGTTTCTTCGTCTTCGGAGCCCTTGTGGGCACGAGAGACCCTGAGATGTGAAAGCGGCTATGGCAAAAAATTCGCCTTCACTTTTCAAGATCATTTTTCTCAATGAATTCCTTAAGCACCGTATATTCCAATTCTTTCTCGGCTAAGGCTTTTTTGAGAGCAGCATTTTCTGCCTCCAAGGCCTCGAGCTTCTTCGCGATATCCAAAGAATATGCGCCAGAATGATCACGAGCGATCGCGTAGCGTTCCCGCCAACGATAAAAAGTGGACGCGCTAATTCCATATTTTCTACACACGCCCGCTATGGAAGATTTTTTCTCAGCCGAAAGAATCTCTACTATTTCTTCAATTGAGTACTTCTGCCTGGACACATCCGATCACCTCTCGTACGAAGTGTACCATATGCTTTGCCTATTTTTGGAGATAAGGCCTGGTGGCTGCGTACCGCTGATAGCTTCCGCCTTCATACGCTTTCTCTTAAGCCAAAGTTCGGCACGGGTTTTTGGGAAATCCTCCGGGGCGCCGCCAGAGTACCAAGCTTTTCTTCGGGTAAACGTATTCTTTTTTGTACGCGCCGATGGCGGTCGCATTCCTCGTTACCGATTTTTTTGGGGTCGGTTTTTCCTTTTACGCTCTTTCTTTGCTTGATTTGTTTTCTAATACCGTGATTTCTTTCATGAAGTCCTAAACCAAAACTTCATCGTTGTCACAGAGTTCGCGCCCATCTGATGAGGTACCAGCGATATGAGTGACCTGAAACATTGAATTATCATAATGCTTTGAAAAGGCGATCATAATCCTCTTTTGGCAGAACTGTGTCATACCCTCCGACAGCCTCACCCGTATGTCTATCGATACCAGTATAAGAAAGGCTTGAATCCTCATACCGCTTAAATTTGTATACCGCGTCATTCATTACACCGCTATTGAAAACGCCAAGCGAAACGAGGAGATCAAAGTCTTTGACTTCCAATCCTGTAACCCGTTTAAATAAGGCGGGTTCGATATTCCTTATGACGTCTTTCAAACTGTATTCACGAAAGTCCGTCAGATACATAAATACGGGAATTCGGGTTGCGAGCTTGATTAACTTTTCCTGAATCATCTTCCGTTTCGCTTTATACTCTTTTTCCTTTTCCGTTAGTTCTCTTTTCACATCCGGAGTGGGTTTATCACCCGCCGCTTTTACTTCTTTAACCTCCGTAGAGAGATTGATGATCGTGTCGATGTCCGTTTTCAAGCTACGGAAACCCTCAATGTTTTCCAACGCTTGCATAGCGCCCTCGTTGGCTATGATACGAGCAAGGGTGTCATTATCCACATTAACAAGTAAGGCGCTCTCCCAACGACGAGCAAGGAGCGTCGCAGAAGTTCCGGTCATTGCTATGTCAAGAACCTCTTTAGGGTCTATCTGTTTCATCGTACTGCCATCATAAGCTATCACGGGAAGAAAGTTGATGAACTCCTTGACTTTCATTTCAGGGTTGCTCTCGCTTACATCGAGCCTGCAACTATAATCCGCGATTTGTCTGAGCGCTCGATTAGGCGCAAAATCGAAAATATAGCACTCGTGTTTCAAAATCTCACGCTCACCTTTGTCACCTACTATTTCCCAAGGGCTTTGCACCCGGAAAGCTGCTTGAAAATACGTCTCGGGACTTGACAGATTACGGAGAATAAAGATACCTGTCCAAGGTTTTACCGTCACGCCTGTTGTAAGCTTGCCGCAAGTCAGTGTAATTGTCTTTGTATTAAGCGGGTCTCTCATTGACTTCTGCACAGGTAACAGCGCATTAACTCCAATGCCCGCGCCGCGCCCCGCACAGACATTGATCTCATAGTCGTCAAAGAACGTATTTTGCCTCTCTTTCAGTAGATTACGCATAGCGAAACACGATGCCACGCTCGGCAAGAACCATACCGTATGTGTCAGAAGAGAAAGTAGTCGTTTATTTGAATATGGCATTTCTGGTTTTTTTGATCCAAGTATCAAATCATCAATAGCCGAATGGAAGTCCGCACCCCGAATAAGGTTAAGCCATTTCTGAACATAGTCTTCATGCTTGAATTTTGCTTGTTCATTAAGACCCTCAGCAGAAAAGAATACATTAAGATCAAACTCATCAAACTCTCCTTGCATAGCAATTTGCCTTATTTGGTCAGGGATTCTGTAAGTCATCATCACAATACGCGGCAGAGCGGCGTAGGGGTTGTCTAAACCTCCTCTCCAGCTGTCCTTGGCTCTCTGTTCATCGGAGTAAGTCCAATTAAAAACCTGGTCTTCTATAAACTCGCCGGAGTTCAGCGCTCGAAATGGCGTGCCCGTTAAGTATAAATATCTCAATGAAGTGATGGGAAGCCAAGTTTCGTCGATGGCATCACCTTTTTCTTCTTTCATATACTTTTCCAAGTCCAGAGCCTCGTAATCATCCTCATTCTCTACTTCAAAGAGCTTTTGGGCGTTTGAGCGCCAAGCGCCAAAATGATATTCATCAAATATTACCAAGTCCCAATTCGTACTATGTACCCACTCATTTTTCGCTTTTATACCTCCGGAATCGTTTGTGCCAAGGTAATCTTGGAAAGACCCGAAGCAGACGACGGGTTTTGATTTATCGGCATTTTCCCAGGTTAGATCTGACGTGCGGCAGATGAATTGCCAACCCTCAAAATCAATGTGCGTTTTTATATCCTCTTCCCATGCGCTCTGTACCGCGGGTTTGAAGGTCAGGATGAGGATCTTGGACATTTTCATTTTTTTTGCAAGCTGATAAGCCGCGAAAGTTTTCCCAAACCTCATTTTTGCGTTCCATAGAAACTTGGCAGGGCGCGCTTCTTTTTCCTTTGAAATTGAATCGAAATACGCAATCGTTTTGCTTACCGCTTCTTTCTGCTCCGGCCTCATAGCGAAGTTTCTGATACGGTTTTCAACGTTTTCTGTTCGCTCTTTAACCGCTATATACGCGGCTTTCAATTCTTCCAGCGTACACCGAAACCATTCTCCACCTTCAGACCAGATGCCTCTCTTTTCTAACGCGCGGTGAACGTCATGATCGCGAAAATGGCCACCGTCCGAATACATTGCAGATTCGGCGAATACGATACGATAGGGGGTTTCATCAGGGCGTTTTGTGGGATATTGCTGTGCCACGCGTTTTTCAACTCCAATGGTCGTATAGCCGACTTTCAGTAGACCTTCGTATCGGGGATTGTTTTCTTCATAAGCGTATATCATCGGGTGGGAGTCAGGACGACGCGGGAAGAGTACCTTACTCATTGACCTCAACCGCCATTTTTTCGTCTTCGATTAAATCCATCGGACGGACCATGCTTTCTATAAAAGCTTGTTCTTCTTTGCTTATTCCGTATTTTGAATATAACTTTTCGTCAGTCCACCTCTCGGAAAAGTCTTGAATGGGAACAAACCGATAGACTTTCTTGGTTGCATGTTGTGTTGGCTTGTTGAGCAAAACAAGAAATCGAAAGAATCTCGTAGCAATATACGAGATTAAATTTGTTGCTTCTATTTCGCTATCGAAGTCGCCGATATATAAATAGGTTTCAGTGCAAGCGGTTCCCGGTTCGCCAAGAAATGGTCGTCCTAGAATTGGATGTGGAAAACTATCGCTTCCACTACCAAGCGGCGGAATAAAAATCTTATACCTGTCAATCATTTTCTTATTCTGCGAAATCTCGTTTCGAGAAACAAATCCGTATCCACTATTCTGATACAATTTCACGCCGTCACTTAGCGGCACCTGTTTTGCAATATAATTTGTTGGAAACCCAAAAGGCCTTCTTGCACTAACCATATCAAGGATGGAAAGTTCCTTAAATTTCTGAACTTTCTTAATTATGCTGATAGCCTCGTTATATCGAATGAAGGTATCCGCACCAAACTCCAAGAGTGGGCGCGTCATTACAGAAGACACATCATTACCTCGATGTGATGTAATTTCACACATACCTTCTTCATCACGAATCCAAAGGAAAAAGCATACACCTCCTTTTAATTGAACACCAGGGAATATATCGGTAGCGTCTGGAAAATCATGTATCTTTCTCAACCGTTTGTCTTGAAGAAGCTGCTCCCGAAAAGCGTCAAGCCCTTTCCCCCCTGTGAACCACCGCGCAGGGATTATCATGCTCAAGAAGCGTGGTTGCAACTTTATTGCTTGCGTGACGAACATATTATAGATCGGACTTGCGCTCCTGCCGAAACCTTCATCACTCAACTGATAGGGCGGATTACCAATTATCACGTCGAATTTCATTTTGAAAATCTCCTCCGGATTTTTGGTATGGATAAACTCATAGGCGTGTGTCTCTAGGGCTTCGTCACGGTCATATGCGCTTTGTGAAGCCTTACAAAAAGAGCACTTTCCTCTTTGCCAAGTATGCTCAAATCTCCTGAAGCGGATATTGCCCTCGGCATTGTCGAATTTCGTAACGGAATATTTCCCGTTCGGAAATTTCGAGCAGTACACGCTTCGTCGTGCTAGCAGGGAGGTCATTTCCGTAATGGCTATCCCAAACACCTGTTTCTGGAAAATATGATCAATGCGTTCTTGCAAATCCGGGATTGTGCTTTCAAGACCCGTAATCAAGCGTTTGGCTATTTCGCGCAGGAACACACCAGATTTACAACACGGATCAAGAAATTTGGTCTCCTTATCGCTGAACAATTCTTGAGAAAGCGTATCGAGCATTTTCCCCGCAATGTCTGGAGGTGTGAAAACCTCATCGCTGGAAAGATTGGCAAGACATGACAACACGTCCGGATTGTACGTATTGGCATTGTGATCAATCATACTCTTTTACTCTCCTATAGTGAATTAGCGGGAATTCGCGTATAGGAGAGAGGACTATTGAGCCGGTAGCATCGCGTTCATATTCACCAGTTTCACCAAACAAATCCATTTGCAAACTCTTCGTGTTTTCTTCAAGCATTTGGTCCAGTCGGAAATCACGCCGTTTGAGCATACACCCGTTCACAACTGTCCACTCCGCGAAAATGATCGGCATACCATAAGAGGTTTTCATCGTCAGCGCATCCCCACAAAGAATATTGTGCTGCAGAATATGACGTACCGCTTCCCTTGTTTCGTCGTTAGCTTCTTTCCGACAATTCGTTGTGTATTCTTTGTCGAAAATTTCAAACATCCGCCGCCGACACTCCTCTGTATTGTCAGGCAACAATTCTACGCCGTAAATGCTTGTGACCGCGATAACGGCATATCGTTCATAAGTAGCTGCGTGCTTACCGTATCGCGACTTCACTACCGCGAGTTTCCGACGCAGTATTTCCGCTAGAAAATTCCCGTTCCCACAAGCAGGTTCCAGAAAGCGGCTATCAATTCGTTCTGTTTCCTGTTTCACAAGATCCAGCATCGCATTGACTTCACGCTCTGCAGTAAATACCTCACCATATTCTGCCACACGTTTTTTGGATTTAGTTTGGTTTTTCAAGAGTCTTCACCGTTATATTGCTATCTCTGTAATTTTTCTCAGTACAAATAATCGAATCTCCCTGTGAGTAGGCCTTACAAAGGTACGTAAGCGAAAAAACCGGAATTTGTTATTTGAAAAAGGAAATCAAGGTCAGGAAGAGGCAACTCGGTACTTATATGTCTATTAAACGTTCATCGAAAAAAACGAAAGAGAAGGACAGACATAACAATTCTACCACAAAACGATAAATTTGTCCAGAATAGGGGGTACCATTTCGAGTGCATAGAGGGGGCAATCGGAAAAACTGTGAGACAGGCAAGTAGGGGGTTTTTGATCAATCACATTAGTGGGTGGTCTTCGTGGAGGAAGCGTTTCGCCTTTCCGTGACAGCGCGATATGCTTTTGTTCTTTTCATCTTCACTTTTCTGATGCCTTTTAGACGAAAAATGAGAAAGAGAGGAGCGCGTAGTCCTGTTAGTTACTGCACGAAAAAACCATAAGAAGAGCAGATTGCGAGGCCGTTAAATTCACTTGCCCCACGATAAGCCTCGTAGTCATCGCGGCTTAAGCCTTTCTTCTCTTCCTCGCTCGAGTGCCTTTGACACAGGCTCCAGACAGTTCGTTTCTCCCTGCCTGCTGTCCAAGCTACGACGTTCTGACTTTTTCCCCGGCAGGCTTGCTTTATACCCGCTGAACATTTCCGCCTTACCTGGACGTACGAAAAGTTGACGTTCCCAGTGCGTTCCCAGATACGCGCTCTGAGAGCGCTCCCCAAAAAAATATGCCGTACTAAAGTTAGATGTTTCCGGGCGTCCAGTGTTCTCAAAAAGGCAAAAAACGCCATACTGAAGTTCAGCGGTCCCAGAGGGGCGCTAACAGGTGCGCTCGGGGAATGAACGGCCTCGAGGTTGTTCGGGTCAGTCGTAGGCTTTGCGGAGGGCCTCGTCTCGAGATAGGGTGTCGATGATTTCTTGCCAGGTCGGCGAATCCCAGGTGCGGAGGTTCATGTGCGTGCGATAGTAATTCTCGGGTATCGGATGCGTTCCGAGAATCACCTCTAATCCGTACTTCTCTTCTATGAATCTCTTGAAATACCGAAGGTTCGGGCAGGGCGGATATCCCACGATCATCCCAGTGGCAAGGTGGATGTATTGCGCCCCGTTTTTCTTCATTTCTGCCGGGACATACTCAACGTTTCCGCCCGGGCATCCGCCACATGACGAGTATCCGACGATTTCAACCTCTTTTCCTTCGTGTACTTTGAACCCTCCTTCCAGGTTCCTTGCTGCCCTAAGACACTTCCCGCCTCCGCAATTCCTGTAGCGGTTGCAGATGATGATCCCGACTTTTACCTTTTCCACGTTCTTCACCTCTCTATTTTTCGATCATAAGCGTTTTTTCGTGGAGCGCTGTCTCCGATTTAAACGAGTGTCGCGAGGGGTTTGAAGAGCTCTCGGAAAACGTGCCAGACTTAAGTCTGGCGTTTTCAGAAAGACATACCAACTTAAAAGTTGACGTTCCAATATCGTTCCCAGTACCGCGTTTCTAGGGCGCCCAGTTTCGGCGTACCACTTTTAGAATCTTACCATAATAATTAGACGCCGTCTACCTCAAAAAATCAAGCCTTAATTTTTACGAACCCGTTCAAGCGTGCGGGGCAGGCGCATTACGGAGCGACGGTCTGTCCTTTTTCCAAAAACCGTTTCAGGAGCGAAAATGCTGCGTAGCCAAATCTTCATATTCCCTCCTATCGGAATAAAGCGCTGCGCTTCAAAGGGCCGCCTGTGTTGGGGAAATGTGTTATAATCGCGAAAAGAAGTCACGCGGAAAGCCTTCTTTTGTCTTGCTTTCCAGCTCGCGGGAGGATAGAAAAATATGGAATTATCCAGTATGAATTTTATAGAGAAGATCATAGACGACGATTTGAAGTCCGGGCGTATTCAGCAGGTGGTGACCCGGTTTCCGCCCGAGCCGAACGGCTATCTGCATATCGGTCACGCGAAAGCGGTGACTCTGAATCACGGGTTCGCGAAGACCTTCGGGGGCCGGTTCAACCTGCGGTTTGACGATACGAATCCCGAGAAAGAGGAAGAGGAGTTCATGCGTTCCATCATAGAAGATGTTCTTTGGTTGGGTTGCGAGTGGGACGAGCTGCGCTATGCCTCCGACTATTTCGATCAATTTTACGAGTGGGCGCTCGAACTGATTCACGCGGGGAAAGCCTATGTGGACGACCAATCTCCGGAAGAGATACGTCTCACGCGCGGTACGCTGACCGAACCGGGAAAAGACTCTCCATTTCGAAACCGAACGGTCGAGGAGAATCTCCGCCTCTTCGAAGCTATGCGCGCGGGCGAGAAGGAAGAGGAAAGCTGTGTGTTGAGAGCCAAAATCGATATGTCGCATCCGAATATGAATATGCGAGACCCCATTATGTACCGGATCCTAAAAAAATCCCATTATCGCGCGAAAGACAAGTGGTGCATCTACCCGATGTATGATTTCGCGCACGGTTACGAAGACGCGATCGAAGGGGTCACGCACTCGGTGTGCTCTTTGGAGTTCGAGGATCACCGCCCGCTGTACGATTGGTTCCTGGATAACGTCAGCGTCCCGCATCGCCCACATCAATACGAATTTGCTAGGCTTAACCTCAGCCACACGGTGATGAGCAAACGGATCTTGCGCGAATTGGTTCAGTCCGGTATCGTATCCGGTTGGGACGACCCCAGAATGCCTACGCTTCAAGGGCTTCGCCGCCGAGGGTTTACCCCGAGCGCCATTCGGAGGTTTCTGTCCGAAACCGGCTTGGCGAAGAGCTATAGTATCGTCGACTATGAGTTCCTCGAGTCGGTGATCCGAGACGAGATGAACGCGAAGGCGCAACGCGCGATGGTCGTTCTCTATCCCTTGAAAATCGTGATAGAAAACTATCCCGCGGATCGCGTCGAATGGGTGGAAGCGGAGAACAACCCCGAAGACCCCGCCGCCGGTTCACGACAGATTCCGTTCAGCCGAGAAGTCTACATCGAAGCGGAAGATTTTATGGAAGATCCGCCAAAGAAGTACTTCCGTCTGTCTCCCGGCGCGGAGGTGCGATTGAAGTACGCCTATTACGTCACATGCCGGGAGGTTGTCAAAGACGCTTCCGGAAAGATCGTAGAAGTTCGATGCGTGTACGATCCGGAGTCGAAGGGCGGCGGCACCCCAGACGGCAGACGCGTGAAAGGGACACTCCATTGGGTTTCGGCCGCGCACGCCGTGAAAGCAGAGATTCGGCTATACAATAAACTCTTCACGCTGCGGGATATGAATATGATGGAAGAAGGGAAAAGCTATAGGGATTACGTGAACCCAGAATCTTGCGTCGTTCTAAAGGAGGCGCTGGCGGAGCCGATGTTGGCTGACGCCTCACAAGGCGCGAGCTATCAGTTTCTACGTCAAGGTTATTTCTGCGTCGACCCCGACTCGCGCGATGGCAAACCCGTGTTCAATCGAACAGTGACGCTGAAAGATAGCTGGGCCAAAATACAGAGTAAGGCTTAAGGGGGAGTGACCTATGGAATCCTTTATCGCCGCTTGCGCGCAATTCGAAATCCTTCCGATGAAGGTGGAGGAAAACCTGCAAAATGCCTGGAATACGCTGAAAGCGTGTAAAGATGCGACGAAGGCTCATCTGATCGTACTGCCGGAGTCCTTTACCACAGGCTTCACCCCGATTGGCGGCCTGCACGCCTTGTGGGAGGTGGCGGAGCCGATCCCCGGTCGCTGGTCCGATATTGGAGAGCGGTGGGCGAAAGAGCTGGACACGACGCTTTGTTTTCCGGTGTACGAGCGGGGAGAGCGAAAGGGGATCGTGTATAACAGCGCGCTCCTCATCGGCCCGAACGGGATATTGGGTCACTATCGGAAGACGCATCCTTTTCCGACCGAGCGCCTAGCGGCAGATGGCTGGACCACGAGGGGTGAAACCCCGTTTTGCGTTCAAACGCCATTGGGAAACATCGGGATCGTGATCTGTTACGACGGGGACTTCCCGGAATTGGCACGGGTGACGGCGATGAAAGGAGCAGAGGTCATCTGTCGACCCTCGGCCTTTCTCAGAACCTTCGACCAATGGGAGCTGACCAATCGCGCAAGGGCGTACGACAACCACGTGTATTGGGTCGCGACGAACGCTGTTGGAAAAGACGCGAGCGGTTCCCATTTCTTCGGCAGCTCGATGATCATCCATCCCAGCGGGCAGAAGCTCGCCCAAGCTCGAAACGGTAACGAGTATATCTGGGCGGCGCTCGAGCCAGACCCTATCAAGACCATCTACCCGGGGAGCTCGATCCCGCAGTGGTTCGATCACATTGAAGACCGTAACATACGATCGTACGATGGCATTTTAGAAAACGGACGCGCGGCCTTCGACCCCGCAAAACGGATTCCAAGCGAATAAAAGACTCGAAAAATGAAAGGGGGAACAATTATGAGCGGCCCTTTAACAGGAATACGTGTTGTCGACTTGACTCGAGTGCTGGCAGGCCCTTTTTGCGCGATGGTGCTGGCCGATCTGGGCGCGGAAGTGATCAAAATAGAAAGACCGATCACAGGCGATGACTCTCGAGCCTACCCGCCCTTTCAGAATCAGACGAGCGCGTACTTCGTCAGCGTAAACCGCGGAAAGAAAAGTGTAACGATGAACCTCAAGGACCCGGATGCCAAGGAGGTCTTGTTGCGCCTGGTGGAAAAGTCGGATATCTTCATCGAGAACTTCAAACCGGGGGTAGCCGACCGGCTGGGGTTATCTTATGAAGAACTGGAAAAGGTCAACCCTCGGATCATCTACGGCAGCAGTTGCGGTTACGGGCAGACCGGTCCTTATCGGAACAAAGCCTCCTACGATATCATCATCCAGGGGATGAGCGGAATGATGAGCATCACCGGCCCAGACGCGGATCATCCCACAAAGGTGGGGAGTTCGATCGCCGACATCGTCACCGGGCTCTATCTTTGCATCAGCTTGTTGGCTGCGCTGAACGCGAGGGAGAAAACGGGAAAAGGGCAAAAGATCGATGTCGCGATGTTGGACTGTATGGTGTCGATCCTCGAAAACGCCTTAGCCCGATACACCTGCACCGGGATCGTCCCCGTTCCCGTGGGCAACGTGCATCCCTCGATCGCCCCATTTTTTACAGCGAAAACAAAAGACTATTGGATCAATATTGCGGTAGGGAATCAAGACCTGTGGAAGAGGTTCTGCAATTTGACCGGGTTAAGCTTTCTGGCCAACGACGAGCGTTTCGCCACTAATGAGCGCAGAGTCGAGCATTGGGCCGTACTCAAGCCCATCTTGGAGGCCGCTCTTCTCGAAAAAACCCGGGACGAGTGGCTGGCGCTTTTCGAGCAGGAAAGCATTCCGAGCGGCCCGATTTACACGATGGCAGATGTGGTCAACGACGCCCAGATCGCCGCCAGAGAGATGATCCTCAACGTCTTCCACACTCAAGGTGGGGAGTTTAAAGTACCGGGTATACCGATGAAGTTTTCCGGAACCGTCCCAAGCGACCCGTGTACAGCGCCGGTGCTTGGCGAACACAACCAAGAGATCTATCTCGGACTGCTCGGGCTATCTTGTGAAGAGTATATGAAGTTGAAAGAAAAAGGAGCGATATAACCTGCTATGAAAACCTTGAACTGGTATGAGGAAATGGGATTCGCGATTACGGTCAGTGACAAGAATGGAGTCATCCTGTACATGAATAAGAAAGCGTGTGACAGCAATGAGGCGCTGGGCGGCAGTATGGTGGGGAAAAACCTGTTCGATTGTCATCCGGCGAAGTCCCAGGGTAGGGTCCGAGAGCTGTATGAAAAGGAGTTGACAGAGGCGTACACAGTCGAAAAGAAAGGGCGAAAAAAACTGGTCTATCACGCGCCCTGGTATGAAAACGGGGAGTTCGCCGGTATTGTCGAACTGTCTATCCCGCTTCCACTCGAAATGTCCCATTACGTGCGAGAGTAGCGAGCCATGGGGCAGGACGACGAGAAACGCGCGTCCTCGTTTTGGGGGAGCGCTTCGATCTATCAAATCTTTCCGGATCGCTTCGCCATCGGACAGGGGGTCACCGCCGAGGACAAGTATCGGGAGGGACGTTACCCCTACCCGGAACAGAGCATAGCCAGGTGGACGGACGCGCCGTACAGGAATCCTAAAGGCGGCCATCAACACCGGTTTTGGGGAGGAGACCTGCCGGGGATCACGGAAAAGCTCGATGAGATCCACGCGCTCGGATGCGATACCTTATACTTGACACCGATCTTCCAAGCGATCACCAATCACAAGTACGATACGGTCGACTATTTTAAGATCGACCCGGCCTTTGGGACGATCGACGATTTTCGAGAACTATGCGCTGAAGTCCATAAACGAGGAATGCGCTTGATTCTCGACGGCGTCTTCAATCACGCAAGCCGCCAATGCCTTTGGCTTTCAGAAGGCCGCGACGAGTTTTTTTATCCCCTCGGAAACGGTGAGTACCGCTGTTGGGAGAATATTCCACATCTGGTAGAAATCAACCTCGAGAACCCCGCGGCGCAAGAGGTTCTTTTTTATGGAAAGAACAGCGTGTTGAAATACTGGCTGCGTGAGGGAGCGGACGGGTGGAGAATCGATTGCGCGCACGACTTGGGCCCCCGACTGCTGGAAAGTATCTCCCACGCGATGAGAGCGGAGTTCCCGGATGCCTTGCTCGTCGGAGAGGTGTGGAACTATCCTGCAGGTTGGAAGAACACTGGAATGGACGGGATCATGAACTACACCTTCCAGAGCGTTGTTTACGACTTCTTGAGAGGGATTCTGAGCGCTGGACGAACGGGCGCTTTTTTAGCGGATATGGCGAAAGACACCGGGTTGGCGTTTTTATCCCGTTGCTGGAATATGTGTTCTTCGCACGATGTAGAGAGGCTCGGCACGATCCTGCCGAAAGAAGAGCTCGTTCGACTGGCGATCGTGCTCCAGTTTGCCTACCCCGGAACGCCTTTCATCTATTATGGAGAAGAGCGAGGGATGATGGGGGGGCCGGATCCCGAGAATCGTGGCGCGGTGAACTGGGAAGAACCAGATCGATACCCCGAACGTCGAGCCTTGATCACCCGACTCAACCGTTTGCGGAAAGAGAAACGCGCGCTAACGGCGGGCCTTTTTGAGTTGGTGACCGTCTCCGACGAGCGCGTACTCGGTTTTAAAAGGCGAACGGCCGATGTCGCCGAACAGCTGATCGTATTGATCAACCCGACACCGCATCCGATAGAGACGAGGGTTTACCTCAAAGATGGTTGGGTTATGGGCGGGACGCGGATTCTGGACCTCGACACGGGGGAAGCCTATCGAAGCTCTATGGAGCGTTTCGTTGCGACCTTGGCGCCGTATCAGTATCGACTGCTCGAACCGCAGGTTCGCTATCACAGCGAGCGGTATACCCCTTATAAACGCCTGGAAGGACTGACAGACCGGTAACTCCGCTAAAAATGCTCGGTTCGGTTCAAACCGCTTGCCGGGGTGCTCCGCGAGGCTTTTTATGACGACATTCGAAATTACGAAGCAACGGTGCGCCCGGTCGATGGCTCTTACTAAAATGACACTTTCTAAACGGAATGGATCACGTTGGTGACGATGCCCCAGATGAGAAATTCCGATTCCTCGTGGATCGGAATCGGGCGAAAGCTCTTATTTTCGGGAACGAGGTAGAGCTGGCCTTTGATTCGCCGGAGTCGCTTCACCACCAACTCTCCGTCCAATATTGCGATGACGATCTTGCCTTCTCTCACTTCGAGCGATCGGTCCACAATGAGAATATCGCCGTTGTGAATCCCCGCGTCTACCATCGAATCGCCGCTCACGCGCACGAAGTAAGTCGCGGCCGGATTTTTTATCAACTCGGTGTTCAGGTCCAGACCGACTTCGATGAAGTCGTCCGCAGGAGAAGGAAATCCCGCCGAGATATGGCTTCCCGCCATCGGAATGCGGTAAGAGGTATACAGGTCAGGAAAGTACACTTCCGTAACTTTTACCATTCTGCTCACCTCATCTCTCGGAGAGGTTGATTTTTTTCCGGAGGTTCGCGAAGCCCAGGATGATCGCGCGGGCCCTCGCTTCGCCGATGCCATCCACTTTTTTCAAGTCTTCGAGGGTCGCGCTTTCGATTCCCGGAAGGTTGGAGAACCGCCGAACGAGGTTGTAAATCACAGACATCGGAATTTTAGGGATTTTTCGGAGCAAACGAAATCCTTTTGGAAATACCGTATACTCCGTGACCGTTGTGTCGGGCTTATAGCCTAAAACCGATGCGAGACGATTGTAATCTCCCAACTCTTTCTCGGTCATCTGGAAAAACCGCGAAAAGACCTCTTTGAGTTTCGACCCTTCTAGGGCCGTTTCGGTGTTGTAATAATCCAACACCAGCAGTTCGATCGTTTCGATGATCTCGCGGAGCATCTCGTCCTTCTGCATCTGTATCAATCGGCCGTCGACCCCCGTTTCCAAGATATAGGGCTCGATTTCGTTGGCGACCATCTGCGCGCGAACCGCTTTTTCGATGGTCTTGCAGATATCGAAGAGCGTCACGAGGCCTTCGACCTCTAAAACTTCCAAAGCATCTAGCGCTTTTGTGAAACTGTCGCTGTATTTTTCCAACGCTTTCAATCCTTGATTCAATTTCGTGAAGAGAAGGTTGTAGTCGTTTAAGACATAATGAAACCCGCCCCAGTAAACGCTAATAATCGACCTTCTACGGGAGATGGCAACTGCCGGCCTCCCGGTTTGTTTTGCAAACCTCTCCGCGTTGCGATGACGCATCCCCGTTTCGAAAGTGGGGATATCGGAGTTCGGGGCTAACTGGACGTTGGCGTAGAGAATCCTCTTGGCGTCTTCGGTGATGATCACCGCGCCGTCCATTTTGGAGAGCTCGAATAGACGTTGGGCAGAAAACTCGCAGTTCACATAGAAACCGGGTTGAACGAGAGTTTGCCATCGCTTGATGTCCTCTTCGCTCATCAATACGATCAGCGCTCCGCTTTTGGCGCTGAGGATGTTATCGATCCCATTACGCAGTTCCGTTCCGGGTGCGATCATCTGCATAATTTCTTTAAACAGCTCTATTTTGGCCATTATGTTCTCCTATCCATATTCTGAGTCTTCTGATCCTGTTTGTCACGGTAGCAAAGAGGAAAAAGTCAATGGATTTTCGCGCGCAGAGCCCTCTCTGCCAAAAGCAAGGTCAGAGAAGTTAAGCGAAAACTTTGGGCCAATTTTATCTTTTTGTAAAACGAGATCGATTCCTATCCTCATATTGACCCAATATTGGAACCCGAAATCCACTTCAAAGCCCGCTATACATTGAAAGAGGCTCGGATCGTTCGTCAAATAGGCGCCGGTATGGAAAGTGAGACCGTTAAAACGGTATTTCCCGTTCGCTGACCCAAAAGGAGTAACCGGAATCGGCACCCAGCCTTCGAATCCAGCGAAGACGGTTTCTTCTCTCACGCTGATGTTCGCCATTCCGACGGCGGCGAAGGGAAGCTTCATCCCGAATCCCGTTCTAAAACCCATCTCTGGCGTGTTGGTGAAGAAAGAGAAATACTTGGGCACACTCACCGTATTGATCGGGTTTCCTATGGCCCCCACAGCCTGATAATATTCCCATTGCAACGCCCATAGAGAACGGTCGCTTAGCGTCCACTGGATGCCGATCGCCGGCTGCATCCGTATGAGGTCTCGGTTGACGCGGTCGACGAAGGATTTGTCTAACTGAACCCGCCCGACGAACCCCTCTTCGTTCAGCAAGAGGCTCGCGCTGAAAGGAATCAGGCCGCGGTAAACGAGATTGACACCGATGCTCCACGGGGACAGGTCCAGGGTGTTCATCAACTCCGACTCCGACAGATAATAGCCATTAAAAGACCAGACCCATCGTTTGAGGTCGTCCCAGCCGACCATCCCGCCGAAGAGCCCAAAACCTCCCGGCGTCAGCGTGACGATCGGGAGCCATATTCTCGGCTTCGGCCATAGAACGACCGTTTGCGGTTGAGGAATAGGCTGGATCGCCTGGGCCGGACTCATTTCCACACGAAGGGCTTCATAGCGCGTCGGTATGGGAGAAAAGGTCATCGATCCCTCGAGCGACAGGGTAGCAGGGGTTTCGGAGTTCGGAGCCCGGAAGAGGTCAAAGCCGTTCCTGGAGTATTCGCTGTAATAGAGCTCGCCATCGAAGAGCGCCGGTTGGAAAGCGCCCACAGCGACGTTGGTGAGCTGTTGGATCAGGCCGCTTTCCTCCTCCCATCGGTAGAGGTTGAAGATGCCGGAGAGGTCGTTCGCGTAGTACAGGGCCCCGTCCGCGTAGGCCGGATCCAATGAGTTACCTTTTGGAGAGCCGACAACCTCCCAATTCCCAAACTCGTAAGTTTCGGCGCGCTCGTCTATCATCAAAGGCATCCGGTACAGCCGCGCCTGCCCGTCGTAGGAAATCGAGCACACGATCGCCTTCGGGCTCTCGGTGATATCCGAGAGCACACAGAGGCTGTTCAGGTAAAAATGCGGGCTGCCGGATATCATCCTCTGCTTTTTGCCAGTTTCGGTGTCGACCAGCCACAAGGCCGTCCCACCGTTTTCAACCGCGGTCACCCACAACCAACGGTCGTCCATCCACCGGAGGGCAATTACCCGCTCTATCAATGGGCTTTTCCACAATTCCACCCCCCAATCTCCGAAATAGAGGTAGCGTGTGTAGAGCTCCAAACCGTCTCCTATCGCGTACACG
>Ga0302237_1001093_pt1 | contig 20580 bp, 21 predicted proteins | sample AAG_UR_Ala_MG_FD_193530 | JGI IMG/M metagenome (GOLD analysis project Ga0302237, IMG submission 193530) | Enriched activated sludge microbial communities from anaerobic digester in WTTP, New Holstein, Wisconsin, United States - AAG_UR_Ala | ecosystem: Engineered > Bioreactor > Anaerobic >... | reverse complement strand
GGCGGGATGTTCGGCGGGATGTCCGGCGGGATGTCCGGCGGAGCGTCCGGCGGGGCGGCTGCCCGCCGGGAGTCCCGGACCGGATGAGGGGCGGCGCCGCTGTACGAGGAGGGCCTCATCCGGTATACTGGCAAAAACACGGTTTGGGAAGGAAAACGACATGGTATTGAAGGACAAGACGGCGCTCATCACCGGCGCCACCTCCGGCATCGGCAGGGCCTGCGCCGAGACCTTCGCTGCCCGGGGCTGCGGACTGGTTCTGGCGGCGCGGCGGCTCGGGGCGCTGGAGGATCTGGCGGCGGACCTCCGGAAGGCCCACGGAGTCCCCGTGAGCGTCCACGGACTGGATGTCCGGGACCGGGAGGGGGTCTTCGCTTTCGGCCGGGAGGTGGCCGCCCGGGGACCGGTTCCCGATGTGCTCATCAACAACGCGGGTCTGGCCCGGGGAATGTCCCGGATCCAGGAGGGGGATGTGGACGAGTGGGACGAGATGATCGATACCAACGTCAAGGGTCTCCTGTACGTGACCCGGGCCATCCTTCCCCTGATGGTGGACCGGAATTATGGACATGTGGTCAATATCGGCAGCTGGGCGGGCAGGATGGTCTACCCCATGGGGAATGTCTACAACGGCACCAAGTTCGCCGTGGAGGCGCTGAATCAGGCGATGAATCTGGACCTGGTGGACACCGGGATCCGGGTCACCGTCATCGAACCGGGAATGGTCAGGACCAATTTCTCGGCGGTGCGCTTCGGCGGCGACGAGAAGAGGGCCGACGCGGTCTATCAGGGCCTCACCCCTCTGTCGGCCCAGGACATCGCCGACACCGTCCGTTTCGTCGTGGAGGCGCCGGACCATGTCAACATCCAGAGCCTCACCATCATGCCCACCGCGCAGCGCAACAGCTATGTGGTGCGGCGGGACAAAAAATAACCGAAGGCGCGAGGAAGAATCACCCCATGGGCAGAAAACGAATACTCACCGGCGACCGCCCCACCGGGCGCCTGCATCTGGGACACTACGTGGGTTCGCTGGCCAACCGGGTCCGGCTTCAGGACGAATACGAATGCTTTTTCATCATAGCGGACCTGCACACCCTGACCACCAAGCCGGGAAAGGAGCACATCGCCGAGATCGCCGAGAACTCCCGGCAGATGGTCCTGGATTATCTGGCCTGCGGCATCGATCCGTCGAAATCGGTGATCTACCTGCAGTCGGCGGTCCACGAGGTATGCGAGCTGAACCTGATCTTCGAGATGCTGGTCACGGTGCCCCGTCTCCAGCGGGTCCCCAGCCTGAAAGACATGGCCCGGTCCGCCAATCTGGCGGAGATGCCCTTCGGCCTTCTGGGCTACCCGGTCCTGCAGGCGGCGGACATCCTGATGCCCCGGTCCCATCTGGTTCCGGTGGGAAAGGACAACGAATCCCACGTGGAGCTGACCCGGGAAATCGCCCGGCGCTTCAACAGCCTCTACGGCGAGGTGTTTCCGGTCCCGGAGGTCATGCTGGGCGAGGTGCCCACTCTGGTGGGCACCGACGGGGACGCGAAGATGTCCAAGTCCCTGGGGAACGCCATCCTTCTCTCCGACGACCGGAAGACCGTGGAGAAGAAGGTCATGGGGATGTACACCGACCCGAACCGGGTCCGGGCGGACATTCCCGGCAGGGTCAAGGGAAACCCGGTATTCGTCTACCACGACATCTTCAACCCCCACCGGGCCGAGGTGGAGGATCTGAAGGCCCGGTATCTGAAAGGGCGGGTGGGAGATGTGGAGGTGAAGGAGAAGCTCGCCGCGGCCCTGAACGCCTTTCTGGACCCCCTGAGGGACCGGAGGCAGTCCTACGAGGCCCGGAAGGGCTACGTGGACGAGGTCATCTACGACGGGACGATGATCATGCGGAGTGAGGCCAGGCAGACCCTGGATCTGGCAAAAAAGGCCATGGGGCTCTCGGCCATCTGGAACAGAATAAGCCGTAAGGCGGAGGAAACCCGGAAAAAACGGGAAATCCCCCGGGGTGGCGGGGAGGGGGCATGAGGACCGCCGACGCCGTATCCTGCTCCGCCGTCCTCTTCGATCTGGACGGGACCCTCATCGACAGCGAGCCCAACTACCAGGCCGCCGACGGGCGTTTCCTGGCGGAGTACGGCATCCCGGTGGATGAGGATCTGCGGAGGCGGATGCTGGGCCGGGGTTCCGATGAGATCATCCGGATGCTCCGGGACGAACACGGGGTGACGGAGGACCCGGCGGCGCTCCTGTACCGGAAGGACGACTACTATCTGGAGCTGGCCCGGGGAGGCACCCGGGTTTTTCCCGAGATGCTCCGGCTCCTGGACATCCTGGGGGACATGGGGCTTCCCCTGGCGGTGGCCTCGGGCTCCTCCCTGCGGGTCATCCGGGAGATGCTGGAGCTCTGCGGAATCCGGGACCGCTTTCTGGCGGCGGTTTCATCCGAAGAGACCCCCCGGGGCAAGCCCGCCCCGGATGTCTTTCTCGAGGCCGCCCGCCGGATCGGGGTTCCCCCCGGCAGCTGTCTGGCGCTGGAGGACTCCGCTGCGGGGGTGGAGGCGGCGCTGGCGGCGGGCATAAGGGTCTTCGCCATCCCCACCATCATCACGCCCCCCCTTCCGGAGCCCTTTCACCGGGCCCACCGCCTCTGGCCCCAGGGGATGAGGAGTTTCCGCGCGGAGGACTTTCTGGCGGGGGTCCGCCGCACCTAAAGAACCCGCCGCAGCTCCACCAGGCCCCGCTCCAGGTCCCGGGCCGGTTCCGCCCGGAGGACGAAGTCGAACCTGTCCAGGCTCAGGGAGAGCTCGAAATCCCGGGGGGGCTGGGAGTCGGCGTTGGCGGGGTCGAAGAAGCGGGCTCCGGAGGTAGCCCGGAGGGTCCGGACGATGGCGGGAAAGTCGTTGGGCCGGCCCTCCAGCTCGTTTTTAACATATTCGGCGAAGAGGGTGTCCTCCTCGCTGGGACGGACGGTCTCGTGGCCCATGCAGACCAGTGAAACCTCCCGGGGCCGCCGGCTGCGGATGTACCGGCAGACCGCCGCGGCGTTCACGAAGCTCCCGGTGATGATTTCCTCCGCCCGCAGGGCGTTTACGATGCCCTGGGTGCCGGCGCTGGTGGTCTGGACGATGGTCCTGCCGCTGAAATTCAGCCCTTCGATATGGGTGGGGGAATTGCCGTAGGCGAAGCCGGGAACGATCTTCCCGCCCCGCTCGCCCATCAGGACAAAATCCGGGTTCTCCCGGCCCAGGCGGAGGGCCAGATCCAGATCCCCTACGGGGATGATCCTCTGCGCCCCGGCGTCGATGAAATAACAGGCTATGGTGAAGGCCCGGAAAACATCGATGATCACCGTAAGGCCCCGGGCCTCCCGGGCTCCCGGGATGAGCTGCAGAATCCGGATGTTCATGATGCCCCCTTCCTGACGGCTGTCGCCGCCCCGGCGTTTTCGGCCATCCGCATCGCCTTCCTCACCGTTTGGGGTTGAGCCGGTCGGACAGGAAATCCCCCAGATAGTTGGACGAGAAGACCGTGGCCGCCAGGGCGAGCCCCGGCAGAACGGCGAGCCAGGGGGCCTGGAACATGTAGCTCCGGGCGTCCTTCAGCATCAGGCCCCAGCTGGGATTCGGAGGCTGGGTGCCCAGGCCGAGAAAGGAGAGGGAGGCCTCGATGACCACCGCCAGGGCGAAGGTGATGGTGGACTGGACGATGAGTTCGGGCATCATGTTGGGAAGAAGGTGGCGCCGGACGATCCTCCGCATGGGGCTTCCCAGAGCCCGGGCGGACTCGACGAAACCCTCGGTCATCAGGGACATGGTCTCCGCCCGGACGATCCGGGCGAAAACAGGGGAGAAAACGATCCCGATGGCCAGCATCACCTGGGGAAGGCCGTAGCCGAAGAGGGACACCACCGTTATCGCCAGAAGGACCGTGGGGAAAGACAGCACCCCGTCCATGAGGAGCATGATGAACCCGTCCACGACGCCCCCCGCCAGACCCGACACCAGGCCCAGAACCAGTCCCGTGCCGGCGGCAAGACCCACCGACACCGTCCCCACCACCAGAAGCGAGCGGGAGCCGTAGACCAGACGGCTCCAGAGATCCCGGCCCAGATCGTCGGTGCCGAAAAGGTGGCCCTTGGACAGCGGAGGCTGGAGCCTCTCCTCCAGGGACTGCTCCGTGGGACTGTAGCGGGTCACCAGCGGGGCCGCCGCCGCGGCGAAGGCAAGAACGAGAAGATAGAAGCATGAGGAAACCAGGAAGACCCTCTGAAACTTCCGCCTTTTGATCCCCGCCCGCCGCCGCATCGCGTCCTCCCTCCCCGTCAGTCGAGCCGGGCCGAACGGAAATCCGGGGCGTCCAGCTTGGGCTGCATCAGAAACCCCTCCACGTTTTTCCGCAGCCCCATGTACCTGTAGGAGGTGCCGGTGTAGACGAAGGGGACTTCCCGGGCCATGATTTCCAGGATCCGGTCGTATTTAACCTTCCGGAGGTCCGGGTCGGTCAGCGTACGGGCTTCGGCGATGAGTTTCGCCGCCTCCAGATTGACCCACCGGACGTAGGCTTTTTCGGTGCCGTAGCCCGCCAGGCGGTTGTCCGGGTCCAGCTTTCCCGTGTGGCCGATGACGGTGAGGTCGTAATTTCCCGAGCGGTGAACGTCCGCCAGCCAGGTGGGCCAGTCCACCAGCCGGATCCTGACGGGGAGCCCCACCTTGCCCAGCATCTCCTGGTAGAGCTGTCCCGCCCGGACATGGGGTTCGAAGTTCTGGGGAAGGACCATTTCCAGGGTCCGCCCCCCGACGACGCCGGACTGGGCCAGGAGTTCCCGGGCCAGGGGCGGATCGTAGGGGTAGAGCCCGGTAAAATCCCGGTAGAAAGGGTCCCCCGCGTCCATGAAGGTCCCCACCGGGACACCCCCGCCGTAGGCGATGTCCAGAACCTTCTGCTTGTCCACCGCCCGGCTGACGGCCTGCCGGACCCGGGGGTCGTTCAGGGGGGGCCGGGAGGTGTTCATCGCCATCACCATGACCAGGGAGGTCAGGCTCTTCCGCACCCGGGTTTCCGGGTTTTTTTCCAGCATGGGGACATCCACATCGTCGTAGAGTTCCACCACATCGATCTGTCCGGAGAGGAGGCCCTGCACCTGAACGGACCTTTCGGTGATGATCCGGAACTCCACGCCGGGAAGGGCGGGTTTTCCCGCCATCCAGTAGGCGGGGTTCTTTTTCAGCGAAATCTTGTTGTCCCGGATCCATTCCACCAGGGCGAAGGGGCCGGTTCCCACCGGTCTGGATCCGAAATCATGGCCCGCCGCGATGAGCGAGGCGGGGAGGATGGCTCCCCAGCCGGAGGCGAGGGTCGCCAGAAAGGGGGCCGACGGGCCGTGGAGGCGGATCTCCACGGTGAGGTCGTCGGGGATCAGGATATCCGAAATCACCGAGAACTCCGAGGCCCGGGGTGAGGCGGTGGCCCTGTCCAGGAGGCGCAACAGCGTCGCCTTGACATCCCGGGAGGACAGGGGGGTGCCGTCGTGGAACACCACGCCCCGCCGGAGCCGGAAGGTCCAGGTCCGGCCGTCCGCCGATACGGTCCATTTTTCCGCCAGGGCCGGGACGATCTTTCCCGTTTCATCCGGCTCCACCAGGGTGTCGTAGACGCTCTTCAGCACCTGAAAGGTCAGGGTGCCGTCGGTTTTGTGCGGGTCCAGAGTGTCGGGGCTTCCCGACAGGGCATAGCGGATGGGCCTGGCCTCCCGCCGGCCCAGGGCGCACAGCGACGCGGTCAGGGCGAGACCCATCAAAAGGACCATCAGGAATTTTTTATGCATGACGAAAGCCTCTCCTCACGGCACACCGGCCTTGATGAAACTCAAAGGGTTCTCCACCAGCTCCCGGGTGTAGGGATGCCGGGGGTTGGTCAGCACCTCCTCGGTGGGGCCGGTCTCCACCAGCCGGCCCGCCTTCAGGACCCCCACCCGGGTGCTGAGGTATCCTATGAGATCCAGATTGTGGGAAATGAAGACATAGGTGAAATTGAACTCTTTCTTCAGATCCAGAAGGAGATTGATGATCCCTGCCTGGATCGAAACGTCCAGATTGGACACGGGCTCGTCCAGGACCAGGAACTTGGGCCGCATGGACAGGGCGCGGGCGATGACGATCCGCTGCTTCTGCCCGCCGGAGAACTCGTGGGGGTACCATTCCGCCTGGGCGAAAGGGATTCCCACATCGTCCAGAATCTTGCGGACCCGTTCCATCCGTTTTTTCCGGGACACTCCCAGGTTCAGGAGCCCCTCCTCCAGGCTTTCCCGGATGCTCATCCGGGGGTTCAGGGAGCCGTGGGGATCCTGGAAGATGATCTGCATCCGGGACCGCATGCGGCGCCAGGCCCGGGCGGGCAGATCGTTGAGGCAGGCGTCCTCGAAGTAGACCTTTCCCGCGCTGGGGGGCGCCAGGAAAAGGATGGTCCGCGCCAGGGTGGTCTTTCCGGAGCCCGATTCCCCCACCAGACCGAAGATCTCCCCCTCCTGGACCTCGAAGCTCACCTCGTCCAGCGCCCGCACCGGGTGCCGGCGCAGGAGACCCGATCCGTAGAAGGTTTTCGACACCTTTTCCACCCGGAGAAGCGGCTTCATCCCGGCAACCCCAGATCCTTTCCCGGAAAGAAACAGGCGCAGCGGTGGGCCGATTCTATCTTTACCATGGGAGGCAGGGTTTCCGCGCATATGGGCTGGGCGATGGGGCAGCGGGGGTGGAAGGAGCAGCCCGGGGGGATGTTTTCCGGGTTGGGTATGCTTCCCGGCACGCCCTGCAGCCGGCTCCCCCTCTTGTCCCGGCTGGGGATGGATTCCAGAAGGAGCCGGGTGTAGGGGTGCCGGGGATTGGCGAAGAGAAGGTCCTTGGGGGATGACTCGACGATCCGTCCGGTGTAGATGACGGAAACGTAGTCCGCCGCGTACCGCACCACCCCGATGTCGTGGGTTACGTAGAGAATGGCCATGTTCTTCTCGCCCCGGAGTTCCTGCAGCAGATTGATGATCTGCCGCTGGACCCCCACATCCAGGGCGGTGGTGGGTTCGTCGGCGATGAGAAGGGACGGGTTGCAGGCCACCGCCATGGCGATCATCAGCCGCTGCCGCATTCCTCCGGAGAACTCGTGGGGGTACCGGGACATGGCCGTCCTGCCCCCGTCCAGGCCCACCCGCTGGAAAAGCTCCCGGGTCCACTGGTAGGCCGCCTTCTCGGAGTAACCCAGATGGAAGCGGATGCCCTCGATCACCTGGTCCGCCGCCTTCATCGAGGGGTTGAGATATTTCGACGGCTCCTGAAAGATCATGCTGATCTCCCGTCCCCGGAGGTTCCGCATCAGGTCCTCCGACAGGGTCAGAAGGTTGTGGTCCTGGAAGACCACCGAACCCCGGGTGACCGCGGCGGACGGAGGCAGCAGCCGGAGGATCGTGAAGGAGGTGACGGTTTTCCCCGCGCCGGATTCCCCCACCAGGGCATGGAACTGGCCCGGCAGCACCGTCAGGTCCAGACCCCGGACGGCGTGGATCTTTCTGCGGTGAGAGAAGAACTCCACCGCCAGATCGTTGATTTCCAGAAGAACGTTGCCGGTCATCCGCCGCCCGCCTGCAGTTTGGGGTTCACCAGGGCGTAGACCATGTCCACCAGGAAGTTGATCAGGGAAAAGACGATGGCGATGAAGATCACTCCTCCCTGCACCACCGGAAAGTCCCGCTGATAGATGGCGGACAGAAAAAGGCGCCCCACCCCGGGGAGGGAGAAAACCTGCTCCAGAATGATGGCCCCTCCCAGCATGTAACCGAACTGGATTCCCGACACGGTGACCACCGGCACCAGGGCGTTGCGCAGGGCGTGTCGATACCGGATGACCCTTTCGGGAAGCCCCTTCGAGCGGGCGGTGATGATGTACTCCTTGCCCAGCTCCTCGATCATGGTCGTGCGGACCAGCCGGAGAAGAACCGCTCCCCGGTTCACCCCCAGAGCCACCGCGGGCAGGACCAGGTGAAGGGGCCCCTCCCCGCCGAAGAGGGGAAAGATCCGGATCCAGACGGCGAACATCAGGAGCAGGACGATCCCCAGCCAGAAGCTGGGCACCGCCATTCCCACCTGGGAGACGATCATCCCCAGGTAGTCCCAGAAGGACCAGCGCCGGACTGCGGACAGGACCCCCAGCGGCAGCGCCAGCAGGAAGGCCACCGCCATCCCCAGCAGCGCCAGAACCAGGGTCAGGGGGAAGCGGTCCATGATCAGGGCCGATACCTTCTCTTCCGAAAACAGCGAGGCGCCGAAATCGAAGCGCAGAACCGACAGGAGCCACTCCTCGTACTGGGCGAGGATGGGCCGGTCCGTCCCCAGGCGGGTCTGAATGGCCGCGACGGTTTCGGGCGAGGCGTCGATCCCCGCCACCACCAGGGCGGGGTCGCCGGGGATGATCCTGAGGGCGAAGAAAACCGCCGTGGAAATGATGAAGACGGTTAAAAGCAGTCTCCCCGCTTTGCGCAGGAACAGGCGAAAGATTTTCATACCGCTGGGGGCATTGTAAAGGGGCCGGAGGGCTTCGTCTACCACCGGGCGGCGGCGACGCTCCCGGGCCCGCGGGAGATAACTACAGACCGTGGGCCTTTTTTACCCTTTCCTCCGCCGTGAGCCAGTCGGACATTTCGTCCCCCTCCTCGCCTCGGGCGGTCCTCTCCAGGTAAACCTGGTGGGCCTGGGCCTTTATCTCTTCCTGCAGTTTTTCCGGAGAGGTCTGGGAAGGAAGTCCCTTCTTCGCCGCCGGATTTTTCGCCTTCGTTTCGGACGCTTTCGTTTTAGCCATTGCAAACTCCTTATAGCACCGGTGTCGTGAATGTCGGACGCTTCCGCCCCCCAGGCGGGAAAAGAAACGGAAGCCGCCGACGCCTATTTCTTCAGGGACTGAACGACCCGTTCCAGGACCTTTTTCCGGTCCAGCGGTTTGACGATGTAGTTTTTCGCGCCCAGGAGAAGCGATTGCTTGACCAGGTCGTTTTTCCCCAGGGCGCTCACCATGACGACCGCCGCCTCCCTGTCGAAGGCCATGATCTTTTCCAGCGCGGTTATCCCGTCCATCTTGGGCATGGTTATGTCCATGGTCACCAGATCGATTTTCGGGGACAGTTCCTTGTATTTTTCCAACCCCTCCTCTCCGTTCGACGCGGTGGCGGCGATCTCGAACCCCGCGGAGCTGAGAATCTGACTGAGCTGCTTGGCTATGAACATGGAATCGTCAACGATGAGCACCCGGTAAGGGGTGCCGTCCGGCTTGAGCCCCTCCGGCGGAGCCTCGTTGATTGCGGGAAAATCGGTCTTGGCTTTCATCGAACCCTGGACTCCTCGCGGTCTTTGGTGTCTTTATCATTATATTGAAAAATACCCGGTCCCGCAAGGCATCCGCCCCGAAGCGGGGACGGAGGCTCCGCTTCGGGGCGCGCTTCAGCGCCCCTTGCGCTGCACCTCGATGTAGGCCCGCACCTCGCCGGAGACGGTCATTTCGACGATTACGTGCCAGTCTCCCCGGTAGGGAGGTTCCAGCACCACCACCGGGGCGCCCTCCTGGATCTGCTTGGCTTCGTGCACCTTGCCCAGGCGGTATTTGAAATAGTTGCCCGTATCCAGAAGCAGCACCCGGGCGAGTTTATGGTCCGTTCTTTCGTTCATGTTGACGGCGATGAGGTCTTCCGGCCCGGCCTTGACCTTGTAATGCAGGTAGCGCATGAAGGATCCTCCCAGGGCTAGATGAATTTCCCCTCCAGGGCGGCGACATGGGCGTTCAGCTTCGCCAGGCGCTGCGCGATGAGCCGGGCCAGCAGAATTCCGTAATGAGGCTTCTCTTTCACGACGTTCATGAACTCGTTCTTGGATATCCGCAGCAGCACGGACCGTCCCTTGGAGACCACCGTGGCGGACCTCCTGTTGTTCAGGAGAAAAGCCATTTCTCCCAGAAAAATGTCCTCCGGGGACAGGGAGGATATCTGCCGCCCCCCGGACAGGACGCTCAGGGTGCCGGAGGCGATGTAGTACAGGAAGTTCGACTCCTCCCCCTCCGAGACCACCACATCGCCGTCCTCGAAGACGATATCGTCCCGGTTGACGAAGAGCCCGGGAACCATGTCCGGCTTGTCCGTCAGATGGGGCATCTCGAAGGAAACCTCGTTGCCGATGTCGTTGTACCGCAGATTCTGGATATAATAGCGGGTTATCTTGATCCCGTGCCCATGCATGTCCAGATTCACCTTGTCCCCATCGGAGAAGGCGCTCCGCCAGTCGAAGCCAGGCCCCTCGTCCCGGATGGAAAAGGAACTTTTTTCGCCGCCGATCCGGTACTTGAAGGTGACCTTGCGCCGGGCGACGGCGGGGTCCTTGAGTCTCTCCCGGATGAGGTCCAGGGCGTCCTTCCCCGCGTTGAGCCAGCGGTTCTTCTCCTCGTAGCTGATGTTGCAGTTTCCGTGCTCCACCGCGTTCATCAGCATTTCGAAAAGCGCCACATGCAGGCGGTCCCGGGAGTCATGGTTCAGATACCCGGCGTTGAAGAGATAGTTGGTGATCAGGTTGATGTAAGCCCGGATGACGAAGGGGTCGTTGTCCATGATGAAGCCGCCGGAGATGGTCCGCAGAAGGTCCTTCTGCAGATCCCGATGGAAGAGGAAGTGCCGGTGCTGGATGACGATTTTCAGGATCCGATGGAAACCCCAGATCATCTCAGCCCGGGGAATCAGGCTGATGATGTTGGAGTTTTTCATCAGTTCTTCGGCTTTTTTGGCGTCCTTCCGCAGATGGACGCCGATGATCCCTCCGTAGTGAAGCCAGGGGTCGGACTTGATGGACTCGATGATCTTTGGGGCGTCGATGGAGAAGTCCGACAGGTTGATGAGGCTGATTTCGGGAAGCTCGTATTTCAGGTATTCCAGAGCGTCGTCCGCGTTATCGATGAACACCGGTTCGAACTGATCCGGAAACTTCGCGGTTATCCGTTTGATGACGCCGTTCAGCTCGAGATCGGTCCCGATGACGGGCATTTTTCTCATTTTTCTCCCTTTTGTATCCGTTTCCTCTTCATTATATCGGTAAAACGGGGTGAAACCTTGCCTCCTTCAGGATTCCCGCGTCCTGTTCTGCATTTTGGCCCAGGTGTCCCGCAGGGTCACCGTTCTGTTGAAAACGGGCCGGTCCCGCCGATGGTCCTGAAGGTCCGCGCAGAAGTAGCCCTGCCGCAGAAACTGGAACTTCGCTCCCGGAGCGGCCTCCCGGAGACCGGGCTCCACCTTGCAGTTTTTCAGGACCTGCAGGGAGGCGGGGTTTAACAGATCCTTCCAGTCCCCGTTGTCCGGCGTGTTCTGCGGGTCCGGCTGGGTGAAGAGATGATCGTAGAGCCGGACCTCCGCGTCCACCGCGTGCCGCGCCGACACCCAGTGGGAGGTGCCCTTGACCTTGCGGCCGTCGGGGGTCCCGCCGCCCCGGGATTCGGGGTCGTAGGAGCAGAGGACCTCGGTCACGTCCCCCGTTGCGGGGTCCCTGACGACTCCGGTGCAGGTGATGTAGTAGGCGTGTTTCAGCCGGATTTCCTTTCCCGGGGAGAGGCGGAAAAATCCCCTGGGCGGGTTCTCGTGAAAGTCCTCCCTCTCGATGTACAGCGTCCTGCCGAAGGGCAGCAGGCGGGTCCCCGCCGCGGGATCCTCGGGGTTGTTCTCCGCCGGGAAGGTTTCGGTTTTGTCCTCCGGGTAGTTGGTGATGGTGACCTTCAGCGGGTCCAGGACCGCCATGACCCGGGGGGCTTTCCTGTTCAGGTCTTCCCGGAGGCAGAACTCCAGGAAGGCGACGTCCACGGTGCTGTTGACCTTGGCCACGCCGATCCGGTCCGCGAAGGTCCGGATGGCCTCGGGGGTGTAGCCCCGGCGCCGGAGGCCGGAGATCGTCGGCATCCTGGGGTCGTCCCAGCCGGAAACGATCTTCTCCCGCACCAGCTCCAGCAGGCGGCGTTTGGACATCATCGTGTAGGTGAGGTTGAGCCGGGCGAACTCGATCTGCCGGGGCCGGTGGGGCAGCTCCAGGGCTTCCAGAAACCAGTCGTACAGCGGCCGGTGGTTTTCGAACTCCAGGGTGCAGATCGAGTGGGTGATGCCCTCGATGGCGTCGCTCTGGCCGTGGGCGAAGTCGTACATCGGATAGATGCACCAGTCGTCGCCGGTGCGGTGATGGGTGGCCCGGCGGATCCGGTACAGCACCGGGTCCCGCATGTTCAGATTCGGCGAGGCCATGTCGATCCTGGCCCGGAGGACCCGGCTGCCGTCGGGAAACTCCCCGGCCCGCATCCGGCGGAAAAGGTCCAGGCTCTCCCGGGGGGGCCGTTCCCGGTAGGGGCTGGGTGTGCCCGGCATGGCGGGGGCGCCCCGCATACGGCTGATTTCTTCCGCCGGGGAATCGTCCACATAGGCCAGCCCCTTTTCGATCAGGAACTCGGCCCACCGGTAGAGCTGTTCGAAATAGTCGGAGGCGTAGTACAGGCCGTCCCAGCTGAAACCCAGCCAGCGCACGTCCTCCATGATGGATTCCACGTACTCCACCTCTTCCTTCGTGGGGTTCGTGTCGTCGAACCGGAGGTTGCAGGTGCCCCCGTACTCCCGGGCGATGCCGAAGTTGAGGCAGATGGATTTGGCGTGTCCGATGTGTAGATAGCCGTTGGGCTCCGGGGGGAAACGGGTGGCCACCCCGTGGGCCGGCAGACCCCGGGCCAGGTCCGCGTCGATGATGTCCCGAATGAAATCCCTGCTGGAAGGCTGAATATCCGCCATGATTCTTCCCCGATTGTCCGCTTCCGGCCGACTGTGACGAGACCGGGCCGCGGTAGTGTGTAAATCTCCGAAATTATAGCAAATCCGTTTGATTGTTTCCACACCAGCGATTATGATTCGTCTATATGCATCGGGAGGAGCGGAGAATGTTCAAGGTGGTTGTGACCGACGACCGGCATGGCCGGATCACCGAAGAGGAGGCCGTACTTTCCGCCATCGGCGCGAAGGTGGAGATCTGCAGATATCCCGAGGGGTCCCGGGAGGCCATGGAGATGTTCCGGGATGCCGACGGACTCCTGGTGAATCTTTTCCCCATGACGGAAGATGTCATTTCCGGCCTGGAGAAATGCCGGGTCATCTCCCGTTACGGTGTGGGGTATGACAACGTGGATGTGGAGGCGGCGACGCGGAAGGGCATCTGGGTCACCCGGGTCCCGGATTACGCCATGGAGGAGGTGGCGGTGCAGGCCGCCGCGCTGATGCTGGGGGCCATACGGAATGTCCCCTACAAGGATCGGCGGATCCGGGAAGGGGCCTGGAACCTCAGCGGCGAACAGCCCACCCGGCGGATCAGCGGACGGGTCCTGGGGATCGTCGGTTTCGGCGCCATCGGCCGTCAGTTCTGGGTCCGGATGCGGAACTTCAATTTCGGCCGCTGCCTGGTTTACGACCCCTATGTGTCCGCCGGGGACATCGCCAAAGAGGGCTGCGAAAAGGTGGATATCGACGAACTGGTGGCCGCGGCGGACTATATTTCCATCCATGCCCCCGCCAGCCCGGAGACGAACAGGCTCATCAACAGGGCCCGGATCGCCCGGATGAAGCCCACCACCATCCTGGTCAACACCTCCCGGGGTGCCCTGGTGGAGGAGGAGGCTCTGGCGGAAGCTCTGGCCTCGGGGAAGCTGGCCTACGCGGGTCTGGACGTTTTCCAGAAGGAACCCCTGCCGGCGGACAGTCCGCTGCGGGGGCTGGACAACGTCATCCTGTCGGACCACGCAGGCTTCTTCAGCGAGGAGGCCATGTCGGAGCTGAAGACCAAGACCGCGCGGAACGTGGTGGAGATCCTGACGGGGAAAAAGCCCACCTATCCGGTGAACTCCCCGGGCTAGGGCGCCGCTCCTGCCGGGCCCGGCCCGGCGCCGCCCCGGAGGGGGCCGGCCGGGGGGAGGCCCGGGCAGGGGTCGGCCCGGCATCGCCGGTGGAGACCCGCTACACCGGGCAGGGCCTCCACCTGCGACGGGGAAGCGGCCCGGCTCCGCCCTGGAGGGGGCCGGCCGGGGGGAGGCCTGTCGGACCCGGGCCGATTCCCCCGGGCCGACCCCATATCAGGACCGGAAGAACCTCTCCCCGAAGAGCCGGGCCGCCCGGAAGGCCCCGCGGATCCGTCCGACCGGGCCCGCGGCGAAGAGCATGTCCAGCGCGCCCATGAGTCCGTCGTAGACCCGGCGGGAGTGGGGATGCCACCACATGTTGCGCTTCATCATGGGCAGACGTTCGGTCACCACCACCTTCTCCCGGGTCATCTCGTGGAAGCCCGAAAGGCCGTGGCTGCGGCCGATGCCGCTTTCCTTGAAGCCTCCCCAGGGGGTTTCCGCCATGCCGTGGCTCATCAGGTGGTCGTTGAGGGTCACCACCCCCACCTCCAGCCGGGAGGCCAGTTTCCGGGCCCGGCGGGAGTCGGCGGTCCAGATCGAGGCGGTGAGGCCGTAGGGGGAATCGTTGGCCCGCCGCAGCGCCTCCTCGGCGTCCTCCACCGGGGAGACCGCCAGGATGGGGCCGAAGGTTTCCCTGCTCATCAGGTCTCCCCGGTAGCCGTCGGTTTCCACCACCAGGGCGGGATGATAGAGCCCGCCCCCGGGATCGGCCGCCGGCTCCGGGGAGGAGGCGGTGACCACGGCGCCCCGCCGGAGGGCGTCCTCCAGCTGGGCGGCCACCGTCTCTTTCTGCTCCGCCGTGGTGAGACCGCCGAAATCCGCGTCCCAGTCCCCGTCGGGTCCCTGGCGCAGAACGGAGACCCTCGCCCGCAGGAGCCGGAGGAACCGGTCGTAGACCGGCTTTTCCACGTAGATTCTCTCCACCCCGGCGCAGGACTGTCCGCAGTTGGAGACCCCCGCCCAGACCGCCCCCGCGGCGGCCCGGGAGAGGTTGGCGTCCCGCAGGACGATCATGGCGTCCTTGCCCCCCAGTTCGAGGCTCACCGGCAGAAGGCGCCGGGCGGCCAGACCCGCCAGGGTCTTTCCGGTTTCGGTGGATCCGGTGAAAAAGAGCTTGCCGATCCCCGATTCCACGAAGGCCGGCCCCGCCTCCGGCCCGGGAAGGTGGATCAGGCCGAAGATCCCCGGAGGGAAGCCCGCATCATCGATCATCTCGGCGATGAGTTCCCCCACCGGCTGGACCTGGGTGGCCACCTTCAGGACCACGCCGTTCCCCGCCAGGAGTCCGGTGGCGGTTTCGTGGAGGGGTATGGCGAAGGGGTAGTTCCAGGGGCTGATGATCCCCACGACCCCGTAGGGTTCCCGGCGCAGAGACGACTTCTTGTTCAGAAAAAGAACACTGGAGCGGCGCAGGGTCCGGGGCCGGAGGGCTTTCCCGGCCAGGCGGGCGTAATAAACCCAGGCCGTCGCCCCGGGGAGGACCTCGGTGCTCAGGGCGTCAACCCGGGTCTTGCCGGTGCAGGCCGCCACAGTTTCGGCGATCCGGTGGGCGTTCCGGTGGATCCAGCGGGCCGCCCGCTCCGCGCACTCGGTCTTCCGGCTTCGGGGAAGGGCGTCCCAGGCGGGCTGGACCTCCCGGGCGCGGCGGACCGCCTGGAAAAGGTCCTCCCGCTGGTGGCGGACGATTTCTCCCAGAACCCTCCCGTCCGCCGGGGCGCGGAGGATTTTTTCCGTTTCTGTCATGTGTCCTTCCTTTTTCATGGGACCCGATGCGGGGACAGACCGTGGGGCTGGAAGGCCCCCGGCCCCGGGGGGGCCGCCGGGACTGGAGCCCATGGAGGGGAAAACCCGGCACCCTGAATCCCGGGATGGGAGCTATTTCAGCGCCGGCGGGGCCTTCCCGCCCTTGGGCACGAAGATAAGGGAGGCCGAGTTCAGGCAGTACCGGAGCCCCGTGGGACCCGGGCCGTCCTGGAAGACATGGCCCAGATGCCCTCCGCTCCGGGCGTCCACCACCTCAATCCGGGGGTACCCGATGTGATGATCCACCCGGTACAGCACCCCGTCGGGATCGATGGGTTCGGTGAAGCTGGGCCACCCGGTGCCGGAATCGAACTTGGCGGCGGAGGAGAACAGGGGTTCTCCGGTGGCCGCGGAGACATAGACCCCTTCGGCGTGGTTGTCGTTGTACTCCCCGGTAAAGGGGTATTCGGTGTCCTGGAGGCGAATGATCCTGAACCGTTCCGGTCCCAGACGGCGCTTCCATTCCTCCTCGCTGAAGGTCACGGGGAAGCTGTGCTTCTCGTCCACCAGGCGGAACAGTATCTTTTTTTCCGCCCCCGCCAGAATGGTCCCGCGGCCCTGCTTCAACGCCTCGGCGGCCCGAACCTCCATGGGGCGATCGTCCATTTTCATGACCCCTCCTTTTTCCGGAGACCGGGGCTTCCCGGCTTTTTCTTCCGCCGCCGGGGCCGCCGAAACTCCGGCGGACAGGACCGCTGAAAACACGATCCCCAGGGCGACGGGAAAAAATTCTTTAATATTCATGATCGTAAATATATAAAAATCCCGGGCAAAGGCCAACCTGTCCGGGGGCGGAAGGCGCCGCACGTCCGCCGTCCCGCCGCCGGGGGTAAGGAGGCCCGTCGGGGCTGGGGAGGTCCGCCGGGACTGCCTAGGTCTGCGGCGGCCTGCGCGCTTCCGGCGGCGCCCGCCGGGGGCAAGGAAGTCCGCCGGGGCTGGGGAGGTCCGCCGGGGCCGCCTCGGTCTGCGGCGGCCTGCGCGCTTCCGGCGGCGCCCGCCGGGGGGTAAGGAGGCCCTTCGGGGCTGGGGAGGTCCGCCGGGACTGCCTCCGTCTGCGGCGGCCTGCGCGCTTCCGGCGGCACCCGCCGGGGGTAAGGAGGCCCGCCGGGGGTAAGGAGGCCCGCCGGAACGGGCGCAGCTTCCAGCCCCGCCCCGGCGGCGGTTCACCGCATCTTCAACAGACGCCGCAGGTCCGTCAGGTGGGAACCGATGAACAGGGTGGTGTAGATGGTGATGACCAGCCCCAGGACCAGGTGCAGGGAGAGTTCCCAGTCCGGCCCGACGATCCGGTTCAGAAGGGGAGGGATGGTGCTGTAGGGGATCAGAATCATCCCTGCCAGGATCATGAGCCCCGTCCCGATCCAGTTATAGAGGGAAAGGAGCGGCCTTTCCTCCCGGGACCGCCACGACAGGGCGTCCGGCCCCGGAGCGGCCTTCAGGTCGGCGATCCGGGCCATCACCGGTCCCGCCAGGTCCCTGCCGGGGCGACAGTCCGCCGTGGGCGGAAAGGCCTGGAGGGAGGCGGTAAGGCCCCAGACTTCCCGCCCGCAGAGGGGGCAGGATTCGATGTGGGCCGCCAGTTCCCGGGACGGCGCTTCGTCCCGGTCCAGCCGGAGATAGGCTTCCATGGCTCTGTCACAGGTCATCGTACGCCTCCGCGGCGGTGTTCCGCAGGGAACTCCGCAAGATATTCTTGGCCCGAAAGACGTGGGATTTGACGGTGTTGACCGGCACGTCGGTGACTGCCGCCACGTCCTGATAGGTCATCCCGAAGGAGAAGTACAGGTCCAGGCAAACCCGGTAGCGGTCCGGCAGCTCCCGCAGCGCCGCCGCCAGCGCCTCCCGGGCCGCCCTCCGGGCGTGGAGCTTCTCCGGACCGTCCCCCGCCGCGGGGATCTCCGCCTCCTCCGGCAGACTGTCGAAGACCCGGCGGGCCCGGAAGGAGCTTATCCCGTGGTAATAGGCCACCTTCATCAGCCAGGTCCCGAACCGGGACTCCCCCCGGAAGGTCCCGAGTCTTTCAAAGACCCGCACGAAGACCTCCTGGGCGTAGTCCTCCGCGTCGTTCCGGTTGCGGAAAAACCGGAGGCCCAGGGAGAAGACCCGGTTCTGGTATTTCCGCACTATCCCGGCGAAGGCCTCCCGCTCCCCCCCCAGCACGGCGGAGACGACGGCCTCGTCCGACCCTTCCGGATCCGTCATGCAGTTTTACCGGCGGGAGGGCAGCTTTTCGCGAAGGAAGTAGAACACCGTGAGACTTATGCCCACGGACAGCGGGATGAGCCCCCCCAGGAGCATGTATTGGATCCCGTCCTTCACCAGAAAAAAGAGGGAAAGGACGAATCCCACCCCGATGTTCAGAAGACCTGCCATGAGGCTGAAGGAGGCGAGGTCGAAGCTCGGGTCCGGCCGGATGCCCTGGCGGATCAGCAGGGTCTTCCGGCGGTGGTTCCATAGAAGGTAAAAAAATACGACGGCGCTGCCCATGACGATCCCGACGATGGGGATGAGGGCGATGAGGATCTGGGCTGCGGCGGATGCGGTGTTCATGACGCTCCTTTCTCCTTGATCCGGAATCGTAGCATGGACGGAACCCTCCTGCAATGCCGGGGCCCGCGCCCCGGCGCCCTTTCTTCACCGCCGGCCCCCGGGCCCGCGTAAAGATTCCGGGCCGCCGTCTGATGTCCGCCGTACGCGGTCCGGACCGCCTCCTGCGGTCCGGACCCTTGCCTCCCCGGCGCCTCCCGTCGCCGGGACGTCCCGGGCATTCCCGGCGCGTCCCGAAGTATGGACGACGGAAAAGCCGGGATGGTTGCGGATTTCTCCCTTTGACCGGGAAGCCTTCTCCATGTATAGTCTCTCCGTGTCGTACCTGTCCGCCTTCTCCCATGTGGCCGTCCTGTTCCTGCTGATCTTCGCGGGCTACGCATCCCGGAGGCTGGGGATTCTGGACTCGGCGCTCACCCGGGGGCTCAGCCGGCTCATCGTCAACCTGACCCTGCCTGCCCTGGTCATCGGATCGCTGCAGATCGGCTTTTCCCGGAACCGGGCCGCGGACCTTCTTGCCATGGTGGGGATCTCGGCGGCCTGTTACGGTTTTTACTTCTTCTGCGCCTGGCTTCTGCCCAACCTTCTCCGGGCGAAAGAAAAAGACCGGGGGGTCTACCGTTTTCTTGCGGTCTTCTCCAATACCGGCTTCATGGGCTACCCCATGCTGGAGTCCTTCCTGGGTCCGGAGGCTCTTTTCTACGGAGTGGCTTTCAACCTTCCCTACAATCTGCTGCAGTTCACCGTCGGGGTTTCCTTTCTCTCCTCCCCGGGACGGACCGGACGGGGCTTCCCCTGGAAGAACCCGGGGATTCTCGCCACCGCCCTGGGCCTGTTTCTGTTTCTCCTGCCCTGGCGGCTCCCGGCACTGGTGTCCACGCCGCTGAACATCCTGGGGGGGATGACGACGCCCCTGGCGATGCTGGTGATAGGCTCGCTGCTGGCGGATCTGGAGGGGACCGGAGCCTGGAAGGACCCGAAGCTTTACGCCGCCGTGGCGGTCCGGCTCCTGGTCATCCCCGGGGCGGTGTGCGCCGGTCTCGCCGCGGCGGGCTTCGGCGGCTTTCTCCGGGGGGTTCCGGTCCTCCTGTCCGCCATGCCCGCGGCGGCCAACATATCCATCCTGGCGGCCGAGTACGGGGGAGAGGCGGAGCTGGCCTCCCGGCTGGTGTTCGTCACCACCCTCCTGTCGGGGCTGACGCTCCCCCTCTTCGCGGGGATCCTGGGCTGAAAAAAGAGGTTCCGCGCCGCGGCGGGGCCGGGAATCCCGTTTCCGCCTTTTCTTTTCGGCCCTCCCGTAGTAGAATCATCTCCATGCTATGGAACACGATCCTCTACAGCACCCTGGCGGGGAGCGCGGCGGCTCTCCTGTACTCCGCCTTCCGGACGGTGTGGATACTCCGTCAGCCCGTGGATAACCCGGAACTGAAAAAGATCTCCGGTTACGTGGCCGACGGCGCCATGGCTTTTCTGAGCCGGGAGTACGCCGCCATCCTGCCCTTCGTGCTCGTCGTGGCGGGCCTCCTCTTCCTGGGGCAGAAGGGGCCTCTGCGCTTCCAGAGTTTCTCCTTCGTTCTCGGGGCGGCCTGCTCCGGGCTGGCGGGATTCGTCGGCATGCGGGTGGCCACCGCCGCCAACGCCCGGACCACCCAGGCGGCGGAGAAAGGCATCAACCCGGCCCTGAAGGTGGCCTTCTCCGGAGGCTCCGTCATGGGGATGAGCGTGGTGGGGCTGGCGCTCTTCGGTGTATTCGTGGTGGTCTTTTTCATGATCCGCTTCTTCGGCGGCGGCGTCCAGGCCCTTTCCGAGGCGGGCTTTCCCGTTCTGTCGGGGTTTTCCCTGGGAGCCTCCTCCATCGCCCTCTTCGCCCGGGTGGGGGGAGGGATCTTCACCAAGGCCGCCGATGTGGGGGCGGATCTGGTGGGAAAGATAGAGGCGGGAATCCCCGAGGACGATCACCGCAACCCGGCGGTCATCGCCGACAATGTGGGGGACAATGTGGGGGACGTGGCGGGGATGGGGGCGGACCTCTTCGAATCCTACGTGGGCTCCCTCATCGGCTGCATGATCCTGGGGCTGGCGGTGGTCCCCGACGCCGCCGGGGAGGCGGCGGAGGTCCTGCGGCTCAAGCTGGCAGGGCTTCCCCTTCTGCTGGCGGTCCTGGGGGTGGGGGCCTCGATGCTGGGGATCCTCTTCGTCCGGGTCAGGGAAGGCCGGTCCCCCCAGAGA
>Ga0302237_1001088_pt1 | contig 20626 bp, 20 predicted proteins | sample AAG_UR_Ala_MG_FD_193530 | JGI IMG/M metagenome (GOLD analysis project Ga0302237, IMG submission 193530) | Enriched activated sludge microbial communities from anaerobic digester in WTTP, New Holstein, Wisconsin, United States - AAG_UR_Ala | ecosystem: Engineered > Bioreactor > Anaerobic >... | reverse complement strand
ACTCGCCCAAAATTGGGTGTATAATGCATTTAAGGGACAGATGCTTGTTTTAAGCACCTATCCCTTAACTTATACAATAAAACTGCATCAGTTTTTAGCGTTTACACAAAATCTGAAACATACCCGATACATGGCGGAATGACGCTCGATGAGATAGCCTATCTCGACCTTGTCTATGCGCCTCCGTTTTCGGGTGTATGGGACGCCGTAAACATAGCAGCCAATTCAGCTAAGCATAGTTAATAGAACGTAAGTTGAACGCACTAAGGGCTCCGATGAATTGTATTCGGAGCCCAACTATGTTTTTGCTATGCTTATGTCTGTGCAATCTGCTATTTCTGCTACTCGCTGCACGCCTTTATGAAGCTTTCGAACAGCGCCAGGTGTTCCTTGTGCTCTTCAGCCATGCACTCGGGATTCCACTGCACTCCAGCCACGAAGGTTTCGCCCTCGAGCTCAACAGCCTCGATTATGCCGTCTGCTGACTGCGCAACTACCTTTAGTCCCTTGCCCAGATCCTTTATTGCCTGATGGTGGAAGCTGTTTACGAACACCTTCTCCTCCCCCATTATGGAATGCAGCCACGAGCCTGGAGCTATTGTTATGCAGTGGGACTTGTCGCTCCTTTTGGATTCCTGGAAGTGCTTAAGGACATTCTCGCCCTTATAGCATACATCCTGATAAAGCGTTCCGCCAAGAGCCACGTTTATGACCTGTATGCCTCTTGATATCCCAAGTATCGGCACATGGCTGTGCATGGCCTTCTTAGTCAGCTCCACATCGAAAAAGTCCTTCTTCGTATTGAAGTAGCCTGTCTTCTCCAGCGGCTCGTCTCCGTAGAACATCGGATTTATGTCTATCCCGCCGGAAAGCACAACTCCGTCTACCATCTCAAGATACTTGGCGAAGTTCTCGACATCAGAGGTGTGGGGGAATAGTATGCACGTTCCACCGGATTTTTCTATGGCTCTTACATAGTCCTCTTCAAGAAAGTATCTCTCCTGGCCCGCAGAGTGGCCCATTTCTCCCATCATGAAGTTTGTTGTTATCCCTATTAAAGGTTTCACGGCGTTTTCCTCCTTAATATTAATATTTAAGATTTATATTCCTCCAGTTTTTTTCTGGCCAAATCAAGCAATTTATCCTTTTCGTTGAACTCGGGATGCTCAAGCACTGTATCAAACAGGTAGTGTATAGTCTCGCTCATAATCTTACTTTGAGGGAATCCCATTTCGATCAGGTCGTGGCCGTTTACGGCAAGGTCGCTTATGGTCATCGGCTCCTTGCCCATTAGGGCACTATGTACCCTGGCCTTGAAATCCTCAAGATAGCTAAAGTCGAAAGGCTCCTTACAGCCGAGCACGTCAGCGTAGATGAGGCTGAAGTAGTCCTCTAGATTCTGTCTTCCCAGTCTGTTTATGAACCTCTTTATCCCCTTTTTAGTGAAACCCTCCAGCTGGTCCATGTGTTCCTTTATGAGATTCTCCACCGCCTCTATTGTGCGCTTGTCGTATCTCAATCGCCTAAGTATTGATTTTGCAAGCTCAGCTCCAACATCGTCGTGACCGTAATAATGAGCTATGCCTCGCTCGTCCAACTCCAGGCACCTGGGTTTGCCAATGTCATGAAACAGCGCCGCCAGTCTGACGTTTAGAGTCTGCGGGGTGTTGTCGAGCACTACCATTGTGTGTTCGAAAAGCTCCTTGTCGTGATACGGATGCCTCTGGTCAAACCCCACCATGTCGTACACCTCGGGCGCTATGTAATCCATAAGCTCGGTATCTACAAGCAGCCTTATTCCCTTCGATGGCACTCTGGAAAGCAGAAGCTTGTCGAACTCCTGCCTTATCCTCTCCACGCTAACATGGCACGCATGCCTTCTATTTCTGAATATCGACGCATATGTGTTCTCCTCTATTTCGAATTCAAGCTGCGTTGCGAACCTGACAGCCCGAAACATCCTCAGGGCATCCTCGTCAAAACGCCTGTCCGGATTCCCCACGCAGCGTACGATGCCTTTTTCTATGTCCTCCAAGCCTCCAAATGGGTCTACAATCCCCTTTTCGTGGCTGTATGCCATGGCGTTTATGGTGAAATCCCGCCTTGAAAGGTCGTCTTGGACATCCTGAGTAAAGCTTACGCTGTCAGGCCTTCTCCTGTCGCTGTATTCTCCTTCTATCCTGTGGGTTGTTATCTCGTAGTGAATCCCGTTGTAGAGGACGGTCACAGTCCCGTGCTTGAGGCCTGTAGGTATGACTCTGAAGCCTTGTATGCTTTCGAATATGCTCATCACCTCTTCCGGCTCTGCCGAGGTGGATATGTCCCAGTCGTTGACCCTGTGGCCCATTATGCTGTCCCTTATGCAGCCTCCCACAACGTAGGCCTCGTGATTTCTTTCTGTGAGCGTGTCTATAATGTCCAAAACATCTTTGGGAACCTTTATCTGTATCATACTTTACCACCTGTCATCTGATTGTATGAGCTTCCTTAATTTATTACCCCCATTGCGCGTTCATAATTCAGAAAGCGCAAAAAAGGCACTGCGAATTCGCAGTGCCGGTTAAACTACTTTTCCATAGGCATACTCGGGTCTGCAGACCACTCGTATATTGAACCTTCGTAGTTTCTAACTTTTTCAAAGCCAACGGCTCTGAGGATCGAGGATACATATCCTGATCTTATACCCATTGTTCAGTAAACCACAAAATCATCTTCAGGTGTAACTCCTGCAGCTGCCATTATCTCCTTTATTTCCTCTGGAGACTTTGGAGTCGCGTTTTCATTCAGAAGGTCCTTCCAAAGCAGCATCTTGGCTCCCTTTATATGGCCTCCCCTTGCTTCTCCAGCATCCTGGCTTCCCTTGAACTCTTTTTCTGTTCTAACGTCTATTATGACAGTCTTGTCCAGGTTTTCTTTCACATAGTCCTTAGTTGCCCTGTAGCTCTCGTCAAAATCCTTAAGCACTAGACCTGTTGATGGCGTAGGTGCTGGAGCGGCATCCTTTGTCACCTCATAGCCAAGTTCTTTCCAGTATGCCAATCCTCCGTAAAGAAGCTTGACATTGTCAAGGCCAGCCATTCTCATCTGCCATACGTTTCTTCCGTCCGGTCCGGGACCTGTAAGAACGTCAGAATAGAATACTACAGTCTTGTCGTTTGTAACTCCGAAGGACTCGAGCTTCTTAGTAAGCTCCTCCTTGTCGAGAGTAGTTCCCCAAAGCGGATCTCCAGGCTTTCCGTCAACCTTTGAGAAGCTGTGGAAACCTGCGCTTATTGCGCCTGGTATGTGCCCTTTAGCATAAGCATCCGGCTTGTTGCCGTCGAATATTATTACGTTCGGATCTCCAAGCATTCCACTTAGCTCCTGCGGAGTTATGAACATGTCCGGATTCTCAAATCCCGAAAGATCAACCTTTGCGGCCGACTCTTCAGGCTGCTTTGCCTCTTGCGTTGGCTGCGACGCGCACGCGCTCAGTACGAGCATCATTGCAACCAGCAGTGCTGCAAGCGAAAAAAGTTTGTTTTTACGCACTCTTTTCATCTCCTTTCAAATTTTTTTTTGCATTTTTTTCATCCCAAATCTTTTTGAACATGAATATGAGCACGCTCAGCGAGAAGAGTGTCAAGAGTCCGAGTACGAACATCTTTATTCCTCCCGAAAGCATTTCTCCGATGTAAGAGTAAATAATTGTCGCCGGAAGCTGTCCAAGCCCTGTCGCCCAGAAGAACGACCAGAAGCTCATTGAAGTGAGGCCCGCAGCATAGCTGACAATGTCAAAAGACATGAAGGGCAGCAGTCTGGCTATTAATATCGCATATTTGCCGTATTTTTCAAAAAACCCGTCGACGCTTTCTAGGGCGAATTTGCTTGTAAGCTTTTCAACCGTACCTCTTCCGTAGAACTTGGCAATGTAAAAGCAAAGCACTGCTCCTGCCATGGCGCTGGACCAGGAGAGAATTGCTCCTTTTACCCAACCAAAAAGGCTCGCGTTTGCAAAAGTTATAAGAAATGCAGGAAGCGGTGCCATTACCGATTGAAATACCATCAGCAGGAATGATACCGTAGGAGCAAGTATTCCAAAGGAGTTTATGTATCCCTTGACAAGCCCTACATCCAGATTTCTCATTATGAAGAATGCCTGCTTTATGTTCCTTTGAACAGGCTCTACAAAAACGTATACAAGCACCAGTGCAAGTATAATTCCTACCTTTAAATACGTTGTTTTTTTCATATTTCAATACTCCTTTGCTTGCAGCTTTAAATGTTGGCGGCTATATACAACATGTTGGTATGACGTATTTTTATCGTTTCATTGGCTATTATAGATAATATTTATGCCATTTGCAATGAAAATTCACACAAATTACCATTCTGGCATTTGATAATAATTTCGTTTTTCCTGATTATTGTTAATTAGTTATCTATACGTCTTCGCCTGCCGCTTTTGCTCTATAACGCAAATCCCGCTTTATCTAAATTCAATTTATAGCTCCACATCATATTTTGCTGATTTTACAGTGCCGTCGACACTGATGCTTTTAAAATCACAATTTATTTACATATATTTGAATTGTTTTGAGTGGTTTCAGGCAGCCCGCCGCACTGTAGCTTTCATTATGTTTTTTTATCGCTTGATATTCTGCTATTATTTTTTTCAATGAAAGCCAAGGCATGCTGTATTGTCCTCCAAAAAATGATAGTATTTATATGAGCGGAAGCTCATATTTTCACATTCCAATTAGTTATTCCTGAAAGGACGAATACAGCAGATGACAAAATTTAATACGCCCGAGAATACAAAACAAAAATCACTCGAATACGAAAGCCGCTGCATCGACTGCAAAGCCTGCATGAAAAACTGCCCCATGCTCGATGAGTTCTGCGAATCTCCCAAGGAGCTTCTTGGGCGCATAGGCAGAGATGACTCCCAGGCGCTCGAGCTTCCTTTTTCATGCTCGCTGTGCCAGTACTGTGCAAGGGTATGCCCCAAGGACATAGATTTTTCAGCTCTGTTTCATCCGATGAGGGCGCATATAGTAAACTCGGGAAGCATCACCTCCAAGCCTCTGGCGAAGGGCCTCTCGGTTGTCGGCAACCATCAGAGGCTGAGCTTTTCAAAGGCTTTCGCATCTTCATTCCCAAAACCCGGAAAGAAGGCAACAACTGCATTTATACCAGGCTGCAGCCTTGCTTCCTACAGCCCTGAGCTCGTAATGTCCGCCCATGCCTATCTGCAGGATAAAATCGGCGACGTCGGACTCATACTCCAGTGCTGCGGCAAGCCCACAAATTCAATAGGCGACACAGATAAGTTCATAGAGTATTACTCTCGCTTGGAAAAGATGGTGGAGGAGATGAGCTGTGATACCATAGTCACAGCGTGCCAGAACTGCTACAAGACAATAGGCAAATTCAGCCCTCATATAAAGGTGACCTCTCTCTGGGAGGTTATGGCGGACCTCGGGCTTCCCGAAAGGGCAGTCGGGATAGGAAGCGGCATAGATTCCGTATTTGCACTGCATGATCCATGCCCTACCAGAAACGTAGCTTCAATACATGATGGCGCAAGAGAGATAATCCGCCAGCTCGGCCTAAATATGGTAGAGTTCAAAAGCAACAGGTCATTTACGGCCTGCTGCGGGCAGGGGGGGATGATAGGCCTTACAAATCCCAAGCTCGGAATTAGGCAGATGAAGAAAAGGGCCTCTGAAGGAAAGGATGCCGACTATATAATCACATACTGCGAATCGTGCGTAGAGGCTATGCATAGCGCCGATGCAAAATCCCTCCACATACTTGACATTATATTTGGAGACAAACTAGAAGACAGGGATTTGAACCAGATACGACCCGGTTTTGCCGGCAAGTGGCTGAACAGATACAGGATAAAAAGGCTTGTAGACAAACTGGACTAGGCAGCGCCCCTTGCATAAGGGGCTTTTTTTATGTAGAATTTTATTTATAGGCATCCAATTGAAAGGAGGGGGATTAACATGTGGAGCATAGCTTTATTCCTATTTGCCGGCATCGCCATAGGTTACTTCAGAGGGATGAACGAGAAGGAGAAAAGGATAAATTCGGCTCTGCAGCAGGCGGGACTCGTATTTCTGCTGTTTTCTATGGGCTGCGCAATAGGAGCCAACAAGGACATACTCTCGAATATATTTAAGATAGGCAGGGTATCGGCCTCCTTTGCTGTACTGACCTCGCTGTTTAGCATAGCGTGCGTGTTTCTTATAACTTCAAAGCTTATGAAAGGAGCTGAATAGAGTGCCGTTTGTCATAATAACCGCCATAATCACCGGCATTGTCTCCGGAATTTTCATAATGCCCGAAAGTTTCCTGCAAAATACCGACCTGCTGGCGACAGTAGCTCTGAATGCACTTCTCCTTCTGATTGGAATAGAAGTAGGCTCAAACAAAAACGTGCTTAGAGATATCAAGAATTCCGGACTGGCATCAATAGCAGTGCCGGCTTCAATAATAGCAGGAAGCCTTATCGGAGGGCTTGTCACCGGCATCATATTCGGCATACCTCACAACATAAGCCTTTCGATAGCTTCAGGCTTTGGCTGGTACAGCCTTTCGGGCATAATGCTTACAAAACTTGCCAATGCGCAGATTGGAACCATAGCCTTCATGACCAATGTGTTAAGGGAGATAATCGCCGTAATATCAATCCCCTACATAGCCAAATACCTCAATCACTATTCAGCAATTGCTCCCGCAGGAGCCACTTCCATGGACACGACCTTGCCGCTTATTTCCAAGGCCACCTCTCCGTCAGTTGTTGTGGTTTCGTTCATAAACGGTGTGCTTCTCAGCTCGCTAGTGCCGTTTTTTGTAACATTCTTTTTCTCGATATAGCATCTTCGGCAAGAGCATGGAATATTTTCTGCGATGACATTACAAACGCCCGGACATCAAAATTTCCGGGCGTTTGTTGCTTTAGGGGTATTCCTATCTTCCTTTATAGTGTATCGGCGCTGAGCCAAACAGGAAATCCGCCTCAGACGCCTTTCGCTCCATCAGCATAAGCTCGTTAGCTATGTGAGTCATGTTTCTTAGTTCATTCGGCTGCATTATCTCATCTACATCCACACCGAGCTTTTTCTTGTAAAATGAATAGTGCTTCCAGAGCATGTGCTTTATTTTAGGCAGACTTGAAGGCCTTCTAAGAAGCTCAAGCAGGCTGTTTCTCAGGTCTTCCGCATAGTCGGGGCTAAACTCCCAATCATTTTTGGCCAGCATTTTTCCTATTTCTCTGGCTTCTTCATTGTCAAGCTCTTGGCACATGAATTTGATAGTATGCCACATCTCGTATATGTCTTTTTTTGAGCTTAGCTCCAGATTCTTGAGCCATACAAAGGCATTCAGTCTTCTTTTCCAATCCCACCATTTTACCGGGCTTTGCATATCTGCGGCGGGGATCAGGAAGAATCCCTCCTTTAAGAGCAATGCTCCGAAAACTCCCGGCGGTTTGCCTATCCTCTTGTTTTTAAGTGTCGTCCTGTAAACCCCGCAGGACGGGCTTCCCTCCATGAATATGTAGACGTATACGCCTGCGCTCTTTAGTGTCTCCATACATATTTGCGCACCACGTTTTACTCTTTCGGTCACATCCTCGCCGCTTCTGCCCTTTATCCGGGCTTTCCCTTCCCATACGTCGAAGCCGTTTCCGCTGGCGATCCTTATGGGTTCCCGGGGAACTCCAAGACCCGCCATGCACTCGGGGCACATGGGATGCCATATGAATTCGCTCTTCTCCCTACCCAAATATTCAAGCATGCTCCATCCTTTTTTGTTGTATCTGACCTCGCAGCCGTACATGCATGCGCTTATACCGACTTTGATTTTCTCCCTCAGCACCGTTTCCACGTGCACCACTCTCCATTATCATTATGTTGATATTTAATTTCACTTTATATATATGATAGTTACCCAAATATTACTCCAAAACATACAGAGATGCTTTAACATCAAATGCAAACGGGTATAATAAACTACATATGATAAGTAAATATTTTACAAACATGCAGATAAATGCATGAAAGGGGAGGGATTAGCTTGAGCAATTCGATAAAGATAGGCAGAGTTAAAGGGATTGATATAGAGCTCAACTACAACTGGATAGTGATTTTTCTTCTAATAACATACATGTTTGCAAACTACTACTTTCCAACATATTTCAAGGACTGGCCGCAATGGGTGTACTGGGCTGAGGGCGCCTTCATAGGGATAATGCTGTTCGTGTCGGTGCTGCTGCACGAGCTTTCACACTCGCTCGTATCGAAGCATTTTGGAATAGCCGTGAACAAGATATCGCTGTTTATATTCGGAGGAATGGCTTACATCGAAAAAGACGCGGATACACCGGGGAAAGAATTCCTAATAGCAATAGCCGGACCTCTCATGAGCCTTTTTTTATCAATACTATTTACGGTGACTTCAAACGTGCTTGCCCTGTCCGGGGCATCGGAGATGATTTCGGCTCCCTTGGCATATATTGGACAGATGAACATCGTGCTTGCAGTATTCAACCTGTTCCCGGCAATGCCGCTTGACGGCGGCAGGATACTGACCGCCGCCATATGGAAAATAAAAAAAGACAGGGTCTACGCCGCCAAGATAGCAAGCGCATCAGGCACATTCTTCTCCTACGCGCTCATGATGCTCGGAGTGCTCAACATACTCTCCGGGAATGTATTAAACGGCGTATGGCTCATAATGATAGGTGTCTTCATTGGCCAGTCATCACAGGCATCATATCAGAATTCCGTGTTTGAAAAGCTGTTTGCCGGAGTGCTTGTAAGAGACATAATGACATCCCCCGTTATAACGGTGGACATAAATACGCCAGCATCAAAGCTTCTCAAGGATTTCTTCTTCCATTACAAGCATCCCTTCTTTCCTGTGCAAAGCGGGAATGAGATTGTCGGCATTATAATGTTGAAATCACTTAAGGCTGTGCGCGAAGAGGATATGGACCGTATAACAGCAGCGCAGCTGTTCCAGCCGCTAGACGGCAGTTTCATAATAACGCCTGATGAGACTGCGGAGGATGCTCTTAGGAGGCTTGCATCCAATCAGCTTGGAAGGTTCCTAGTAATGGACGAGCACGGCATTGCCGGCATTCTTTCAAAGACTGACCTTATCAAGTACATTTCAATATACAACGAGCTTCACAACTAAAAAAACAGGACCCGGATGTTATTCCGAGTCCTTTCCTTTTTCAGCTTCAAACACACACCTTGTTTGGAGTATTTGCCTTGTCGCACACCCTTACGCCGTCTATTTTTACTACTTTTGCGGGTATGCCGACAACCGTGCTGTTAGCAGGCACTTCTCTAAGCACTACAGCATTGGCGCCCACCTTTGCATTGTCGTTTATCATAATCGGGCCGAGTATCTTGGCTCCTGCCGAAATCATAACATTGTTGCCTATTGTAGGGTGCCTTTTGCCCTTGTCTTTTCCAGTTCCGCCAAGAGTCACGCCCTGATAAAGCATCACATCGTCGCCTATCTCCGCTGTCTCGCCTATTACTATGCCCATTCCGTGGTCTATGAAAAGTCTTTTTCCAATAGTAGCCCCAGGATGTATCTCGACTCCCGTGAAGAATCTGACTATGTTGGATATGAATCTTGATGTAACTCTAAAGCCCTTTTTATAGAGGAAATGCGTGAACTTGTGGGCAAGCACAGCATGCAGCCCCGGAAAGTTCAAAAATACCTCGAATGCGTTAGTTGCCGCTGGGTCCTTCTCCATATACGTCTTGATGTATTCTCTCATCCGGAAAATCCTCCTTCAAATTAAAAAAATCCCCCCTCTTGCTGCTGCAAGAGGCGAGATATATTCGCGGTTCCACTCTTTTTTAAGGCTCAACGCCTTCTTTATCAAGCTTTAACGGCCTTCGCCGGACGTTTCTACTCCCTATTGGTTTCAAAGCGCCTTCTCCGGGATGCACTTCACAAGCTTCATGACCGCCGGACTCTCACCAATCTCCGGCTCGCTTTTGTCAATTCCTTTGCTACTCTTCCCTTCACGGAATTTGATATTAATTTAAAATAATGCCTTTAAGTATTGATCATCTTAATTAAGATTGACTATAAAATAATTATAAGACAGCAATTTATCAATGTCAATAATTATTTCATAGTATTTTACTAGGAATTGAAATTGGAATTAGAGTGAATTGGCGGCTCTTTTCTTGAAGGGTATTATATGCGGCTTGCCTGTCAGCGGGTTTTCTATGATGTATATGTCGACGCCGTACACCTTTGACACGTTTTCCCTCGAAAGAACGCTTTCAGGCTCACCCCATGCATACATGCTGCCCTTGTCAAGCAGCAAGGCCTTGTCGCCATACTGCATGGCCAGGTTCAAGTCGTGTATCGCAGCGGCTATGGCCATGCCCCTGCTTTTGCTAAGCTCCTTTAGTACATCAAGAAGCTCTATCTGGTGGTGTATGTCGAGGCTGGAGGTCGGCTCGTCAAGCAAGAGCAGCTTTGGCTCCTGGGCTAGAGCTCTGGCTATCATGACTCTCTGGCGCTCTCCGCCGCTCATGCCCTTTATGCTCTTGTCCCTTAGCTCCCAGGTTCCCGTCAGCTCCATTGCCTCCCTGGCTATTTCGCAGTCCCTCCTGCTTTCAGTCGAAAAGCGTCCTATGTGGGGAGATCTTCCCATCATGACTATGTCAATGGCTCTGAATTCAAAATCAATGACCGTATCCTGTGGGACATACGCCACTCTCCGGGCTATTTTTTTTGCACCCAGGCTTCTCGTATCATTGCCCTCCAGCAGTATTCTCCCGCCTTCCGGAGTCAGCAGTCCTGCAATCCCCTTCATAAGGGTAGTCTTGCCAGATCCGTTAGGGCCGGTTATGCAGGTGAATGAGCCGCTTGTTATGCTCAGGCTTATGCCGCTTAGTATTCTTTTTTTGTCCAGGCTCAAACTGAGATTTTCTATGTCAAGCAGATGCTGCAAGCTATTCACCTCTTGAATATCGAGTTTTTTGTGCTGTTGAGAAGATATATGAAATATGGGGCTCCCAACATTGCCGTTATTACGCCTATTGGTATTTCAGAGGGCGACGCCAATGTTCTGGCCAGCATGTCGGCCAGCATCATAAAGAGCGCTCCGCTCACAATCACAAGCGGCATGAGCGTCCTGTGGTCAGGACCGGCAAAAATCCTTACTACATGGGGTATTACGAGTCCTACAAACCCTATGATACCACTTACAGAGACTGCAGCAGCAGAAATAACCGACGCCAATACGAGAAGTATGCCTCTTGTCCTTGGGACATCCACCCCAAGGCTCGAAGCCGTCTCATCGCCCATTAGCATTACGTTGAGCTCCCTGGCAAAAAACATCGCCAGCAGGCAGCCGCCTGTTATCAGCGGCAGGCTTACGGCCACATGGTTCCAGCTCGCAGCTGACATGCTTCCCATAGTCCAGAAAATTATCTTCTCGACCTGCTCCCTGTTGAAAGTCATTATGAGGGATATTAGCGATGAGAGGAAGAAATTTATAGCTATACCTGCAAGCAGAAGCGACGTCACATCGGCCTTGTTGTTTTTTATGGAAAGGCCGTAGACAGTCATGGTTGCTCCAATGGCTCCAGCAAATGCAAACAGCCCAGTTGAGCTCAATCCCGCAAATTCAAAGCTTATTCCAAGCGCTATCGACAGTGTAGCCCCGAAAGCTGCCCCTGACGATACTCCGAGCACATATGGATCAGCCATAGGATTTTTGAAAATCCCCTGAAGCACGGCTCCCGAAACTGAAAGCGCCATTCCTACAAGCGCTGAGATGATTATCCTTGGAAGCCTTATGTTTTTTATTATGGCCACATGCGAAGCCTTTATTTCTGATATGTCCACATAACCGCCAAAATGCGGCATGGCACTAAGCACTACTTTAAGCGCATCCTTGTAGGATATGGACGCCGTTCCCACTGTTGTCATAAGTACGGCAGCCATGAATGCTATAACCGCCATTATCCAGAAGGCCCCTGCGCGGCGCTTTTGTCTTTCTTCTATTTCCATTGTCTTGTCCTAACCCCTACTTAAAGGCTTCCGGGTGTATTATCCTTGCAAGCTCCTCAAGCCCTTCCACCTGTCTTGGCCCCTGTATTTCAACGGTATCCGTTTCAATTGTGAATATGCTCCCATTTTTGACCGCACTAAGCTCCTTGTAACCGTTTGCCGCAGCTACCTGCTCCGCCGGGGAGTATTCGCTCGAGCAGATCAGAATGTCCGGATCGTTTTCCACGAGCCTTTCGAGGCTGTATTTCCAGCCTTTTACGTCGCTTGCGGCGTTTGTCCCGCCCGCCATTTCAAGCATCCTGGATATAAATGTGTCGCTGCCCGCTGTGAAATCGCCGTATTCTCCAAAGCCTATTACGTAGTATACGCTCGGCTTATCAAGGCCGCTCACCTTCTTTTCTACAGCCGCAACCCTGCTTTTCATGTCTTCTGTGAGCTCCTTAGCCTTAGTGTTGGCGTCCAGTATGCTTCCAAGCTTTCCTATGACATCATACACACCCTCGAAGCTCTCTTCGCCGTAGAGCACTACCACATTAAGGCCGAGCTCCTCGAGCTTTTCCAGAGTCTCTTCCTTGAAATGGGCTGAAGCTATAACAATATCAGGGTCTAGTTCCACTATCTTTTCAATGTTGGGATCCTGCATTCCGCCTATGGACTCTATGCCGTCAGTTTCTTTCGGATATGTGCAGTAGTCAGTCCTGCCAACAAGCACTTCGCCCATGCCTATTGCAAATATGCTTTCAGTTATGCCCGGCGCTATGGATACTACCCTTTCAGGCTTTTTCTCTATGACTACCGTTCTGCCCTGTGAATCTGTTATCTCCAAAGGATAAGCTGATGACTTCGTACTTTCCGCCGAAGGCTTCTTGGCACCCTCATCTCCCGTTTGGGCGCAGCCTGCCGCCATTATCAGTGTTGCTATTATTAGAAATATTGCAGCGATTCTTCTGCTTAATTTATTCATCATTTCCTCCATGTAATTCAGTGTTTTGTCTGCCGCTGTGCTTGGATTAGTTGCCCTTGTACTTTTCAACAAGCTTTGGCAGAACTTCCTTGGCATACTCCTTTGCTCCAAAAAGCGACATGTCCTTGTAGTTGCCACACTGCACAGGATTTGCAGCCGGAACTTCCTCCGCTGCTATTACTTTTTCAAGTGAGCTTATAAGAGCTTTTGCTACCTCCTCTTCAGACAGTTCACCCACCATTATCAGATAAAAGCCTGTCCTGCAACCCATTGGCGACAGATCTACCACGTTGTCGAGCTCCTCTCTTATGAAGCCTGCCATGAGGTGTTCAAGTGCATGTATTGCAGCTGTGGGCATTGATTCCACGTTGGGCTGCACAAATCTCAGGTCGAATTTTGTTATTGTATCTCCCTTTGGCGTTGTTATGACTCCGCATTTTCTTACAAAAGGAGCCTTTACCACTGTGTGGTCCATTGTAAAGCTCTCTACGACTACGTTTTTCATTTATTTTTACCTCCGACATTATAATATTTGCTAATGCATCTGTTTGGTTGACTTTCTATCTGTTGAGCTGTGTGACAAGATTTATAAGCGACTCAAGTGCTTCGTCCGGCAGCCTGTCAAAACCGCCGCCTTCTGACGATTTTGTCTTTATGAACCTGACTCTGTCGCTGAGCCTGTTGGTAAGCTCGCTTACATAGTCCGCATCGTTCATGTCCGGATTGAAACCGTCAATGTCGAGTATCTCCATGTGAGGCAGCCTGCCCCACTTTTTAAAGCTTGCATTTCTTTCTACTATGCTCTCTATAACAGAAAGCGTGATTTCCTTGGTTATCTTCTTGTACATGAAAAATCCGGTGTTGAGTATATAGCACTCGACTCCTCTTTTTTCAAATAGCATTTTGAACTTGCTGTAGTCATCCACAAGAGGGTATGTCCTGAACGGATTGGCATAGGGCTCTATTACAAGCTCCTCGGGATCCACGCCAGGCGCAAGTCTTTCGGCGGTAGTCCTCTTTGTTGCAAGCGTAGCGCCCATTGTGGCCGCAAGCACAGGGTTTTTAATCTTTACAACAGGAGGCATCGTAGAATCCTTCATTATCCAGAATATCGCATTTATAGGTTCCTTGAACTTGTCCACCCTGTTAGGCGCCCAGAGCTTTGATTTTATAGCTCTTCCGTTGCCGTTCCTTATGTCCTCTGTAACTATTACCTTTTTGCCGTTTGAATCGAGTGTAGCTCCGCAGTTTTGAACAGTTATTAGGAACTTGTTGTCCTCAACCTCAAGAGGATAATCCTGTGTCTTGTCGAAATACGTTGGCTCCAGCGCAACAGATGAGCAGTCATCAGTGTGTATTACAAAGGCGTCATCATGCAGCACTGTAACGTCGTATTTTCCTCCGTGCTTGGCATGCGTTATCGTGGATTTGCCCGAACCCGAGAGTCCAAATACACCTGCCACAAATTTCCTGCCCCCGTCAAGATTGTATCTTTTCTGTCCTGCGTGGCAGGAAGCGAATCCATTTCTGTTGGCACAGCCCCATGCGAGCGTGAGAGTCCCCTTCTTGTGCTCTCCAAAGTATCTCATTCCAAGGAGCGCCGCGCAGTTATGGGTAGGATCAAACAGCGAAAGGCCCATCGGATGGTCTACGTGGCTCCATTCCGGATCCGAAAACACATATATGTCCCCTTCGCTTTCGTACATTTTTGAGTCTTCATACATGCTGTTATATTCTTCGTTCATATGCTGAAAGTTTAGCATCCAATTGTAAAGGACGTTCTCATGACCCTCTGGGATGAGCAGATGGGCCTTTATCATGTAATCGGGATGGAGGCCTATGTAAGCCTGGGCATGGTAGAGCTTTCTGTACCTCGTGGCATATACCGCATCTCGCAGCTTTGATGCCAGCTCCTCCTGGTTGACATCAAACTCACCTATTATCCTTCTTGCAGCTGCGCACCTTCCACTTACCGCACCGTCGTTGAAAAGCAATATCTTGGCATCCTCATCAAGCCCAATTTCCTGCGGCCTGTGAACCGGCATGTCTGTCACTATTGTCCCGGGCGAGTTGCAGGCAAGCCTGTATGCCTTTTTTATGCAATTGACCTCTTCCACATTGTTTCCTAGAAATGCTGTTTCTATTGTGGTCCTGATCTGCGAAAATATCGGATTTTTAGAACCAATCATATTTCTGTCAAATTTCGAATTAGTAGCCATCTAATCACGCTCCAAAACATTATGATATGTATTCTAATTATATCATCCAATCAATTTTTTTATTATACCCTATCCCAAATTTAAATCGCCACTTGCTTATTTAAATAACAAAAATTTACGATTTACTTTAAAAAACAAAAAAAATCCCCTTTAAGCTTATAAAAAGGGGATTTTTGAGACATATTTATTTGTTTCTCGCCTTATTTGCTCTTTATATATTCATCTATTGCAACAGCAGCCTGCTTTCCAGCGCCCATTGCAAGTATAACTGTAGCCGCTCCTGTAACAGCGTCTCCGCCGGCAAATATTCCTTCTCTTGAAGTCTTTCCAGTCTCTTCGTCAGCAACTATGCACTTGTACTTGTTTACATCAAGGCCTTTAGTTGTGTCTGATATTAGAGGGTTTGGAGAAGTTCCAAGCGACATTATTACTGTGTCTACGTCAAGTATGAATTCTGAGCCTTCAACCACCTGAGGTCTTCTTCTTCCAGACTCGTCTGGCTCTCCAAGCTCCATTCTCACGCACTTCATGCCTTTGACCCAACCATTTTCGTCTCCTACTATCTCTGTTGGGTTAGTAAGAAGCTCGAATATTATGCCTTCCTCTTTAGCGTGGTGTACTTCCTCAACCCTTGCTGGAAGCTCGGCTTCTGATCTTCTGTATACTATATAAACCTGCGCTCCAAGCCTTAGAGCTGTTCTTGCAGCGTCCATCGCAACGTTTCCGCCGCCTACCACTGCAACCTTAGTTCCTGGCTTTATTGGAGTATCATAGTCGTCTCTGAACGCCTTCATAAGGTTGTTTCTTGTAAGGAACTCGTTTGCCGAGAATACTCCGTTAAGGTTCTCTCCTGGTATTCCCATGAACTTAGGAAGACCCGCACCAGAGCCTATGAACACAGCCTCGAAGCCTTCCTCTTCCATTAGTGCATCTATAGTTATAGTTCTGCCTGCTATTACGTTTGTCTCTATCTTAACACCAAGCTTAAGAAGGTTCTCAAGCTCTGGCTTTACTACGCCTTCCTTTGGAAGTCTGAATTCAGGTATTCCGTATAGAAGAACTCCGCCAGGCTCATGAAGCGCTTCGAATATTGTAACGTCGTAACCCATCTTTGCAAGGTCCCCTGCGCAAGTAACGCCTGCAGGGCCTGAGCCTATAACTGCAACTTTCTTGCCGTTCTTTGGCTCAGTGTGAGAAAGATCCACTTTATTTTCTCTTGCCCAGTCAGCCACGAATCTTTCAAGTTTTCCTATAGAAACTGGCTCACCCTTTATTCCGAGAATACATTTTGATTCGCACTGAACCTCTTGCGGACAAACCCTTCCACAAACAGCTGGAAGCGCAGAATACTTGGCAATAACTCTTGCCGCCTCCGCAAAATCTTTGTTTGCAACCTGCTGAATGAAAGCTGGTATGTCTATTGAAACCGGGCACATTCCTACGCATGGCTTATGCTTGCAGTTAAGGCATCTTGTAGCCTCTGCAACTGCTTCCTCTTCATTGTATCCATAGCAAACTTCTTCGAAGTTCTTAGCTCTAGCCTGTGGATCCTGCTCTCTTACAGGAACTTTTTTCATTCTATCTACTACTATCTCAGACATTAGTTTGCTCCTCCAATCTTGCAGTTTTTCTCGTAAGCTTCTGTCTTCTTGCACTCTTCTGCCTTGTAAAGAGTCTGTCTCTTCATAGCCTCGTCAAAGTCAACCTTGTGTCCGTCAAACTCAGGACCGTCAACACATGCGAATCTTGTCTCGCCGTTTACTGTAACCCTGCAGGCGCCGCACATTCCCGTGCCGTCAACCATTATTGGGTTAAGGCTAACTATTGTAGGTATCTGAAGCTCTTCCGTAACCTTGCATACGAATTTCATCATTATCATAGGTCCTATTGCTATTACCTCGTCATACTTCTTGCCTTGGTTTACAACAAGGTCTTTTATAACCTCAGTTACAAGACCCTTGAATCCATATGAACCGTCGTCAGTTGCTGGATAAAGGTTCTTGCTTACGCTCTTTAGCTCTTCTTCCATTATCATCATTTCTTTGTTCTTAGCGCCTATTATTACATCTGTATCTATTCCATTTTCATGAAGCCACTTTACCTGAGGGTAAACTGGAGCTGTGCCAACGCCGCCTGCCACGAAAAGTATCTTCTTGTTTTTTAGTCCATCTATGCTCTCGTGTACAAATTCAGATTCTCTTCCAAGAGGTCCGACAAAGTCAGTGAAGTAGTCACCTTCGTTGAATTCTGCCATTCTTCTTGTTGAGCATCCCATTGACTGAACTACTATTGTAACTGTTCCTGCCTCTTTGTCATAGTCGCATATTGTAAGCGGTACTCTTTCACCCTTCTCATCCATTCTGATTATTACAAACTGTCCTGGCTTAGCTGACTTTGCTACCCTTGGCGCATCTATTTTCATAAGGAATATAGATGGCGCAAGCACTTTCTTTTCAACTATTTTGAACATTTCACGCCTCCATGGTTTAATTTTTTGAATATTCACAACATTTGCTGTACTACCGGAAAAAAGGACTTTCAGATTGGATTAATCTGGCAGCCCTTTTTCTTTATGTCTCTACAATATTGATTATATCAGTTTATTTATTAATTATCAACATGATTATCTTTTTTTTGTTACTATTATTTTACATTTTATTGAAATGCCCCAAATTCAAGTATACACAATGGCTTCGTTGAATTTTTGCTAATTTTTTCACTATTTTCAAAGGAATTTGTTTATAATTTTGTGAATATTCATTATATTGCAAAAAAGGCAGGATAATTATCCTGCCTTTCAATTGTTTGATATGCTGTTTATTTTTTAAATATGTTTTTTTCTTATCAATTTATGGATCATGGATCGGTATTTAATGCGTTAAGCTACTATTCCAGCATCCTTTAGTATCTTGGCAGCCTCTTCAACCTTGGCTTCGTTTACCATTACTATCGGTCCTGTGCAGCCCATTCCGCTCTCTGCGTATATTCCGGCTTTCCAAAGCACCTTCTGTGCGTCTTCAAGATCCATTACGTCCACGCCTGAGATTGTTCCTGTCACTACCTCTTTAGGAGGCATCTTAACTTCTTCTTCACTTGCTGCAGCTTTCTTAGTGTCCTTGCTTAGGCCTGCTAGTATTGTCTCTAGTCCTGCCGCCTTGGCCGCCTTGAACTCTGCCGCCGCTATGGCCTTTACGTTGTTTTGTGCAAGCTTTGCTGCGTATTTTATAGCGTTTGCAGCTACTGGAACTCCTGACGCTCTTGAGAGTATCAGTATCGTTCTGTTGTAGCCGTCGCCTATTCCAGGTCCATAGCCGTAGCCTAGTCCCTCGTAGCTTCCGCCTGTTGTGTATGACGAGAACACCTTCATCATTATGTTTCCTGTTAGCGAGTCTGTTACCATTACGTCTGCAGCTCCGCCAAGAAGGTCGTTTCCTCTCATTACGCTTCCGCCGTCAGCTCTTAGCGACTCTGCGAATGTTATTGGGTAGCCGTTTCCTGCCAGCTCTTTTAGCGCTCTTTCTACTGCTCTTGCTCCGTCAAGGTTTAGTATTCCAACTGTCGGGTTTTCTATTCCCATTGACTTGGCTGTTATTATTCCGTATAGCGCGTTTCTTACCATGGCCTCGACTCTTTGAGCAGCAGATGTTCCTGTTGTTGTTGCTATAAACATCTCTCTGCCTATTCCAGGTGTTATTACCCTTCCTACTGTCGATACGCCTATTGGGAAGTTGTAGTGCACTGTTACGCAAGAGTGGATGTAGCCGCTGTCTAGCAGCTCTTCCATTTTCTTGTGCGCTTCTTCTTCTGTTGCTACCTCTACTACTTCAAGGCTTGTGTCAACCTTTGGTCCTATAAGCACTATGTCAAAGCCGGCTGCCTCTTTAGCTGCAAGCTCTGCTCCCTTTACAAGGTTCTCTACTCCATGCTCGCTGCCAAGGGTTGTTATTCCTACTTTTACTTTGCCTGCGAAGCTTCCTGTTTCGATAGCGTCTGCTATCTCCATGAAAGTCTTGCCTATCATTTGTTTTATATCTGACATTTTTTCACCCCTATTCAGCTAATAGATGTGCTGCGAAATCCTTCATTGATTCTGCTATCATTTTTCTTATTTCTTCTGTTGATACTGAGCTTCCTGACTCTACCTTGCCTGTGTTTCTCTCTGCTACTATAGAAACTCCGTCAAACAGGTTTGTCATTCTTCCAAGGAATAGGCTTCCCTTTCCTACTATCATGGTTCTGTTTACTGAGCCTTCAGTAAGGTCGCCTATTGCAAAACCGATGTATGGAACTCCTGATGGTATGTGGCCTTGAGTCGGAGCCCAGCCAACCATTCCGTGCTTTTCAACGAAAGCTGCTATGTCTGCTCTTTCTATTTCTTTTCCCATGACAGCAAGTGCGCCTATCATCTTGTAGTTTGCCTCTGGAACGTCTCCTGCTCCTGCCGGCTTAGTTATGTCTGGGTTTTGCATTTCTACCGAGTACTTGTCTACGTCTGTTATTTTAAGTCCGCCTGCTTTTAGTGGGCTTAGAACTAGAGAGCCTATTACAGCCTGTGGAGCTGATCCAGTTGCAACTGTGTGTCTTCCCACTAGGTCTGTTCTTAGAATTGGGTTTACTCCGTCGTTTTCGCTAACTAGAACCGCGAAGCCGCCAAGGCAGTCCTCAAGTATTGGCATTTCCTTCTTAACGTGGTCTTTTCCGTTCATTCCAAGCTTTGCAGTAGCTCCGCCGGCTGCTATTATTACGTTCTTGTATACGCCTGACTTAACTAGCGCTGCTGCTGCTATAAGTGCGTGCGTTGGTCCTGCGCAGAAGCCTCTCATGTCTGAGCCTGTTGCGTTAACGCAGCCTGTCATTTCAGCAAGAGATTTAGCGAAGTTTCCGCCTCCTCTTTGGTTCATGTCTCCGCAAGCCTCTTCAGAACACTCTATGATGTAGTCTACTTCAGCCGGGTTTATGTTGTTTTTAGCTATAAGGTTTGCAAGAGCAAGTACTCCTGATGCCTTAACAGCAAGGTTTTCTAGCATTGTGTGAGAGTTAAGGTTAACGTCAACATCGTGTGCTCTCTTTACGCAGCCTACAAGCTTTCCATCATTGTATAGGCCTTCAGCATGGAAGTCGCTAAGCTGCTTTTCTATCTCAGCTATTTCAACGCCTGCGTTTACGCTCTCAGCAAGGTTGCCTACTACAGGGTGAGCAGCAAGCTTAGCCTTTGCTCCCTCTATGAAGCTCTTCTCGAAAAGTACAAGGTCGAATACGTCTGATGCAGACATAAGCGCAAGGAACTCGTCCTGAGGCATTATTTCGCCGAATTTGCCGTATCTGTCAGCTCCCGCTATCTTCTTGTCTTCTGTCCACCATGGCATTGCTATCTCGCCAAGCGCCTCTGGAGTCA
>Ga0302237_1001068_pt1 | contig 20858 bp, 9 predicted proteins | sample AAG_UR_Ala_MG_FD_193530 | JGI IMG/M metagenome (GOLD analysis project Ga0302237, IMG submission 193530) | Enriched activated sludge microbial communities from anaerobic digester in WTTP, New Holstein, Wisconsin, United States - AAG_UR_Ala | ecosystem: Engineered > Bioreactor > Anaerobic >... | reverse complement strand
GTCGCCCATCGATGCCCTGTTGTCGTTCAACGATTTCGCCGTCCACGGCGTTCGCATGCTGCCGGATCCACCTGGGCCGCCCGACGTGCCACCACCTTTCCTGGACTTCAACGGTGATAACCTGTCGTCTGACTTTGACGGGAAGAAAGTGCTGGCGGACTTGAATGCCAATGGATCCCGCTTACTGGAGGAGCCCAGACTGGAACTGCCGCAGACGCCTCTGCCGCTGAGTGAGGATACGCTGGTGCGGTTCCATCTGGAGATGGTCAACGCTCAAGGCCAGGCGGTCTCGACGGTCAGCCAGGGGGAAACGTTTTTCCTGAACGTCTACGCGGCCGATCTGCGGCCGTCCGGCACGGGTGTCTTCTCCGCCTACCTGGACGTCGATGTGGACCAGGCGGCGGCCCTGACCGTCGCTGGACCGATCCAGTTCGGCTCCGGTTTTCCTAATGTCCGCGCGGGCAGCACGACCGCGCCGGGCCTGCTGGACGAAGCGGGTGCCGTGCGGACGGCCACGCCCGACGGCGTCAAGGAGTCGCTGCTGCTGCAGGTCCCGCTGGCGGCCACGGCCAGCGGCACCTTTACGGTTGCAGCCAATCCTGCCGACGTTCTGCCGGCCGGTCAGGTGACCCTGTACGGCATCAACAGCCCGATTCCCCCGGATAACATCGAATACGGGTCGCTCCAGGTGACCGTCGTCTGTTTGGACAGCGACGGCGACGGCGTGATGGACTTGGAAGAGGACGGCGCGCCCTATGGCGGCGACGGGAACCAGGACGGCATCCCGGACCGCCTGCAGAGTTCCGTCGCTTCCCTGCGCAGTTCGGCAAGCCTTCCGTACGTGACGATCGCGGCATCGCCGCAAGTGAGCCTGACCAACGTGTCGGCCGTGGAGGATCCTGCGCCGGGCACGAAGCCGTCCAACGTGGACTTTCCGCTCGGTTTCTTCCGCTTTGACGCCAGCGGTATCGCGGCGGGAGGGGCGACGACGATCACCATCTATGCCCGGGCAGGCACCAACGCCAACACGTATTACGGCTATGGTCCCACGCCCGACAACGCCGCGCCGCACTGGTACGCGTTCTTGTTCGACGGAGTCACGGGCGCCACGGTCTTTGCTGACCGGATGGAGTTGCACCTGGCCGACGGGCAGCGTGGAGATGCGGATCCTCGTCCGTCCCGCATCTCGTTCGGACCGGGCGGCTCCGCTTTCTCACCGACTCCTTGGACGAATCCGAGGGATCCCCTGGACGTGAACAACGACGGTTTCGTGACCCCTGCCGACGCGTTGATGATGATTAACGCGATCAACATTTCCGGGCCTCGGACGCTGCCGCCGATCCCGGCGGGGGGCGACGCGCTGCCGCCTTTCCGAGACACGAACTGGGACAATGTGCTGGAAGCCGCCGATGTGCTGAACATCGTCAACTTCCTGAATAGCACGGCCGCCGGGGAAGGCGAGTGGGCTGGAGCACGCGAACCCGCCTTAGGTTGCGGATTGCCGCACATGACCGCGTGGACGTCGCAGGGGATCGCTGCGAGTCCGTTGCCGGCGGTCCCCGTTGCAGGCGTCCGTCGCCCGGAGCAGACCGTTTCCGCGAATCGACGCCACCTGGACACGTTGCGCCAGACGGCGGTGCCAATGCGTGTTAGCGGCAACCTGCACCTAGCGTCAGGTCCCCAGCCGGTCCAGGAATCAAGCCGTCTGTCCGCCGCTGCGATGGATTTCGATCAGGCTCTCGACGAAATCGCCGAGGACGTCGCTCAGATTTGGGGATTAGACTGACGCAGCCTGTGGCCGCAAACCAAGAAGCCCGGCTCTTTCGAAAAAGCCGGGCTTCTGAAGTTGTATTTCAAGTGACGTTGGCAGCAAGAGGCTACGAAGACCGGTGCCACTTGCGGCCGGCCAACTGCGGCTGAAAGTCGTCCCGGCCCGCCAGGCGGGCGATCGCCGACATGGCCGCCAGGCACAGCTCTCCCAACACGCCAGCCTCTTGTTCGCGGCCGTAGTACGGCGAGAGGTCCATCGGCGCGCCGAACCGTACCCTGACGCGAGCCGGCATCAGCAGCGGGCTGATCACGCTGCTGCCATACGGCGAACCCTCGACGTAACAAGGCAGCAGGGGAACCCGCGCCTTGAGGGCCACCAAGACCGCGCCGGGCCGTCCCGGCAGCAACAACTGGTCCGTCCGGTTGATCCGGCCTTCCGGGAACATGCCGATCAACTCACCCTCCGACGCCCAACGAATTGCGGTCTTGGTCGCGGCGGTGTCGACCCCGGCGCGATTCGTGGGAATGGCCCGGGCAGCTCGAAAAAACCAAGCCAGGGCGGGATGCTCGCAGTATTCGCGTGCGACCATCCAGTGAACGTACCGGTTGGCCACGACCTGGATGAAAAAGGGATCGATGCTGCTGCGATGGTTACAGACAATCACCGCGCCCTGTCCCGCGGGCAACGGAAACGGCGGGACCCGCACGCGCCATACGATTCGTGCGAACAGCAGCGTTACGAAGTAAAGCGCCGATGGCCAGAGGCCGTACGGCAACCGCCAGCACCACAGGAATGCGTAGGCCACGCTGGCGGCCGCCAGCAGGATCAGAAAGCCGGTTGCCGCAAAGTCGTGAGGCATACTCGAGGGCGCTCTTTTGGGGCAGCTGGGGTCCGGCCCTTCAAGAAGCCGGGCTTCTGGTTGGCAAGAACGGGCGCGAAGGCGCTCGGTTCACGCTATTTGCCGAGCGTGCTCTTGGCTTCGCGATGGACCTTGCCCAGCGGTTTGAAAAACTCGATGACTTTCTCTTCCCAGAGTTTGGGGGTCAAACTGGGGTTGAACTGAGTCGGAATGAAGCGGAAGACTTCGGGCTTCGGGTTGTTTTGAGAGTCCGCAGACCAGACGACGACTGAGCCCCCGTCCGGGGTGCGGCACTTCAACTCGGCCTTGAGGTTCAGCACCAAGTGCGGCGGATCGGCGCTCGGCGTCATCACCACCTCCATCACCGCCTGGTTGCTTTGCTCCACCACCCTCAGATCAATGTTCCTTTCCGACGCCTGGAGCTTGGTGCGAATTCCCTGCGCGAGGAATTCCAGTCCCGCCGCCAGATTCTTGGGAACGTTTTTGGGATCGCCTCCGAACTTCACTTCCACGACGCATTCCGTCAACCCGGCAAAAAGCTCAAGCGGTGGTTTCTGAGGCGCCGCGGGCGGTGCCGGGGTCGGCGCCGGCTCCACGACAGGCACGGCGCCCCCTGGCGGCTCCCCGGATTGCGGCGATGGGGCAGCCGGTTCGGGCTTGGCAGGTGCTGATGGCTCCATCTTGGCGGGTTCGCTGGGAACGGCGGCCGGCGCGGGTGCTTCGGGCGGCTGAGCGCGTCCCTTCTTTTTGGGACGCGAACCATCTGGGCCGGCGCCGGCCGGCGTCGGCTGTTCCGCCGCCTGCGGAGGCTTCGCCTCGGCCTTTTCGGGCTCCACGATGGCCTTCGGCGGCTCGGCGGGCGCCGGTTCGGGTTGAGACGCCGCCTCACTCGGCTGTGGTTGGACCTCCGTCAAGCCTGCCGTTCCCGCCGCGGCGACATCGCCGGGCGCGATGCCTTCGCCGGTTGGCTCGGCCGGTTGGCTGAGACTTGCGTCCGCTCCGGCGCCGGGAGACCTCCGCCGCGTGACCTCCAGGTCGTTGGATGGACTTGAGAAGAGGATCAGCAGAATGATGACCAGCACCAACAGCAAGCCGCCGCCGACACCGATCAGAATCGGCAGGCCCACCGCCTGGGTGTTTTGCAGCAGAGTCTTGGGCTTCGGCTCCGCCGCCGGTTTCGATTTCAGCCGCGCCGAGGAGGAGGGGCCTCGCGCGGGAGCCAGCTTGACATGGCTCTCCATGGCGCCCAAGGCGGGACCGCTCTGGTCCGAGCCCAGCAGATCGACCTGATCCAAGGAGGCCAGCGCATTTTCGGAAGGCAGTTCGGCCAGCAGGTCCGGGGCCGCCAAGGGACTCGCATCCGGGGACTCGGGCAACGGCGGCAGTTCTTCGAGCACGGCTGCCGGCGCCTCGGTCTTCACCGCGCGTTCGGATCGCTCCGACTGAGGTGAAGGGGCCGCTTCGATGGCCGGCGCGGGCATTTCCTCTTCTTCGGCCAGCGTCAAATCCACGTCGTCGGAAGGCTTCACCTCGATCGCAGCCCCCGACTTGCCGGCAAGCCGTGTTCCACTGCCTTTCCTCTTCGCGGCCGCCGGGGCAGGCCGGTCCTGAGGCTCGGCTGCCTCGTCGTCGAGTGGGGCAAATTCCAACTCCGTCTCGCTCATCGGCGACGCCATCGCCCGCGTGGGCTCGCGATGCTGCGATACCAAGCTGAGAATCGAAGAATCGCCCGTGATCTCCGAGTGTTGACGGCGCCAATCCTCGCCGCCGTGCTGGACCAGCCAAGCGGCCAGAATCGTCGCGACTTCGGAGGCGCTCTGAAAACGATCGTCGGGCGACTTGGCCATCATCTTGCCGATGAGTGCCGCCAACTCGGGCGGGGCGTCCGGCCGTTCTTCCGCAATCGGTTTCGGTTGCTTGACTTGATGCGCCACCAATCGCTGGGCCACGCTGCCTTCCGGAAACGGCGGATGGCCGGTGAGCAGAAAGTAGGCCGTGCAGCCCAGGCTGTAGATGTCGGTCCGCGGATCCACGTTGTGACTGTTGAGGGCTTGTTCGGGAGAGAGGTAATCCGCCGTTCCGAGCACCGTCTCGTTGTGGGCCGCTGTCAACGAAGCCATCCTGCTGTCGTCGTGGAAACGGGCCAAACCCAGGTCCAGAATCTTGACGACGCCCTTCTTGTCGATCAGCAGGTTTGCCGGCTTGATGTCGCGGTGGATCAAGCCGTTTTCGTGGGCGTGTGCCAAGCCATTGGCCGTCTGACGAATGATCTCGGCGGCCTTGACGTAATCCAGCGCGCCGCTTTCCTGGACCATGCCTTGCGCGTCCTGGCCCTCGACGAATTCCATCACCAGGTAATGGATTTCCTTGTTCTCCTTGACCTCCTTGTTGACGTCGTAAGCTCGCACAATGTTCTGGTGGTCCAGGGAGGCCACCGCCTGGGCCTCGACGTAGAAACGTTCCAGAACCGACGAGTGCTTGTCAATTTGGGTTTGGGGCAAGACCTTGATCGCGCACTGTCGCCGCATCATTTCGTGCTGGGCCAGGAAAACGGCGCCCATGCCGCCTTTGCCCAAGGGACGGAGGAGCCGGTAGGAGCCCAAGAAGAACCCTTTGTGCTTCCCCTGGAGCAGCTTTTCGGTCTGCCATTGAGTCAGCGCACCCCGATCCACCAGCGCCGCCGTGATGGCGTGGGGGTTCCCCAAATCCACCCCCGCCACCTCCAACTCTTGCCGCAATTGCGACAACTTCGGCTCGGTGATGAGGCCGCTCCGCTCGACACGGTCAAGAAATGCGGCAACAACCTTGGTCGACATGAACGTGAAGCTCAGGACCACTACGATGGGAAATAACTGCAATGCCGTGATTCTACACCCTAAACACGGCTCTCGTATACCCTCCACTCACCTATTCTCTATTTTGAGCGAAAACTATTGTAACGCAAGGGAATTGGGGGAAAAGCCAGTTTGCCGGATTTCTCCAAGTTTTCCACGCTCGCCCGGCAGTCGCCCCAAGGACAGGACCAGTCCGTCGTAGCCAAGCCGAACTCCCGTGAATAAAATCGGAACCCGCTGCTTCGCCAGATCTGGGTTCCTGCGTACGGCCGCGGTCGCCAGACCATGGAGATTCCGCGCCCAGGCGAATGCAGCTGCCCCAATCGTTGATTTGCCATAGCACCACGACGATCGTTCGCGCCACGGCATGTATACGGGGTTGGTATTCAATATCCAGAAGTATTCAATCCACGACGGGCCGGGGATTCGGACCACGGTGTTCCTGAAGGGCTGCCCGCTGCGCTGCGGATGGTGCCACAATCCGGAGAGCCGGGCTGCGGAAGTGGAAATCTCTTGGTCCCAGGCCCGCTGCATCCGTTGCGGCCAATGCCGGGAGGTCTGCCCCCAAGCCGCTACGGGTCATCCCGCGTCGCCGGAAGTCGATCGCCAGCGGTGTATCCGTTGTGGCCGCTGCGTTGCGGTATGCCCGGCCGGCGCGCGGGAGTTGGTCGGCCGGCGGCGGACGGTTGTCGAGAGCATGGACGAGATTCTACGGGATCGCATCTTCTACGATGAATCCGGCGGTGGAGTCACTTTGTCGGGCGGGGAGCCGTTGATGCAGCCCCAGTTCGCTGGCGAGTTGTTGGCGGCTTGCCGTGCCGAAGGACTGCACACGGCGCTGGACACCTGCGGTCATGGCCGCGGCGAGGACTTGTTGGCGTTGGCGGCCATGACGGATCTGTTCTTGTATGACGTGAAAATCTTGGACGATGATCGCCATCGCCAGTACACGGGAGTCTCCAACGTCGTTATCCTGGAGAACCTGACGGCATTGTCCGAGGCCCGGGCGAACGTTTGGATCCGTGTGCCCGTCATCCCCGGCTTCAACGATGAACCTCGCGATGTGGAGGCGATCGCTGCGCGGGTGGCATCGCTGGGAAACATCCGGCAGTTGCACTTGCTGCCCTACCACGCGTTGGGCACAAACAAAACGAAACGGCTGGGGTTGGCGCCGGCGACGGCACCGGCGGCGGGGCCGGCGCATGATCGCCTCGAAGCCCTCGCCGAGCGGGCGCGGGCTTTTGGTCTGGTGGTTCGGATTGGCGGATGAAGGTATGAATGCAAGAACAACGCGACTGCGGCAGGCCAGCTTGGCGGCACAGCCCAAGATTTCTCATGAACGAGCCAGCTTGGTGACGGAGTTCTACCGGGCCCACGAAGGCAAGTACTCCGCTGCCGTGATGCGGGCCCGTTCGTTTCTGCACCTCTGCGAGCAGAAGACGATCTACCTGGGCGATGAAGAGCTGATTGTGGGCGAGAGAGGGCCGGAACCGAAGGCCGTGCCCACGTACCCGGAACTGACCTGCCACTCGGTCGACGACCTGCGGATTCTGAATTCCCGCCCCAAGACCAGCTATGCTGTGAGCGACGAGACGCTGCGGGTCTATGAAGATCAGATCGTCCCCTACTGGCGCGGCCGCAGCATGCGGGACAAGATCTTCGCGGCGATGTCCGGCGAGTGGATCGAAGCCTACGAGGCAGGGCTGTACACGGAATTCATGGAGCAGCGGGCGCCGGGCCACACGGTGCTGGACGACAAGATCTACCGCCGCGGCATGGTGGATTTTAAGCGTGACATCTGCGAGGCGATCGCCGCTTTGAACTTCGTCCGCGACCCGGAAGCCTACGGCAAACGCGAGCAATTGCTGGCCATGAACATCGCCTGCGACGCGCTGATCCTGTTTGCCGAGCGGCATGCCGCGCTGGCGGCCGAGAGGGCCGGGAAAGAAGCAGATCCGATCCGCAAAACGGAACTGGAGAAGATCGCCGCCGTCTGCCGCCGCGTGCCGGCGCAGGCCCCGCGGGATTTTCACGAAGCGCTGCAGGCTTACTGGTTCTGCCACCTGGCGGTGATCACCGAGTTGAACGGCTGGGATTCGTTCAGCCCCGGCCACCTGGACCAGCACCTGCTGCCGTTCTACCGCCAAGGGCTTGCCGCCGGCACGCTTACGCCGGAGCATGCCCGCGAGTTGCTGGAGGCGTTTTTCGTCAAATTCAACAACCACACCGCGCCGCCCAAAGTCGGCGTGACGGCGGCGGAGAGCGGCACGTACACCGATTTTGCCAACATCAACCTGGCGGGACTGCTGCCGGACGGGCGCGACGGCTCGAACGAATTGACCCATCTGCTGCTGGACATCATCGACGAGATGCACTTGCTGCAGCCCAGCAGCAATCTGCAGTTGTCCCGCAAGACACCGGACACGGTGCTGAAGCACACGTTGCGCGTGATCCGCCGAGGCTACGGCTTCCCGTCGGTTTTCAACGCCGATGCGGTGATCGAGGAGCAAGTGCGGCAAGGCAAGACGCTGGAGGACGCGCGAGCCGGCGGCTGCAGCGGATGCGTGGAGACCGGCGCGTTCGGCAAAGAGGCCTACATCCTGACGGGCTACTTCAACCTGGTGAAGATCCTGGAATTGGCCCTGCACGATGGCGTCGATCCGCGGACCGGCAAGCAGCTGGGACCGCGCACGGGGGACGCCTCCTCGCTGGCGACGTTCGACGATGTTTTCGCCGCGTTCCGCAGGCAGTTGCAGCATTTCGTAGAGATCAAGATCGCCGGCAACCAGGTGATCGAGCGGATGTACGCCACCTTGATGCCCGCGCCGTTCCTGTCGGTCATCACCGACGACTGCATCCGAAAGGGCAAGGACTACAACGCAGGCGGCGCTCGCTACAACCACACCTTCATCCAATTCGTCGGCATCGGCAGTCTGACCGACAGCCTGTCGGCCATTCGGCAGCTGGTTTTTGACGAGGGGCAGTTGAGTTTGCCGGAGTTGGTTGCCGCCTTGGACGCGGATTTTGCCGGCTCTGAGCCGTTGCGGCAGAGGCTACTGCACCGTACGCCCAAGTACGGCAACGACGACGACGATGCCGACGACCTAATGGTCCGCGCCTTCAATGCGGTTGTCGAAGATGTCGACGGCCGGCCGAACACCAAGGGGGGATGTTATCGGGTGGAGATGTTGCCCACGACGTGTCACGTCTATTTCGGCTCGGTGACCGGCGCCATGCCGGATGGCCGCAAAGCGGGGGTCGCGCTGTCCGAGGGGATTTCCCCGGTCCAAGGCGCCGATCGCCGCGGGCCGACGGCGGTCTTCAAGTCGGCCGCAAAAATGGACCACCTGAAGACCGGCGGGACGCTGTTGAATATGAAGGTCACTCCCGCCCTGCTGCGGGACGAAACCGGCATCGACCGGCTCGCCCAGTTGGTCCGCGGCTATTTCAAGCTCGACGGACACCACGTTCAGTTTAACGTGGTGACGGCGGAGACCTTACGAGCGGCGCAGGCCAGACCGGACGAGCATCGGGACTTGATCGTGCGCGTGGCCGGCTACAGCGACTACTTCTGCGACTTGTCGCGGGAATTGCAGGATGAAATCATCGCCCGGACGGAACATACGGCGATGTAGGACGTAGCATGGCTCACCGGCCCGTGCGGCGCGTCGCCGGATCCCGAACCATGACGAACGGCTCCGAGAGCCATGCTACGAGAAGACGGCGATTCAAAGAAAGGACAACATGGCCGAATTGACTTCTGTCGAGCGGGTACTGCGGGTGCTGCGGAACGAAGAGCCGGATCGGATTCCACACTTCGAATGGATCATCGACCACCACGTGCGCGAGGCGATCATCCCCGGCTGCAGCGTGGAAGAATTCACGGTGCGGATGGGCTTGGATGCCATCCTCACCGGCCCGGATTTTCGCAAGCAGCAGATCGGCGAAAAACGCTACCGCAACGAATGGGGCGTAGTCACCGAGTACACGAGCGAAGAGCACAGCTATCCGGTCGAGGGACCGATCAAGAGCCTGGAGGACTTCCAGCGTTACACGCCGCCCGACCCGCACGCTCCGGGACGGTACGCGAGCCTGGATCGGCTGGTCGCGAAGTACAAAGGCAAGCTGGCAATTGGCGTACACCTGAACGACGTGTTTTCGATCCCGCGATACCTGATCGGTTACGAAGAACTGCTGATCGCTCTGGCGGCGGACCAGGATCTGGTGCGGAAACTGGTCGAGCTGTCCGTCGAAGTCAACTTGGATATGGCCTGCGAAGTGGCCGGCCGCGGCGCGGATTTCGTCTTCACCGGCGACGATTATGCGTCCACCAGCGGCCCGCTGATGTCGCCCGCCATGTTCCGCGATCTGTTCGCGGAACCGCTCCGGCGCGTGGTCATGGGCTTCAAACGTCAGGGATTGCCCGTGATCAAGCATACCGACGGGAACATCATGCCGCTGCTGGAGATGATCCTGGATTCCGGCATCGACTGCCTCGACCCCATCGATCCGGTCGCCGGCATGGACATCGAGAAAATCAAACGCGATTACGGCCAGCGAGTCGCGTTGAAGGGCAACGTCGATTGCGCCCATACGCTGACCTTCGGCAGCGAAGCAGACACGGTCCGCGAGACCAAGGAAGTGATCCGCAAAGCGGCCGGCGGAGGAGGACTGATCCTGTCCTCCAGCAACAGCATCCATTCGTCCGTCAAGCCGGGCAACTACCTGGCCATGTGGAATGCGATCCGCATGTACGGCAAGTACCCGATCTCGCTCGATACCTGGGGCGACGACACGGGGAATACGTTTGCATGAAGCGGGATAGGGGATGCGAGATACGGGATGCGGGATACGGGATGCGGGATGCGGGATGCGGGCGGCGTAGCGAGTCAACAGATGGGACGTGCTCTCGCACTGCGACCCGAATTACGTGTCCACCGTTTTTGGTCCGCAACCATACCGCGCGTCCCGTATCCCGTAACCCGTATCTCGCATCCCGAATCGCGTAACGCGTGACCCGCAACCCGTAACCCGCGCCCCGCATCAACCTGGGAGGTCTTCCATGGACTACCTCGTCGGCATCGACCTGGGCTCGACCAATCTGAAAGCGATCGTGTATGACGTGACCGGCCATGTCGTGACTCGCGCCAGCCGGGCAACACAACGATTCAACCCGGATCCCGCCCGGCCGCAGTGGGCGATTTGGAAACCGGAACAGATCTGGGGCGGCGTGGCGGAATCGCTGCGGGAGGCGATCGGCCAGCTGGACGACCCGTCGCGGATTCGCGGCGTGGCGGTCACCGGCATGGGCATGGACGGCGTGCCGCTGGACGCGCAAGGCCGCTGGCTGTACCCGTTCATCTCCTGGCACTGCCCGCGGACCGAGCCGCAGTACAAGTGGTGGCTGGAGCACGTCGGCGCGGAAAAGCAGTTTGCCATTGGCGGCAACCAACTCTGGGTCTTCAACACCGTTCTGCGGATCCTGTGGATGATGGAGAACGAGCCGCAGATCCTGGCTCAGACGCACAAGTGGGTGCTGATCGAGGACTTCGTCAACTTCATGCTCTGCGGCACGCTCGCGACCGACTACAGCATGGCCTCGACCACGCTGCTGTTCGACCAGCGGCGGCAGGCGTGGTCGGACGAGTTGATTTCGATTTCCGGCGTGCGCCGCGATCTGCTGTGCGACCCGCAGCCCAGCGGCACGCTGCTGGGGCAAGTCCATGCGGCGGCGGCCGAAGCGACGGGACTGCCCGCCGGCACGCCCGTCGTGCTGGGCGGCCACGACTACTTGTGCGGCGCGCTGCCCACCGGCGCCTTTCGGCCCGGCGTGGTCTGTGACGTGACCGGCACCTGGGAGATGGTCGTGGCGGCGATTCCCGAACCGGTTCTCACGCCTGCCGTGCGCGAGATGGGCATCCTAATGGATTCCCACGTGGCCCCCGGCATGTGGGCGGCGATGGGAGCCACCGTGGCGGCCGAGCAACTGGAGTGGTTCCGCCGCGAGTACGGGCAAACGGAAAAGTTGCGAGCCGAGCAGGAAGGCGGCGTGGATTGGGACTACCTGATGCAAGCTGCAGCCGCCGCGCCGCCCGGCGCCCACGGCTGCCTGTTCCTGCCTCACATGTCCGGCGGCCACTGCCCGGTCGTGGACCATCGCTCGCTGGGCGCCTTCGTCGGCTTGCGGAACATCACGACCAAGGGCGACATGCTGCGGGCGATCATCGAAGGCTTGGACTACCAATTCCTGCAAGTGGTTCGCGGCTTGGAGCACGGGTTGGGCGTGCAGCCGGAGACGATTGTGGCCATTGGCGGGGCAATCAACAACGAGTTCTGGATGCAAAACAAGGCTGACGTGGTCGGCAAGCCGATCGAGGTGCCGGAAATCGAAGAAGCCGTGGTGCTGGGCGCCGCGATACTGGCCGGCGCCGGCGTCGGAATCTACCGCGACGTCGCCGACGCCTACGCCCAAGTACACCGTCCCGGCCGCATCTATGAACCGGACCATGACCTGAACGCCCGCTATCGCCGGTGGTTTGCCGTCTACGAGTCCCTGTACCCGGCACTTAAGGCGACGCACTCCCAAGTACACTCGTTGGGCTGACCATTACGACGGTATGTTATTGTCTGACCTCGTGCAGGACGTCGTCCCCGCCAGGGTCTGCCGGGCGGCCGGCGAGACTGCAAATCCGCCACCGAAAGGTTGATGCCATGAGCCGAAGCGTTCTTGCCTTGTTCGTCGCAATCACCTGCGCGGCCTTCACGAATGCCGCGGAACCGGATGTCTCTCCCAGCGGCCATGCTGCCGACCCGAACGCGAAGCCCGGACCTTCGTCCACGCCGGCCCCAGAATCTCGGCCGAGGCTGTCGCGTGCTGATCTGCCAAGATTGAAGAAACTCGATCGTGCCGGCGTGTTTGCGGCGTTGGGTTCGTTCGACGACCACGGATTGTCCGATGCGGAGTTCACGTCGCGGGCACTGGATCTGCTGGATCCGAAGCGAATTCCCGGCCTGGTGGAGGCCCGGCAGGCCGGCGATACGAATCGAGCGCTCGACGCAGTGTTCCGCGCCTGCCGCGACAGCCGGTCTGCCCTGGCCAAGCCGGGCGTTTCCGCCGTCGCGCCGGCCGCCGCCAACGATCTGCTGGAGCACCGTTTCAGCTTCTACGGCGAACAACACCAGTTGCCGCCCAGCATCGACTGGGACGCCAACCCCGGCACGGCGCACTGGGGCCACGACCTGAACCGATTCTCGTTCCTCAGTCCGCTCACCCAGGCCTACCTGGCGACCGGCGACTTGCGCTACAGCCGCAAGGCGGTGGAATTGATTCTGGATTGGATTTCCAAATGCAGCGCCAGCCGATGCTTTGCGGGCTCGCCGTACGTCTGGGGCTCGTACCTGAACAACGCGATCCACTGCCAGGCCTGGTGTGCCAACCTGGCAACGCTGGTCACCTGCGGCCAGGTGACGCCGATCGAATTGCTGCGCGTGCTGAAGTCGGTACACGATCAACTCGCCTATCTGGAGATTGTCACGAACGGGCACGCGGGCAATTGGCCCACGATCGGCATGCAGGCGATGCTGCAGTGCCTGTCGACCTTTCCGGTCTTCCGCGACACGGAGCGGTTCGTCGATTACTGCAGCGAAGCGCTCCGCGAGCAGATTGCGGACCAGGTGCTTCCCGACGGCGTGCAGGACGAGCTGACGCCCCATTATCACCTCGTGGTGGTCAACAACCTGCTGAATGCCCTCCGAGCGTTGCGCGCCTTGGACCGCGATTTGGACCCGCAGACGCGGCAAACGCTGGGCAAGATGCTGCACTACGCCCAGCAGACGACTGTGCCGGACGGCAGCAAGCAGGTGGCCTTCAACGATTCCGATCCGGGCACGCCCGGCAAGTATTCGCGAACGCTCACCGAGCTGGGGCTCCAGGAGTTCATCTCGCCGCCGTCCCGCCTGGGTCCCGAAGTGTTTCCGTATGCGGGAGTGGCCTTGCTGCGCCAGCGGCAGGACCTGGGGGACCTGTACCTGGCCTTCGATGCCGGGCCGTATGGTCGATCGCACCAGCACGAGGACAAGCTCGGCTTGTGGTTGTTCGCCTTCGGGCGGAACCTGCTGGTCGATCCGGGCCGCCATCTGTACGACTCGTCGGCCCGCTCGTTCTATCCCTACCTGCGCAGCACGGCGGCCCATTCGACGATCCGGATCGACGGGCAAGACCAGCACAGCGCAGGGCGGCGCGGCGCGTGGATCGCAAAGCAGCCGTTGGATCTGCGCTGGAACGTGGCGGACGGGGAAGTGCGGGCATCCGGCGTCTACGATCTCGGTTACGGCCGGGACAACAGCATCGCCGTCGTTCACCGACGCGAGATCGTGTTCGTCAAAGAATGCTGCTGGGTCGTGTTTGATGCGGTGGAAGGCGACGGCGAGCACACCGTCGAGTCCCGGTTCCAGTTTGCGCCGGGCGAATTGCACATCAGCGGCACAACGGCGCGGACCGGGTTCGACGATGGCAACCTGCTGCTGATGGCCGCGCCGAGCGTGCCGTTTGCCGACATCCACGTCGAGCAGGGGCAAGAGAAGCCGCGCGGCGGCTGGTACTCCGACAGCTACAACAAGATCGAGCCCGCGCCGGCCTTGGTCTGTTCGCTGCGGACGACTTTGCCTTGGCGCGCGGCCACGCTGCTGTTCCCGTACCGGGGATCGGAGCCACCTCGTACGTCCTTTTCATTCGACGGACAGCAAGCGACGGTCGGCCACCCTGACATCGGCGATCTGTGCGTGACCAGCTCGTTCCCGCCACAAAAGAACAAAACGAACCATTAGCAATGGTCTCGCTCTCGAATGCCCCGGCTCGTCCGGGGGATCGTTCCGCTTCCCACTCGATCCGCACATCCTGTTGAATGCCGAGGTGGCTTCGGTGTACCCTAGACGAAATAGTCGGCGCTTCTGGAGGTGCGACATCCGCACCATCAACGAAGGAGCCGCAGCGGTTTGAGATGGCACTCTGTGGGGAGGTGTTCAATGAGCGGTTCGACGACACGACGTGATTTTCTGCGGTCAGCGGCAGCGGCAGGCGGTTGCCTAATGGTGCCGGGGTGGAGCCAAGCGAGACCTGCGGGACAACCGGCGGAATCCCAATCGGGGCCGGCGAACTCCGCCGGACCATCGGCGGCTGACGATTGCCCGGCGATGGCGCTGAACACACCGGTCCTGGTGGTCACACAACCGGTCTCGCGCGACGTCGATCCGCGGGCTGGCAGTTGGGTCTACATCACCGAAGTCCTGCGCCGTGCGGGAGTGTTTTTCGAAGAACTGTCTCTGGATCGCTTGCCCTGGCTGGCTCGCCGGCCGAATGCCATCGTGCTGCTGGCCGGGAACTTGTCTCTGACCGAGGCGGAGCGTCAAGTCCTCGCGGCCTGGGTCAGCAACGGCGGCTCGCTGGTGGGCATCGGCGGCACGTCGGGGCTTGACGAGGTCTTCGGCGTCACGGACCCGCGCCGCCTGGCGGAAGGCTGGATCAAGGTGACCGCTCAAGACCATCCCCTGACCGCCGGTCTCCGCAGTTCGTTGCACGTGTTCGGCGGCTACACGGTCAAGGCCGGCGCTGCGACCCCGCTGGCGGAATTGGAGTTGGCCAATGCTACGAAGAAAGGCAGCGTCATCCTGGAACATCGTCCAGGCCAGGGGCGTGCCATCCTGCTGGCCGCTGATCTGTTGTTCTCCATCGTCCACATCCAGCAAGGCATCCCCGTGTTCCAGGATTGCCACGCGGCTCCGGACGAGTCTGCGGCGACGAACGAGGGCATTTTGAAAGCCGAGGACGGAATGGTGCTCGATTGGCAGCGGGACCGCAGTCCGATGTCGCCCACGGGCGTGCCGGCGTTCCTCGAACCGATCAGCGACGAATTGCGGGAACTCGTCCTGCGCAGCATTTTCCACGCGGCCCGGGAACAAGGCGTTGCGCTGCCTTTGCTGTGGTACTGGCCGCGCGGCTTGCCGGCCGTCGGGCACATCTCGCACGATTCGGACGGCAACGATCCGGCCAAGGCGGTGGCGCTGCTGGAGGTGATGAACCGCTGCCAGGTGAAATCCACGTGGTGTACGCTGTACCCGGGCGGCTATCCGCAGGAATTCTACCGCACTCTGAAAGAACAAGGCTACGAAATCGCATTGCACTACGATGCCATGGGCGGCAGTCCGCAGGCGTTCTGGTCGAAGGAGAACTTCCTGCTCCAGCACCAGTGGCTGCTCAAGGAGGCGGGACTGGAGCACATCTATTCCAACAAGAATCACTACACGCGTTGGGAGAATCGTCTCGATTTCTGGCGCTGGTGTGAAGAGGTCGGCATGCACTCCGACCAGACGCGCGGGCCGAGCAAACAAGGCACGATCGGTTTTGCGCTGGGCGGTTCGCAGCCCTACTTCCCGCTGGACGACGAAGCCGCCCCGCCGCGGTTCTTCAAGGTGCTCGAACTCAACCTGCAGACTCAAGACTTGGTGGTGGTCTGCCCGCCCGAGTACGGCCAGCAGCTCGTCGATTCCGTGTTGCGGCATCACGGCGTCGCCCATTTCCTGTTCCACCCGGCGCACATCCTCAAACCGACCGTGGCCGACACCCTGTGCAGCCTGGTCGAGTACGCCCGAGCCCAAGGAATGGAATGGTGGACCAACGAGCAAATTTACCAGTGGGAAATCCAGCGCCGCAGCGTAGAAGCGAAGTTCGACTCCGCCAGCACCTTCACGCTCAACGCAGCCCAGTCGCTGCGCGAAGCCACGCTGTTGTTTCTGAAACCCCGCCCCGAAGCACGCACCATCCGCATCGGCAATCATCCCGTGCCCGCCAAGCCGCGAAGCGTGTACGGCTTTGACTTCGAGGAGGCCACCCTGGACCTCGCAGGGCAGGTCCAGGTGCAAATCGGATGACGACCTTACTGGACTGTTCATTGGAGTGCATCGGCGCACAAGGGAGATAGAAACATGAAGACGTTTCGATTTCTGGCAGTCGCAGCGCTGCTGGCGACGTTCGCCTGGGCGGTTAGTCCACGTTTCGCGCGAGCCGAGGCTCCGGGGCGGCCGTTGGAGCCGGTGTTCTTGAGGCAGGTCAAGATCCGCGGGTTCTGGAAGGACCAGGTCCGGCGGCTGACGGTCAAGTGGATTCCGCATTGCATCCAAGAGATGGAAGCAGGCGGCAGGGGGCAGGAATTGCTCAACTTTGTCCATGCGGCCAAGGTGCTCAGGGGCGAGCCGACCGGGAAATTCACCGGGGCCCCGTGGAGCGACGCGTACATCTACAACACGATCGAAGCGATCTGCCTGGCGCTGGCGGTCGATCCGGAGGGCGATCAAGAGTTGGCCGCGGCCCAGGCATCGCTCCGCAAGAAGGTGGACGAGTGGATTCCGATCGTGCTGGCAGCCCAAATGGACGACGGCTATATCCACTCCTTCCACGCCGTCAACAAGATCGACCGCTACACGAACATCAACAACCACGAGTTCTACGTGCAGGGCTACTTCATCGAGGCGGGCGTGGCCCACTACCTGGTAACGGGCGGCGCGGATCGCCGCCTGTACGATGCGGCTCGCAAGTGCGCGGACCGATTGTGCGAGACGTTCGGGCCGGCACCCAAACGAGTTTGGGTCCACGGGCATCCGGGCATCGAGATTGCCCTCTGCCGCCTGGGCCGGCTCGTGAACCAGGTCGAAGGCTCCGGGCGGGGCGACAAGTACGTCGAAGTGGTGCGGTTCCTGTACGACACCCGCGCCAGTGTGGCGGAGCATCGCAACGCCTATCGCCAATCCCATCTGCCGGCCGTCGAGCAGGCCGAGGCGGTGGGCCATGCCGTGCGTGCGACGTACTTCTATGCCGGCATGGCCGACATCGCCATGCTGCAGGGCGACGGCGCCTTCCTGAGCGCGGTGGACAAGATCTGGGACAGCGCCATTCAGCGGAAACACTATCTGACTGGCGGCGTCGGCGCGTCGCATCGAGGTGAGGCGTTCTCAGACGATTTCGACCTGCGCAACGACGGCTATTGCGAATCCTGCGCCGGATGCGGCCTGTCGTTCTGGGCGGATCGTATGAACCGCCTGCATCACGACTCGCACTACGTCGATGTCCAGGAACGCGTGCTGTACAACAACATCCTGGGCGCCGTCGAACTGTCCGGCGAGAACTTCTTCTACCAGAACCCGCCGGCGTCCGACGCGCGGCGGTATCCCTGGCACGGCTGCCCGTGCTGCGCCGGGAACATCCCTCGAGCGCTGATCGCGATCAAGGACCTGATGCTGGCCCGCAACGCAGAACGCGACGCGCTGTACGTGCAACACTACGTGGCCGGCGAAGCGATGATCGACGACGTGGCCGGCGGTCCGCTGCGCATCGAGCAGCAGACCGAGTACCCGTGGAAAGGCAAGGTTTCGATCCGGCTGCACCCGGCGAAGACCGCGGCGTTCGTGCTGAACCTGCGCATCCCCAATCGCGGCGAGAGCCGGCTGTACACGCTCGATCCGGACTTGACGGGCAAGTTCACGGTCCAGGTCAACGGCACGCCGCAGCAGGCCGAAATCGTCCGGGGCTACGCCTGCCTGCGCCGCACGTGGGAGCCCGGTGATCGCGTCGATCTCTGCCTGCCCATGGAGATCCAACGGGTCCACGCGGACGAGCGAGTCGAAGCCAACCGCGGCCGCGTGGCCCTGCAGCGCGGACCGCTGGTCTACAACATCGAGGACGCGGACAACCGGGGCCAGAGCCGATCCGTCGTGCTGCCGCCCCATCTGCCGCTGCACGCGGTGTGGAAACCAGACCTGCTGGGCGGTGTGATGGCGATCGAAAGCGAGGACCAGCGACTGCGGGCGATCCCCAACTACGCGCGGCTCAATCGCGAAGGCTGGTCGCAGGTCTGGATTGCGGAGAAGCCGGAAGTCGCCGAGCCGCCGCTGGAATCGACCATCGCCTCGCAGAGCAAGGTGACGACCTCGTATCAAACCCACGAAGGCCGGTTCAGCACGCGGGCGATTCACGACCAGAAGGAGCCCAAGCAGTCCGACGAGCGCGGCACGCCGCTGTTTCACTGGTGGCCGCACTTGGGAACGCGCGAGTGGGTCCAGTATGATTTTGCTCAGCCGGAGAAGGTCGGCGCGGTGGAGGTGTACTGGTACGACGACCGCATCTCCGGCGGCCACTGCCGCGTGCCCGAGTCGTGGCAACTACTGTACCGCGAGGGCGAGCAGTGGAAGCCCGTCGAAAACGTCTCGGACTACGCGGTCGAACGCGACAAGTTCAATCGCGTGACCTTCGATCCGGTCACCACCAACTCGCTACGGCTGGAGGTGCAATTCCAAGACAAGTGGTCTGCGGGCATTTTGGAATGGCGCGTGGAGTGAGCGCCGAGGGTGCAGAAACAAGGGAGAAGCTGACAGAAAGATGGGGTGACAGAAAAATGAAAGGATCGGCAGTCGAGGGAATGGGAGCGGCGCCGTGTCTTTGTGCTCGAAGCCGATCCTCTTCTTTCCCCTTCATTTCTCCGTCACCCCATCTTTCTGTCAGCTTCTTGGATCTTCTTGACGAAGGAGGCGAACCGAGATGATGTTCAGAACGCACAGGGACGATTGTCTGGCCGGTTGCGCGGCGATGGTTGGTCTGGTTCTTGGGTTGGTCTCGATCGTGCAGGGCGGCGAGCCCGACCCGCTGCTGGATTGGTCGGCATGGGAGCAGTATGGCGGCACGGTCAAGCATCCGTGCGTCACGTTCAAGCCAGCCGACATCGAGCGCGCCAAGGCGAACATCCAGCGGTACACCTGGGCGAAGAACTACGCCGCGGGCGTGGAGGCGAACGCCAAGCGGCATCTCGACCGGCTCACGCCGGAATTCCTGGCGAACATGATTCCGGAGACAACGCCGGGCGATCCCTTGTGGACGCCGTGTCCGGCGTGCCGCGAGCAAGGCAAGCCGGTCCATCCGCACGGACTCTGGAACTGGGACCTCGACGATGCCGACCACATCCGGTGTACCATGTGCCGGACGGTCTTTCCCAACGACAAGTATCCCGAAGACGTCGTGCTGCAGACGCGGTGGCGCAAACCGCAGACCATCACGTACTGTGGCGGCGAGACGTTCGTCATCTTTGGCTACAAGACCGGCCGGCCCAGTTTCACCGCCAACGTCCGCTCGCGCAAAGTCCGCTGGATTGCCGGTTACTGCCGCACCCTGGGCGAGGCGCATTTGCTGACCGGCAAGCCCGAATACGCCCGCGCTTGTCGCGAGATTCTCCTGCGGTTCGCAGATTGCTATCCGGCCTGGCTGGTCCACGTCGGCTACGGGGAATATGCCGATATGGACCCGCGCGTGGCATCGCTGAACATCAACAAGCTGCCGGAACCGGAGCTGTGCCCGCCGCCCAACACGCCCGACCGCCGGCTGCACACCGGCTACTGGAGCGCGGGCCGGGCGGCCGGCGTGGGCATGGAATCGGGTTTCGTGCGGCAGGTGGTGGATGCCTACGATTGGACCTGCGCCGCAAAGGACGCCGGCGGCCGCCCGATCTACAGCGACGCCAGCCGGCGCAAGATCGAGCGCGACCTGTTGCTGGAAAGCACGATCCTGCTGGTGTGCGACAAGCAGATCAACAACAAGTCGGTCAGCAACCGCACGGCCGCGGCGCTGGTCGGCATGTGCGTCGGCCATCCGGAGCTGGTGCGGTTCGGGCTGGAAGGTTTCCACAGGACGGTTGACGGCTGGTTCCTGCCCGACGGGGCGACCTCCGAGTCGCCCAGTTACGGAACCATGACGCTGGGCGGAATATGGGACCTCGCGGAGGCGTTTCGCGGCTACAGCGATCCGCCCGGCTATCAAGATGCAGAAGGCAAACGCATCGACTCGCTCGATCTGTACCACGGAACGGCGTATGAGCGGGTGTGGGAATGCTTCTTCCGCGGCTTGCAGGGCGACTTGCACTATCCCCCTTACGCCGATTCCTCGCGCGGCGCGAGCCTGGGTGTGAACTTCATCGAGTTGATGGCCAGCAACTATCCCGATCAGCCGCAGTACCTGGCATTGCTGAAGGAAACGCTGGGCGGCGGGCGCGGCAGGGCCGGAGTTGCGGCGGGGGATGCCACGCGGCAGGACCTGTTGAACGAGCTGCCCGGTTCCGGCCTGGCGCTCTACGTCCGCGAGCCGGGCCTGGAACAGCGGACCTCGCCGCCGCTGTCGTTTCCGGACTGGTGTCCGCCGGACCTGCGGATTGGCCACCTGCGCACCGGTGCGGGCGGTCGCGAGAGCCTCTTGCTGCTGAGCGCCAGCCACTGGGGCAATCACCATCACGACGACAGCTTGAACGTCTATTACTGGAAGCAGGGCCACGAACTACTTTCCGACCTCGGCTACCTGTGGGAC
>Ga0302237_1001067_pt1 | contig 20866 bp, 14 predicted proteins | sample AAG_UR_Ala_MG_FD_193530 | JGI IMG/M metagenome (GOLD analysis project Ga0302237, IMG submission 193530) | Enriched activated sludge microbial communities from anaerobic digester in WTTP, New Holstein, Wisconsin, United States - AAG_UR_Ala | ecosystem: Engineered > Bioreactor > Anaerobic >... | reverse complement strand
CGATGGAGACGTTACTGGTACTCAACGGCCATGAACTACGTGCCGATGTCGACGACGCGGAGGAAGTGATTCTGCAGTTGGCCGCCGGCCACTTAGCTCGCGTTGAATTCGTCGATTGGGTCAGGGCCCACATCAAACGCCTTGGCTGATCCGCCACCTCGGCAAACAGTCCTCGAACGACCGGACGGACGACGTCATCGTCGCAGGTTTGCCAGACGCCGTTGATACATCGCGATTATGGCCCGCCGACGGCCAGCAGAGAAGTTCTCACGGCGCGACCAACTCCACGGCCGATCGGGGCAGCCAGGCGTCGCGGCCGTCGAACAGGCGGACTCGCGACCAATCGTCGCGCGTTTCGACGACGCGGACCTCGGTGCCGCTGGGAAGCGGTTGAGGCAGGCGAGCCGGCGCCCCCGCCGAGTCGGCCGACCGGGCGACGACTTCGGGGACGACGACCACGGCGGCATCGGCCGCACGGCCGACCGACCGGTACAGCAGCACGCCCAAGAGCAAGAGCCAAACGATTCCGGGAATGACGGCAAGATTGCGCCACGTCGGTTGGCGCCAGCGAATGGCGCAGGCGACAAGCACCACGGCGAGGAAAAATGTGAGCGAGGCCAACATTTGAAGCTCGGTCGAAGACAAACGCTCGGCCCAGGCAAAGAACGTGGTCAACAGCCCGCCCCGTTCCGGTCGCGGAACCCAGTCCGGCAGCAGCGTGCGGGCATGTTCCAGGTTCTGTTCCGCGCGGTGGTGATTGGGATCCAGCGATAACGCTCGCCGATAAGCCAGGATGGCGGGCCCCAGCCGTTCCGCTCCCATCGCGGCGTTGCCCAGATTCACGTACAAGTCTGCGTTGCGAATGGGCTTCGCGGAACCGCTGTAACCGCCCGCCGCCAGCCGGGAAAAGAGCAACTCCGCACGGCGAAATCTCTCCAGCCGCTGGTCCCGGTCCTGGCTGTCCAATGCCGCGCGATATTCCTGAACGGCTTCGGCCAGCAAGCCCTCGCCAGACGCCGCCAGAGACCAGGTCGGACCAAGGGCCGACAGAAGAAGGACCCACGCGGCGTAAGGAACCCGATGCGTCATGCTCGCTCGCCTCATTCCATTTCCCATCAAGCAGCCCGGCTGCTGCGGAGAAGCCGGGCTGCTTCCGAAAAACGATCCGCCACCGCCGTTGCTCGTTCGACCAATGCCGCATCCAACCGGCCGTCGCCCGCGCTCTTCAACGCGTACGCCACGGACTCGCATTCCGCAATCACCGCTTCCGCCTGGTCACGAGCCACGTCCGGCAGTTCCGCCACCAACGCGCGAACCGCGGCCGCGATTTCCTCCGCCGACCGCTGATTCGGCAAGCCCGCCGCGTGAACAATCCTCGCGCGCTGCTGCCGAACGTTCCTGAGTGTCGCGGCTACCGCCGGATCGATGTCCCGGCGTTTGCGGTCGACGACCGCCGCCACCAGCAGCAACAATCCCGCAGCGTACACAAGCATGGGAAAGACGCCGCCGCTGAACCGCCCGGACGAATCCCGCAGGACCACGCCGGCGTCGGGCTCGATCGCCAAATCGGCGCCGCTGAGGGAAAACACGGGCTGAACCGGAGCGGCCATTGCGACTTGTGTCGAATCGCTTCCGCCGGTGGGAGATCCCGCCGCAGAAGCCGGACTCTTTGAAGAAGCCGTGCTTCTGGACGGGTTGCTCACGACGTCCGCAGCCGAGACCACCTGCGCCGGCATCACCCTCAGAGCGATCGGCTTGGACCGCGTCGTCTGGTACGTCTGGCGGTCGGGATCAAACCAGGAGTAGGCCAGCGCCGGGATCTCGCCGGCGGACTCGTCGGTCACGCGCACGGAGACCTGGAACTGTTTTGACAGCGAAAAGCCCGAGTCCCTGGAAAGGCCGGGCTTCGCGGAATTCCCCGTTGCCTCGGACATCGTCCCCGCGATTTCGCCTGCGGGAAGCCGGAACCGCTCGGGACTCATGCCGCCGTCGGCCGAGAGCGGCGGGAGACCGGCGTTGTCGAGATTCCCGTCGCCGCGGAGCGTGATGTTCAGACTGATGGGATCGCCGACCCGAACGACGGTCCGGTCGGCGGCCACGTCGATGGCAAACCCCTTGCCGACGGCGCCCGCAAAACTTGCCGGACGGCCTTCGAGCGGAAACGGATTGACGACCACCTTTTGCGGCTCGCCAGTGGCGCGGACCAGTTCCGTACTGGCCGGACGGCGCCGATCGCCCATCAGGTCGCGGAACAAGGAACCGCCGAAACCGGAATTCAGATCGCCGAACGGAGAACGGTCGCGAGCCCACTGGGTGGCCTTGCGCACCGTGGCGCTGATCGGTGCCAGGGGGAACTCGCCCACGCGGTCGGGAATCAGCGTTCGCGTCGCCGTTACCACGGTAAAACGCTTTCCGTCCAGCTCTTCTTCGCGCACCTCGGCGGCCAGCCCCAGGCTTCCCTCCTTGGTGTCGATCGGCAGCCGGGAAGCGCCCCGCTGAGGCTGCGGGTCGGGAGCGAAGCGAAACTGGTCGAACAGCGGCGAGTAGATCCGCAGCTTGAGCACGTCGTCCAGATCTCCGGCATACCACCACTCGATGCGAACCGGGATCCGCTGGTCCGGATAGATCGGCTTGTCCGGCAAGACCAGCCGGACTCGCACATTGGGGTCCGCGGGCACCCCCTGGAACGTCATCTTCAGCGACTCGACGCGCGATTCCTTGTTCCCCTGCTTGATCACAAACGGGCCGACGGTGTAATCGCCCGGCTGATCCGCGGTGACGAGATAGTCGATGCGATACGTGATGGACTTGGCCTGATACAGCTGGCCGTTCCGCTGAATGATCTGCGAAAAGACGCTCGGATTGGCCCCGGCCATTTGTCCGCGCAGGCCCGGCGAGGGTTTCTCCGGTTGCATCTCGCACGTCGGCTCCGGCTGCTCGTCGAACCCCTCGACGGTGAACTGGACCACTACCGGTTCGCCTGCGTAGTAGGGTGGTTCCTGAGTGGCGACCTGGACGCGGACGTCTTGCGCCACCAGCGGCGACGGCGCGATCAATAACGCCAGTGTGAACAGAAGGCCAGACTCTTTCCTCATCACCAATCTTTCTCCACAGGTTCCTGAGGCAGTCGCTGTCGATTTTCACGGTCGCGCCGGCGTTGGGCCTCCCGATCGCGGACCGCTTGCAGCGCACGCGACGGATCCGTGCCTTGCGACTGCTGATCTTGCTGCTGTTGCTTCTGCTCCTGCTGGCCCTCGCCTTGTTGATCCTGGTCTTGCTGGTTCTGCTGGTCGGGCTGAGGCGGATTGAGCAGCGCCAGGGCCTCGACGAGCTTTTGCAGCGCTTCGTCCTGGCTCTTGCGCGCGGGTCCGAAGTCCGGTTTCGCCGCCGACAACCCCTCGGCGGCTGCCTGCATTTCGGTTCCTCCGTCCGCGACCAGCTTGGCCGCCTCGGCCAGTTGCTGGGCGATTTTCTGGAATTGTTCCAGCTGTTTCGGATCGGCAGCCGGCTGACCGGCGGCCTGATCCGGCCGCTGTTTCGCCTGATCGTTCAGCGCGTCGGCGATCTGTTGCGCAATGGCACGCAATTGCTGTTGACGCAGCGCGAGCGGTCCTGCGGCCTTCGCGATGTCTTCGTCTTTCTTCAGGGCGGTGGCTTGTTCCGTTTCATCGTTCAGTTGGGCTTGCCGTTGCGCCGTCTCGCGCAGGTGCTCGATGATCGAGAAGAACAGCCGCCGCAGCGCTTGCAGGTGTTCGATCGCCCGAGCGACGTGCCGGCGCGATGCGTCGAGAGCGGCGCCGCTCGGTTTTGACTTGACCTTGTCCGCCGGTAGGTCGGGCGGCCTGTCCGCCTTGGCCGGCGGCTTCGTGTCGCTCTTGGCGGCTGGTTCGGCAGCGGCGTCTTCGCCGGCCGCCTTTGACAAGGAGCCCGCGGCCGCGGTCATTTCCTGGCGAGCCCGATCCAGCAGCGGCTTTGCCAATTCCAATTGCTGCCGCTCCGCCGTCGCCTGCTGCGCGGCCGGATCAGCGGGTTGAGGTTTGGCCGCGGATTCATTCTCGCCGGCCGCCGGCTTCGGCAAGGCCGCCAGACCTTCGTCGATCAGCTTGGCGATCCGCTGGCTGCGATCCAGGTTTTCCTGTTGCAGTTGTTGCGCGGCTTGAATGCTCGCGTCACGCGGCACTTCCGGCGACTCTGGTTTCGTCTTCTCTTCGTTGTCCTTCGCATCCTTTGCGTCCTGGGAAGCCGGCGCCGGCAACAGTCCCTGAATCTGTTCTTCGTGCGAATATGCCAGTTCGATCAGGCCGCGCAGGTCGAGGAAGCGTTCGCGCGCGTCGCGAAGGGCCATGATCCCTTCCAACTGCCGCTGAGCGGCTTGCTCGAACGAGAAATCCGGCTTTTCTGAAAAGTCGGGCTTCTGGCGCGCGGCAGCGCCGGGCTTCTGGTCCACAACCAGCGCTTGCCCAGCGGACTCAAAAGCCGCTTTGCCTTTCGTCAGATAGGGCATGGCCTCGCGGACCATCTCCAGGAACCGATCGACCTCTGCGTTCTGCTGTTGTTGCTGTTCGGCGGTCGGCGGGCCGGCCGGTCGCGACTTGCGTTCGTCCAGTCCAGCCTGCAGGCGGGCGGTCAGTTCGGTCGTCCGCTCGGTGATCGAAAGCTGGCTTTCTTCCAGGTACTCACGAGTCAGCCACGCGGGCGGTTCTCGGAGAACGCCGGTTGCTGCTGCGATTGGAGCTTCGGCGGCGTCCGCTGCGGCGCCTTTGAGCGCCGTGAGTTGTGCCAGCGGCAGGGCGTCGGCCAGGATCACATCCAGGACCTCGACGGGGCCGCGTAGTTGATCTCGGGCCCGGTTCAAATCGTTCAACGCCGCCGCCGCACGCCGGAACGAACGGTCGGCCTGGCGCCGGCGCATCTGGCTGCGGGCCTGTCCCAGACGCTGGTTGGCCTGATTGATGTAGTGCAGCAAGTTGTTCAGCTGCGCGGCACGCACCTTCTCCTGCGGCGTCTTCTCCTCGTCCTTCTTCCCCTTCAGCGCGTCGAGTTCTTCTTGCGCCGACTTGGTTGCGGCCTGACTATCGGAGAGGATCTTCTGCTGTTGCACGGCCAGTTGGCGGAAATCGGAACGGAACGGATCGGCGGCGTTGGGATCCTCCTGGGCGGATACGCGTTCGACGACGCTCCGCGCCGCGCCGACCAAGCGGCGTTGGGCTTCGATCACCGCGTCCAGCCGTTGCGTCAAATCGCGGTCGCCGGTTTTGGCCAGCGAATCTGCGAGTTCCAGGATGCGCCGCAGCGCGACTTCCAGGTTGTGACGCGCGTCCTCGCTGCCCGGGCGCAGGCGCACAGCATCGCGGAACCAGTCGGCGGCGCGGCGCAGGTGCTCCAGTGCCTCTTCCGGCTTCTGGCCCAACACGGCGTCGGCCCGTTGCACTTCGACCCAGCCCATGTTGTACGTGGCACGGAAGCGGACTTCGCCGTCCGTGCCGGCATCGCGCCGGGCCTCGGTCAACAGCCGTTCCGCCCGGTCAGCGTCCTTGTTCAGGAACGCCAGGGCTTCGTTGTACACGTCGCGCGGCGCGGTGGGCTCGCGATCCGCAGGCTTTCGATCGGTCGGCGGTTTTTCTGCGGTCGTTGCTTTCTGCACACCGTCGGCAGGGACTGCGGGTGGCTTGTCGTCGCTCGGTTTCTGTTGTGCCACAGCCGGTGTTGCGGCGAGGACTGCGATCAGAAGGACGAGCGAGCCGAGAAGACCGGCTTTCTGGAAAAGCCGCGTTTCCGGAGCGGCACGCAATTCTGATCTCACGGAGCCGCTGCCGACGACAATCGACGCGACCAGCAGGAGCAATCCGGCGAGCACGGCCCACTGAAAGGCTTCGCGCCGGACGACATGCCCCCGATCGTCCAGGCGGCCGCGGACCAGCGGCGCAATGTGGGCCTCGTAAATCGACTTCAGGTCCAACGCTCCGGTCCCGGCGGGAACATAGGCGCCGTCGGTCGCCAACGCCATTTCGCGCAGTGTTTCTCCGTCCAATCGCGTCCGCACCGGCTGGCCGTCGCTGTCCAGCACCGTCGTGCGGGCCCCCGTTTGCGGGTCCGTGACGTGGATCTCGCTGCCCGCCTCGTCGCCGAAGCCGATGGCCAAGATTTTCACGCCGCGTTCGGCCGCCGCCTTGGCCGCGTCGATCGGGTGCGAGTCGTGGTCCTCGCCGTCGGTGATCAGGACGATCATCCGCGAGACATCCGACTCGGTACGAAAGCTGTCCAGCGCCTTGCGGATCGGCTCCTCGAGCCGCGTGCCGCCTCGGCCCACACTGGCCGGGCTCGCGCCGTCCAGGATCAGCCGGAAAAATCCGAAATCGGGCGTCAGCGGGCACAGAACGGATGCCCGGCCGGCGAAGGCGATCAGACCGATCTGGTCGCCCTCCAGGTACGACAGCAGATCAATGACTTCCGCCTTGGCCCGCTCGAGCCGGTTGGGGGCCGTGTCTTCGGCCAGCATCGACTTGCTGACGTCCAGGCAGACCATGATCTGCGCTCCGACGCGGGGCGTCTCCCGGTAGGTCAATCCCCACTGAGGCCGCGTCAGCGCCACGACCAGCGCCGCGCCGGCCAATCCCAGGCAGCCGATGCTCAGCCACCGCCGCGTCCGGGAAGGCCGGTGAACGAGCCGCAGTTGCATGGTCGCCGACAGGAAGCGGGACAATACATCACCGCGCCGCCAGTCGAGCCAGAACAGCAGCGCCGTCACCCCGGCGACCAGCCACAAGGCGTGAAACCAGTTCGGATTGGCGAATTGAAAATCGGACATGGCCGTAACTACATAGTGGCCCTAGGTGCGGGAAGAGATAGGAGTGTACGAGTACGTGCGAGAGTACGGGGGAACTCCTTCCGGTTTGACGTCCTGCCGTACTCGTACACGCAAGTCTCTCCCGTGTCGTCTACATACTCCAAGCTACCCGGATCTGCCGCTCTGGCGGATTCCTACTGGCTTAAGGCAACTTTCTAAACACGCTCCCTCCCGCTACGGCCGCCACGGCCATCAGGCCCAGGCCGGCCACCACAAACGAGACGTAATGTTCGGTGTACTGCAAGTATCGGACCTCCGTCACTTCGGTACGTTCCAGACGGTCGATCTCCGCGTAGATCTTCGACAACCCTTCCCGATCTGTGGCCCGGAAGTATCGCCCGCCTGTCTTGTCGGCGATGGCTTTCAAGGTTTCTTCGTCGATTTCGACATACGTCGGCTCCAGAACTCGCCCTCCCGTGAAGGGATCGATCGTCGGAAACGGAGCCAGACCGTCGGTGCCGGCGCCGATGCTGTAGACCTTGATGTTCTGGGAGGCGGCCAGTTCGGCGGCGCGCGGCGGATCGATGGCTCCCGTGTTGTTGACGCCGTCGGTCAGCAAGATCACCACCTTGGATTTGGCTTTGCTTTGGCGCAACCGCTCGACGGCCAACGCTAGTCCGTCGCCGAGCGCCGTTCCGTCCTCGCCGCGTGCCCGGACGATTTCCAGGTCCTCCAACATCGACACTAGGCTGCCGTGATCGAGCGTCAACGGACAAAGGCTGTCCGCGTAGCCGGCAAAGGCGACCAGCCCGATCACGTCGTCGGGCCGGCCTGCTGTGCCCGCAGGCGGGCCTTTCAAAAGGCCCGAGTTCCGGTTGTCGCCGCCCAAGACGAACTGGCGAAAAACATCCTTGACCACCGCCAAACGATCTACGCTCAGATCGTCCTTGACCAGGTCGCGAGCGTTCATCGAGCCGGAGCGGTCGACGACCATCATGATCGCAATGCCTTCGCGACTGACCTTGGTCTGAGCGTCGGGCGTCCGTGGCCCCGCTAGGGCCACGACCAGGCTGACGATGGCCAGCGCCGTCAAGACCGCCGGCAGTTTGGCCAGCCGCACCCGCCACGAACGCGGCGACCGGTCGGGAATACCCAGCGACGAATACCGCACTGCAGACGCCGAGCGCGACGCCAAGACAAACATCAAGGGCGCGATCAAGGCAACGATCAGCAGCAGTGGGTCGCGAAATTCCCAGGGCATGTCAGTGGTCAGTGGTCACGGGATGCGGGTCACGGGATGCGAGTTTCGAGATGCGGGGCGCGGGATGCGGGTTTCGGGATGCGGGATGCGAGTCACGAGGCACCGTTGCCGTTGGGCAGTGTCCTGCCGACCTACTCGCGTCCCGTATCCCGCATCCCGCGTCCCGTATCCCGCATCCCGAAAACCGTATCCCGTAACTCGTCGCCCTCCTCCACCAGCGGGGCATTCTCTCGTGTTTCGTCGATGAACCGGCGTGCCGCGTCGATCGAGTGCTCGATGTCCTCGTTCGATGGCTGCACTCCGGCGAATTTCACCAAGTCTGCTTGCCGCAGAAAGTCACGCAGCAAGGCTTGGTGATCGCGGGACAGATCCGGCGACTGGCCCACGGAGGCCAGGAACTCTTCGGTCGTCAATTCCGGGGCCCGCAACTCGAAGCGGTCCTCCAAGTACCGCCGCACGATCCCGGATAATTCTACGTAGAATGCGTCAATTTGTTCAGCTGTTGGCCGTGGCTTGGCCAACAGCCGGTCCAATCGCCAGCGGGCGATATCGTAAGCGCTGCGCCGTCGAGTCCGTCGCCGCCAAGCCGCGATTGCTCGCACGGCAAAGGGGCTGGCTACCGCCAGCATCGCGAGCGTCCCGACGACCCACGGCCACTTGGCGCCCGGCGATGGCTCCAGCGGGGCGAGTCTCCCCAGCGGCGGCTTCAAGTCCGTCTTGGCATCCTTCGGAATCACCGACTGCACCTCAAACTCCAGCCGCTCGGTCAGCAATTCGTACGCGTCCAAGCCTTCGGGGGCCTCGCGTTGGCCCTCGCGCCGGTCGACGTATTCAATCAAGATCGGCGGAACCGCCTGAGGGCCCGATGACGGTGGTTGCAGGCGATATCGCTGCACGGCCACCGTTCGGCCTTGGTCGTCGATCGATTCGCGCGGCACGAAATCAATGATCGAAAAACGTTCGAGGGCTTCGCCGAATTCGGGCATCAACAGTTCAACGCCTTTTTCGGCGGTGGCCGTGATCGTGAGCGTCACGGGATCGCCAATCAGCGGTTTGACGGGCTCGATTTTGACCGTGGCCTTGACGGGGCCGGATTCGAAGGTTTTCTCCAAGGCTTGTTGCGCTTCGGCCCCCAGCGCGGCCGCCGTTGCAAACCAAGCGAATGCGGCCAGCCAGCGACAGGGCTTCGGTAGGTCCTTCACGGGCGAAAGATCGGCAACAAGTCCTCGATGTTGGACAGAGACAATTCGACTTCGAAAACACAAACTCCCCGCGGATGGCATAGCAATACCAAGGATGGGGAAAGGCGTTTGCTCCTCATCCGTGGTGTTGCTACGCCATCCGTGGGGATTCACGTCGGGGCTGACCCTGATTGCCCTCTTCTTCCGGGCGCCGTCCCGAACGAAGCGTAGAGTCTTCGCCGGCATGATCTTTTTGAACATTTGGATTTTGAGTTTAGAGCTTGTTTCGTATTTCGGATTTCGAAATTCGGATTTTCCGGACTCGCTTGCCGGCCTCATCGCCTCATCCTCCGCTCGCGCATCCGAAAGAAGCGGACCAGCGGATCGACGATCGAGCCCGAGGCATCGATATGGATAAAGTCGATGTCCGAGGCGCGGAACGTGTGCTTGAGCTTGTCCACTCGCTCCTCGGCCAGTCTCGCCACTTGCCGGCGGAAGGCCGACGAACCGGTATCGTACGTCGCGAGCGTCCCCGTCTCTGCATCGGCCAGGCTGACCAAGCCGACGTTGGGGATCTCCAGTTCCCGCGGATCGGTCATCAGCACGGCAATCACGTCATGCTTGCGGTTGGCGATCTGCATGGCGGGCAGGAAGGCTTCGTCCCAGAAGTCGCTGACGACGAAACACACGGCCTTGCGCGTCATGACGGACATCAGGAATTCCATCGCGCCGGCCACGTTGGTGGCTTGGCGCCCCGTCCGCCACCACGCCCGGCGACGGCCCAGCGGCAGCCAACGGCGCAGCCGGGATCTGAGAGCCGAGGAGGATTCGGACGTCCGGCTTCTTGAAAGAGCCGGGCTTCTCCGTTCCAATTCTTCGGGCGTCGCACCGCTGCCGTGAGCCAGCACTTCCCGGACGACCCGCAGCGAATGTTTCTGACCTTTCCGCGCCGGAATGTACTGTTCGATGCCGCCGTGAAACAGCGTCAGTCCCACCTTGTCGTCGTTGCGCGTCGCGGAAAAGGCCAGCAGCGCGCACAGTTCGGCAGTCGCTTCGCGCTTGGAGCGTCCGGCCGAACCGAAGTCCTGCGAGGCCGAGATGTCGGCCATCAACATCAACGTCAGCTGCCGCTCCTCGACATACCGCTTGACGTACGGCTGGCCCACGCGGGCGGTCACATTCCAGTCGATGGTGCGCACGTCGTCGCCGGGGACGTATGGCCGCACCTCGTCGAATTCGATGCCTCGGCCCTTGAACACGGAGACATACTGCCCCGCCAGCACGTCGGCCACCTGGCGGCCGGTGTGGATCTGAATCTCGCGGACTCGTTGAATGACTTCTCTGGCGAGCATGGTTTTCCGTTCAGGGCACGGGCACGTTGTCCAGGATCCGCCGGATCAGCTCGTCCGCCGTCTTGCCTTCCGCTTCCGCTTCGTACGTCAGAATCACGCGGTGGCGGAGCACATCGGGCGCCAGCGTCTTGACATCGTGCGGAGTCACGTAGCCGCGTCCTTGCAGGAAGGCGTGGGCCTTGCCCGCTTTCATCAGATAGATCGACGCGCGCGGGCTGGCCCCGATTTCGATCATGCCCTCCAGGCCGCTCACGCCGCTTTCCGCCGGATCGCGCGTGGCGCGAACCAGGTCCACCACGTAGTCGCGCACCTTGTCGTCCACCCAGATCCGGTCGACGACCTGGCGGGCTTCCAGGATCTCTTCCGGCGAGGCCACCGGCTGGACCTCCGGGATCGGCTTGCCTCCCGCCATCCGATCGACGATCTTGCGTTCCTCGTCGCGGGAGGGGTACTTGATCAGCACCTTCAGCATGAACCGGTCCACCTGCGCCTCGGGCAGCGGGTAGGTGCCTTCCTGCTCGATCGGGTTCTGGGTCGCCAGCACGAGGAACGGTTCCTCGAAGCGATAGGTCTCTTTGCCGATCGTCGCCTGTCGTTCCTGCATGGCCTCCAGCAGGGCGGCCTGGACCTTGGCCGGCGCGCGGTTGATTTCGTCCGCCAGGATCAAGTTGGAGAACACGGGACCCTTCTTGATGCTGTACGTCGCTTCTTTCGGATTGAAGATCTCCGTTCCCACCACGTCGGCCGGCAGCATGTCGGGCGTGAACTGGATGCGGGAGAAGCCGGTGTGGATCGCCCGGGCCAGGCTGCGCACGGCCAACGTCTTGGCCAGCCCCGGAACGCCTTCCAGCAGCACATGCCCGCCCGCCAGCAGGCCGATCAGCAGCCGGGAAATCATGCCTTCCTGGCCCACCAGGACTTGGCCGACTTCGCTGACCAGTTTCGTACAGGTTTGGGAATAGCGGGAAATCTGTTCTTCGATAGGTATCGTACTCATGGCTTTCGATATTTGGTCTCGAACAACGATGCGGATCGGCGTCCAGCCGGAATGGATTTCGGCGGCCGCCACGCCAACTCTAGCAACGCGGTCCACAATCACTTCCCGATCCATCAGAGAAAGCCGGAGCCGCTGACAGAAAAATGGGGCGACAGAAAGATGAGGAACGGAGAACGTAAGGCAAACTAGTCCAAACCTGCGTTTCTACCTGCCCTAGCATTTCATTTTTCTGTCGTCCCATCTTTCTGTCAGCTACCCTCATTTCTCTTGCAGTTATGCCATCGGTGTGAGATTCGGGAAGTCACTTCGGCCATCGTTGCGACAGATTCTAGCGACATGGCCGAGAATCGTTCAACGGGCTGCCAGCGCGGTGAGAAGCCGGGTTTCTAATCGCCGTCGCTTCTTTTTCTGGATCTTCTGCCGGACGAGGGCTTTTCCGGCTCGGGTGCGGAATCCGTCGCTGCCGGCGGCTTGGGTGCGAAATCCGTGCTTGGGGGCGGCTTAGCTTCGGCATCCGCAGCCGGCGGCGGCTGGGGGGCAGAATCCGTGCCTGGCGGCGGCTTAGCTTCGGCATCCGCAGCCGGCGGCGGGGGTGTGGCATCCGCCGGCGGCGGCTGGGGTGCGGAATCCTTGGCTGGTGGCGGCTTGGCGCGGATTGTCTTTGCGCTGCCCCCGACCACCTCGTGCGGTGTGACCAACCCGTCGCGGTTGCGGTCGTAGCGGGCAAATTCCTTGTCGGCCGAGGCGGAGCCGGATTCGGCGTATTCGGACAATGTCAGCTGGCCGTCGCCATCGGCATCGCGCTTCAGAAACCAATCGGGCAGTCCCGGCGGCAAGCGGGAGGGGGGCACGAAGTACTTGCGGTCGCTCGCTCGTTCCTTAGAGCCGCTCTGTGCCTCGTCGACGGTGTCGGCCGGCGCGTTATTCGGCGACTGCGAGCCATCCGCCTCGCCGAGCGTTGCCGGCCCTTCCGCTCCCGCCACGCCGGGAGGCAGCAGCGACGGCAATGGAAGGAGACCGCCGGCGCTGGCCGGCATCAACCGAATTCTGCGGTGCCGCCCGAAATCCGCGATGTGCTGGGCCAGTTCCTCGACGGTCACCAAGCCGTCTTGGTCGGCGTCCACGGCACCACCCGTCGGCTGCGGCCATTCCTTGGCGGTCAATTTGCCGTCGCCATCGGCATCGCCCCGCGCGAACCAACGCTCGGCGTAACGCCAAACCTTCGCCGGAACGGGGGCGGTGGCCCGACGTTCCGCCTCCGCGGCCATGCCGCTGCTGATCGACAACAGCCAGGCAAGTCCCAGCGTCGCCATCCCGGTCCTGGCCGGCGCTCCGATCATCACGCACTCCTCCCTTCAAGGCTCGGCAACTCGTGCGAAAACCGGCGGCGATCGGCAGACCGCAAGGGCCGGTCATCGCCCCCGGCGTATCCAACGCAATTATCAGCGCAAGTCCTTGATTGTCAAGAACTCGGAGCCGATCTGGACAAGCGGGGCTCCGCCATCGACAATGGCCAGTGTTCCTGCCCAACCACGAGGAGTCCCGACATGTGTGCTGCTGGATGGATTCGCGTCTGGGTGCTGTCCGTGCTGACGACCTCCGCGATCGGCGTCGCGTTGCCCGCCGCGGAGTCGGCCGACGGGGACTCGCCGGCAACGGCGCCGGCGGTGATTTCGCCGCAGCAGATCGAGGCCGACTGGCTGCTGCAGGACGTGGTCCGCAAGCTGCCGCCGGCCGACCCGGCCACGGCGGCTCGCGCGCCGGTGACGACGGCCGAAGATGCCGCCGGCGCGGTAGACGGCGTCAAGGACGGCACCTACGGATTCCACACGTCCGGCGACGCGGTGCCGTGGTGGCAGGTCGATCTGGGACAAGCCACGCCGCTGGAACGAATCGTGGTCTACAACCGCTGCGACTTTTGTCCAGGCACTGGACGAACAGGGCGTGGCGGTGCAGACGATGCGGAGTGCGACGTACGTCCAGCCCGGCCAGACTTTGACCTGCATCGGCTGCCACGAGCGGCGGAACACGGCGCCGCCGAATCGCTTGCCGCTGGCAACGCTGCGCGAGCCCTCGCGGATCGCCCCCGGCCCGCCCGGTTCGTGGCCGCTGGACTTCGACGCCCTCGTCGGGCCGGTCCTCGAACAGCACTGCACCGGCTGTCACCAGCGCGACGTGGACGCGGCGGGGCTCGACCTGACGCCGGAACGCGCCTACGATTCGCTGTGCGACTACGGCCGGCCCAGCCTCCGCACGCACGTCCAGGAGCGCTATCGCCAAGGGCGTTCGCCGGCCAGGGGCGGTGCGGCGCAACTCAGTCCGCTCGTGCAGTTGCTGCGGCAAGGCCACCACGGCGTGCAACTCGATCCCGGCGACTGGTCCCGGCTGCTCACCTGGATGGACACCTACGGCCAACGCCGGGGGGCGTTCAGCGAGGAACAAGAGGAGCAGCTGCGCCACCTGCGTGACCGGCTGGCGGCGCAGGTCGTGAAAGCTGCCAAGTAGCACGCGCCGTTTGTTCCTCGCGCGAAATGCCCGACGTCCGCAACCCAGAAATCCGTAGTGCCGCCTTCAGCCGTTTCCGACCGCCTGACGGGCGTGGCCCTGCGTGTGGCACGGCTTACTTTGTTAGCCGTGCCGGAAGTGCGACGGAGCCTTGCGTCAGAATGCGCCGCGCCGGTTTCCGGCGACGAGCGCGTTCCCGCGAGATCAACGCGGGTCCGCGGCGCAGGCACGGCTAACAAAGTAAGCCGTGCCACACCCGACCTGCTGGCACGCGACGGGCGTCCTGCGTGTGGCACGGCTTACTTTGTTAGCCGTGCCGGAAGTGCGACGGAGCCTTGCGTCAGAATGCGCCGCGCCGGTTTCCGGCGACGAGCGCGTTCCCGCGAGATCAACGCGGGTCCGCGGCGCAGGCACGGCTAACAAAGTAAGCCGTGTCACACCCGACCTGCTGGCACGCGACGGGCGTCCTGCGTGTAGCCGGCCGGTGGCCTGCAAGGCGATTCAGTTCGTCAAGGAGAATGCGCCCGATTTCCTCGAAAAGCTGACGGTTCGCAACGCGAACCGGACCTGCCATCGGTTCTGGCAAGCCGGACCCGGGTACGACGGCAACTTGAACGAACTGGAGGCGATCTACAACGCGATCGAGTACATTCACAACAACCCGGTCCGCCGGGGCTTGGTTGACTGCGCGACCGACTGGCTGTGGTCCAGCGCCCGGGACCGGGCCGGCCTCGGCCATCCCCACATCCTTATCGACCGCACGCTGCCGCCGCTGCACCCCGACGGCCAGTGAGTCCCGATGGTTACGGTTCTTTCTGCTTGCGGATCTGTCGCTGCACCCGCTTGACGAATTGCTCAAAGCGATCGCGATCCGGGCCGCTTTGGGCAATGTCCAGTCCAGCACCGCCGGTCTGCCGCGGGAACCGCGCGAACACCACTCGCGGATACGTCACCGCACTGATCGCCAGCCCGGCTGAGGCCATCGTCCAGCCACCGACCAATGCGACCTGCTCGTACCAAGCGCCGCCGGAGCGTCCGAAGAGCACCGCCGAGGCGACGCCGATCGCGAGCGCGAGAATGCCGTGCTTGAACAGTCGGTAGCGGATCAGCTGGTACACGCAATCCGGACTCAACGACGCCAGCTGCACCGTGGTCTCGTACGGCCGGCCCCACCACCACTTGGCGGTGACCACCACGCGGTCCGGGTACAACTCGAACACCCGGCCCACCTGCACCAACCGCTCGACGTAGGTTTCCATGGGGGACTGTGTGGCCATGACGTGATTGAACCGGATGTGGGCCCAGCGAAAAAGGGCTGTTCGACTTCTCGGTCGCGGCCGTGCTGCAAGCCGCCGCGTGTCGTCTCGCCGCACGTCGCCAGCGCAGCAATGGCGTAGGCGGTGCCGGCATGAGTCAGGTAGTGCTTCTGATCTTTCCACAGCGGTCATTCTGGGCCAGCACCGACGCCACCATGACGGCCTCTATCAGCCGGTACTTTACGTCTCGCGGATGCTCCGCCAGATATTCGAGTTTCGACCGGATGGCCTCGCGTACCGGCGTCTTCCAGGAAACCAGGGGACGCGTGAACAGGAGCGCGTAATCGGTGTGACAGGCGAAGCACTTACGGTCGTTCTGCCAGTTCAGGGCGGCCACGTCCAGGAATCGCACCGCGGCGTCCAAGGAGAACTCGCCGCGGACGGGCTCGTCCAGACGGTTCTCGCCCACGGGAGGCACGCCTTCCAGGCGTAGCGTTTCCGCGGCACCCGAGGACGCGGTCATCGCGATCGCGATCATCAGGCATCCCAATCGACGGCTGGTGAACCGTTCCATTTTTGTCTCATCCATTGCCAAGTTGGCTGATGTTCAAATTCAAACTCGACCAACGGATTAAGCCAAGTACAACACAAGGCAACCGCTGCACCCCAGACTACTCGTTTGCCGTGGTGCAGGCAACAGGCCATCGGTCGCCACCGAGCAGCCAACCCGAGATGCCGGTCATCGAGGGCCGGCGGGGAAGACTCTCGGTCGGGCTCCGGCTTGGGAACATTGACGCGCCCGAGGAAGACGTACCGGAGTCGAAATCCTTGACGGCCCAGCCGCACGCGGCGCTGCCCTGCCTTACGCGATACCGAGCAACTTCTCGGCGTCAAAGACCAATCGTGCAATCCGGCGTGGGCGGGAATCGTGAGACGCTTGGAAGTTGCGAAAGTTGATGTTTGCGCTGTTCCGAATTAAAATCGCCATGTCCGGATAGTCGAAGAACCGCTAACCAAACCGAAATCGGAGACCTTCGGTGGGCGGTTTCGGCGGGGTCGGAGACCCGCGCCGAACGATGGAGACCCGCGCCGGGCGGTCGGTCGGAGACACGCGCCGAACGGTGGGAATCATCAAGGCGATGGGAGGGGAGGGGAGGGAAAAGCATGTTTGCCTCAGTTCGCGTGTTCAGTCTGTTCGTGGCGGTCGCGGCTCTGGCGGTCGAGTCGCAGGCCCAGGTGACGGTGACATCGCCGGAGCAGTTTTTCGGTTTTCAACTCGGCAGCGATCGCAAGATCGCACGGTGGGACAAGATCGTCGATTACTTCCGACTGCTGGAAAAACAGGGCGCCGGGCGGATGCAGGTCGTGAACATGGGCCAGACCACGTTGGGCAACCCGTTTCTGCTGGCCGTCATCTCATCGCCGAAAAACCTGGCAAAGCTGGACCGGCTGCGGCAGGTGAACGCTCAGATCAGCGACCCGCGCGGACGGACCGAGCAGGAGGTCAAGCGGCTGGTGGCCGAAGGCAAGGCCGTCGTCTGCCAGTCGATGAGCTTGCACGCCTCCGAGATCGGCGGCACCCAGATGGCGCCGGAGTTGGCCTACGATTTGCTTTCCCGCACGGATGCGGACGTGCAGCGGATCCTGGACAATGTGGTCTTCCTGCTGGTGCCCTGCTTCAATCCCGACGGCCAGATCATGGTCACCGATTGGTACCTGAAGAATCTGGGCGGGGAATATGAAGGCTCGCCTCTGCCGTGGCTCTATCACCCCTATGCCGGGCACGACAACAATCGGGACGCGTTCCAGACGAACCTGGCCGAGTCACGATACATGGCACAAATGCTCTTCCGCGACTGGACGCCGCAGGCCTACGTCGATCACCACCATCAAAACTCGTACGGCGTGCGGCTGTACATCCCGCCGTACGCTGAGCCGGTGCGTCCCTGGGCCGATCCGCTCATCTGGCGCGAGATCAGCTGGTACGGGTCGCACATGGCTTACAAAGAAGAGGAGGCGGGTTTGTCGGGCGTGGTGAACAACGCCATCTATGCGGGCTGGGGCCACTTCGGATTTCACTGGATCACGCCGTTCCACAACATCGCGGGGATGTTGACCGAGTCGGCCGACGTGCGGCTGGCTACGCCGATCTACATCCACCCCGATCAATTGAAGAGCACGGTGCGCGGAATGGCGGCCTACGAAGAGCAGACCTCGTTTCCCAATCCGTGGCCCGGCGGTTGGTGGCGTCTGCGGGACATCGTCGACCGGCAGAAGATTGCGGCCTGGGCCTTGCTGGACCTGGCCGCGCGGAACCGCGAGACGGTGCTGTGGAACGCCTACCTGAAGGCGAAGCGGCAGACGGAGCGGGGCGCCGCAGGCAAGCCGGCCGCGTATGTGATTCCCGCCCAGCAGCACGACCCGCCGACCATGGCCAAGCTGGTCCGGCAGCTGTTGCTCCAAGGGATCGAAGTAAAGCGGTCGCCGCGTGGATTCTCTACCCAGGACGGCAAGCGATACCCGGCGGGCTCGTTCGTGGTCTCGCTGGCACAGCCCAAGATGGGACTGGTCCGTTATCTGCTGGGCCGGACGCGATATCCCGACAACGAGTGGACGCGGGCGCGGGACGGTTCGCCGATCCGGCCCTACGACATGGCGACCGACACGATGTTCGAGTTCATGGGCGTCCGGGTGGACCCGCTGAACGAGGCGGCCGCGGGCGATGTCGTCGAACTGGGAACAACGCTGCTGCCGCCGCACAAAGCGCCCGTGGACGCCTCGGCCTGCGCGTGGGACGGGCGGTGGAACGACAGCTTCAAGGCCGCCAACATCCTGCTGGAGAAAGGTGTCGCCGTTCGCCGTGTCGACAAACCCAAGGCCGGCTTGCGGGCGGGCGATTTTGTCACGGGTCCCCTGCCCGCCGCCGTGTTGGAAGAAGTAGCCAAGGAAACAGGCCTCCGCCCGGCGCCGCTGGCCGGCGCGGCGCCGCGAGACGGCCACGAGGTCAAACGCTTGCGCATCGGCGTGTATCAGCGCTATCGCGGAGGCAACCCCGACGAGGGCTGGACGCGCTTGCTGCTGGAACAGTTTCGCTTCGCCTATGCGCCCCTGCTGGATGCCGAGTTGAAGAAGGGCAAGCTGCACGAGAAGTTCGACGTCATCATCCTGCCCGAGGATTCCACGGGAACGCTCGTGGGGCCGGGATCGGCAGAGAGCATCCCGCCGCAGTACCGGAGCGGCTTCGGCGGCGAAGGAACCGAGGCCCTGAAGACCTTCGTCCAGCAGGGCGGGACCCTGGTGACGTTGGGCGGAGCCAGCAATTTCGCCATCGAGAAACTCGGCCTGAAGGTGCGGAACGTGAACGTGCCGGCGCCCCGGACGACCACCCCGCCGCTGCCGCCCCAACCGCCGCCCTTCTGGTGCCCAGGTTCCACGCTCAGGATGAAAGTCGAGAGCGCCGGCCCGCTGGCTTACGGCATGTCGGCCGAGGGGCTGGTTGTTTTCATGCAAAACAGCCCGGCCTTTGAGATCGTGCCCAGCGAGCACAACGAACGTTACGAAACCATCGTTCGCTACGCGGACCGCGACCTGCTCGAAAGCGGCTGGCTGATCGGCGAGGAGACCCTGGCCAAAAAGGCGGCGATGGTCTCCGCGCAACTGGGCCAGGGCCGCGTGGTGCTGATCGGATTCCGCACACAGCACCGGGCGCAGACCCACGGCACGTTCAAGCTGCTGTTCAACGCGCTGCTGCGCTGAGGGCCGCCGCGGAACGAAGCTAGAGCGTCAGCCGGTGTGATTTCGGGCCGGACGGCCGGTGGTCGAACTCCAACTGCCGCGTCGTGTTGCCGCTGGTCGCCTTGACCTGGTACTTGCCGAAGAAACCGCGGAACGGGACTTGTCCGCGCGCATCCGTCGGGGCTTCGGCGCGGGTCTTCCATTGCTCGTTGATCAGTTGGTCCAAGGCGCGGTAGGCGGCTTTGGGCTTCAGATCGTCGTCCAGCAGGCCGCCCTTGGCTTCGTTCTCGCCCTTGACCGCCGTGCCGTCGCCCAGGTTCCACCAGGTGATGCCGGCCATCGTCGGAGCGCTGAACCACAGCCGATAATGGTCGCGCACGACTTCGGCCTGCAGGGCTTCCCCATCGGAGCCTGCGGACGGGATCGTGATCTCGGTGATGTACAACGGCAACTTGAAATCGGCCAGCTTTTCGTACAGGTCCAACATCTTGGAGGGATCGCAATTCGCACTGGCCAGATAGCCGTCGAGCGCCTGGCGGCGGAAGTAGTGGAACTGCAAACCGATGCCTCTGATCTTTGCGCCCTGCGCCAGCAGCGACTGGATCTGCTCGACGTACGGGTTCTTCTCGGCCGGGAGAAAGTTAAAGCTGGTGACCTCGTTGATCATCAGCGTACACGTGGCGGGGAACAGCGGAGCCGTTTCCTTAAAGGCCCAAGCGACGTACGCCCGGTCGTCGCTGTACAGCGGATAGGCCTTGCTGCACACCAGGGATTCGTTGACCACGTCGAAGATCGCTATTTTGTCGCCGTAGCGGCCAGCGATCTCGCGGAACCGCTTGCGGTACAGTTCCCGCAGTTCGTCCGCGTCCTTCGGCAGCCAGGACGGATTGTAGGCGTGCCACAGCAGCGGATGGCCTTTGAGCGTAAGGCCGTGCTTGGCCGCCCACGGCAGATAACGATCCGGCGGCGGGCGGCGCCACATGTCGCGAGATCCCTCCTCTTGATAGCGCAGTTCGCCGCGCGTCGGTTCCGTGCCTTCCCAGTAGAACGGCACGGTGGCGAAGTTGCACAGCCGGGTGAACGCCTCCTCGTAACGCCGGTTCAGTTCGGCGCTTGGCAGTTGTCCCAGCACGAAGGCGTTGCAGCCGAACAGGAACTCGTGGCCGGTCTGCTGCACTTCGACTCGGACCCCGGTCAACGGCTTGCCCGTGGCGTCCACCACTTCGACCGTGGCGTCGCCCTTGCGGTATTTCTCGATATTGCGCTCGATGCGTTCGTTGACGGCAGCGTCGCGCCACTTCTCCTGGTAGGACTCCGGCGGGCCAGCTGTCGCGGGCTGGCCAAACCACGCCAGCAAGAGTGCAAAGTGAGAAGTGCAAAGTGCAAAGTGCAAAATGCGGACACCCGGTGTCATTCGAGAGCACAGCCGCGTCGCGTCCTGTCTTCCAGTTTTCACTTTGCACTTTGCAGTGTTCATTTTGCACTCCTCACACTCCACACTCTGTCATTTCAGATTTCAAATCTCGCACTTCGCACTTCTCAGGTTCCGCCCACCATCGGAAACCACTCCGGCCGGTAGGGATCTTGGTGGAAGCGAGCGTAGTAGTCGCCCTTTTCCTCGTAGTACCGTTCATACCGTTTCATCTTGTCTTCGTCCAGTGCCACGCCCAAACCGGGGCCGGTGGGCACTCGGATGCAGCCGTCCTCGTACTTCATCAGTCCGCCTTGGATAATGTCGTCGGTCAGGTAGTGGTAGTGGGCGTCGCCGGCGAACGTCATCGTGGGAATCGTG
>Ga0302237_1001066_pt1 | contig 20870 bp, 18 predicted proteins | sample AAG_UR_Ala_MG_FD_193530 | JGI IMG/M metagenome (GOLD analysis project Ga0302237, IMG submission 193530) | Enriched activated sludge microbial communities from anaerobic digester in WTTP, New Holstein, Wisconsin, United States - AAG_UR_Ala | ecosystem: Engineered > Bioreactor > Anaerobic >... | reverse complement strand
TTGTACGGGCTGAGGCCGCTGGTCTCGATGTCGCAATCCAGGACCTTCCCCAGCTTCACCTGCTCCAGCAGCTCCAGGCACACCTCGATAGCCCGGTCCGGATCGGTGACGATCTCGTACGTGCTCTTGTCCTCCAGCACCGCGGTCTCCCCGCGGATGAACTTGGCCAGCGCCTCGAAGTGCTGGACGTACTTCGGGGCCATCCAGTCGTTGCGGAGGATGAACCCAGGGGACAGCATGGGGAACACGTCGACCGGCCTGCCGCACACGACGGCCCGCTGGGCGACGGTGGCGTAGTGCTGGATCGAAACGTCATCCTTGCCGACGAGCACCCCGGTGGCGATGGCGCCGAACGCCACGATGATCTTGGGCTGCACCTTCCGGACCTCGTCGGCCAGGAACCGCTGGCACCGAGAGGCGACCTTCCAGTCGACCTCTTTGGGTGGACGGCACCGCGCGAGGTAGGTGAACCGCATGCGGTCTGGGTTGAGCCCGGCCTCGCGCAGGCGCTTGCGCACCAGCTTGGCGGCACCGCCCTCGAAGGACTTCTTGGCGCGGTCCTCGGGACCAGACGGCGCCTCGAACACAACGAGCACGTCGGCATCCATGGGCCCCAGGGATTCCGCCATGTACAGGTTGTTCTGCTTCTTCGGCCACTCCTCCTCGGACGCCTCCAGGGATTCGCGGAGCTTGGCCAGCTCGTCCTCGGCGTCCCCGACCACACCCGCGTTGTCGGCGCCGAGCGCCTGCTGGGTCTTGAGCACCTCGACCCGGTTCTCGGTCTCGGCGATCGCCTTCTCCAGGTAGGACGGGTTCAGCTTGTCGAGGCTGGCCTGGTACTGTGCCTCGTCCTGCTTCGTGAAGCACTTGGCGTACTGGAACAGCGGGCAGGACCGGCAGCCGAACTCCTTGCCGTCCGGGACCCGCAGCCGGGCGCACTTGTTCAGGAGGGTGACCTCCCCGGAGGCGACCTGCGGGTGAACCGCCGTTTCAGGTTGGGAGGATTCGCTCATCGTAGGACCTCTGCGTAACAGGTTTTGACCACCTCCACCACAAGGGACGCCGCGTCCACGGGGTTCCCCAGAACCGCGACGCACCCGGTGACCTCGGCACGCCTTTGGGCCACCATGGCCCGAGTGATGACCTTGTTGCGTCGTTTGGGCGCAGGATCGCGCTTCGGGAACACGTCAGCCTTCGCCGCGGCCACCAGGGAGGCCACCGACGCCGGCCGGAGGTCGGCGAACTCGACCTCGACCCTCCCGTTCGAGCACCCCAGCAGGCGGGCTACGGGCCTTCCGCAGGCCCTCCACCACCCGTTGGCCTCCGACATCCCCGCCGCCCGCAGACCCCCGTAGAACGGGCTGGGATCGCCCGCAGTGGCCGCTCCCGCCCTCTCGATGGAGCCGGGGGGCCTGTACCGGGGGTGGTGCAGCACGACGAACCCTTCCGGGTCGGATACGCGAGAGGAGCAGGGTCCCCGCAGCGCGCACATCCCGCACGGAGCGAGATGGTGCGCGCTGTAGCGCCCGTAGCAGGGATGATGCATCAGTTGTCGGAACCAGCCTTGGCCAGCGCCTTGCGGTACCGGCGGTCGGCCCAGTCCAGCACATCGGCGGAGTACGCCTCCATGGAGCGCCGGCGGGTGAACGAAGGGGCGGCCTTGGCGCGGGCGGTCACGGCGTTCCACCAGTCGTAGGCGGTGGGGACATCGCGCTTCCACTTGCCGGCCTCGACGTCGGCCATCTTCGAGACGTCCTCGGCGAACTGCTTGCCGAACTTCTCCACCCCCCGCAGGTACAGGTCGTGGGAGGCGCTGCGGTCCAGGTTGATCTGGACGGAGGGCAGCACCTTGCCCAGGAGGGTCATCGACGACCCGATGGCCATCTCGACCCGGTCGGCCAGGTCGTTGCGGGCCTTCCTGCCGGTCCCGCGCACCCGGCCCCCGGCCTCATCGCCGTAGGACATGCGAGCGATGGCGCCGTTCGAGCAGATGAGGCGGAAGAGGAACCCCTCCACATCGGTGTAGGCGCTGCCGTCGTCGCCGTTGCTCATCTCCACCCCGGCCCGGATGCGGTCGCCTGGTATCTGGAGCTCAGAGGGGGCGTCAGCGGTCACGCTGAGGTGCATCCGGGTGCCGGTGAAGGCAGCGCGGGCCACGCGCAGCTCCCCGAGACCGCCGGACTTCTCGCGCGCTGCTTCGAGGAGCATCTCGGCGGCCTCGATGTTGCTGATGCGCGCGTATTCGTCGCTTCCGGCTCCCTCCACCACGGCGTCCATGGCGGTCACGAAGACATCGTCGTCGGCATTGCGCATCATGTGCCGAACGGCATCCATGGCGGTCGTCCGGGCGCCGGACAGGCACAGCCGTTCGATGAAGCCCTTGGGGGTGCCGACGACGCGGCAGAAACGTCCGAAGCCGTCCTCGGTGAAGGCCATACCGTTGTCCAGGGTGCCATCGTCCCGGATGGTAAGCCGGTTGACGGGGATCAGCTCGACGGCCTCGGTGCGGCGCTTGGCTTCGTTCAGCACGACCTCGACGGGCTGCCGGTCGAGGACGGCCACGCTCGGGGTCGAGAACTCGAAGGCTTCTTCGTCGGCTCGGGTAGGGGCAGGTACGTGAAAGCGGGGCATATCATCTCCTTGGTTCGGTTCCCCAGGACTCTACAGCGCCAAGCTCCGGATCCACAAGGGTGCGGGCACGGTAACAGGCGCAGAGCTCCTCGTCTGAGAGCTCGTCGGGGTCTTTCTCGACGGCCATCACGCTGGCCTTCAGCCCCACTGAAGCGAGCTGCGCGGCCGCTTTGAACGCCTTGTCGGGGGCGTCGGCATCGTAGCACACGACGACCTCCTCGGGCTCCAGGGCCTCGATGAGACGCACGTGGCGTTTGTGGAGGATCGTCCCCAGGGACGCGAGGCCCCCGTGGTTAGGGTTCAGCCGGCGGTGCAGGGCGAAGGCGTCGAAAGGACCCTCGCCGATGATCAGCCGGCGGCATCCCACGCAGTTGTCGTAGTTGAACAGGGCGGTCGACGCGCTCTTTCCGAACGCCCCATGGCGGACCTTCGGTCCGTTGAGCCTGACGGTGGGGACCCTGCGGCTGGTGTACGTCACCAGCTGCCCACCGACGTGGACCGGGAACACGGCGTACCCGCTCAGCGCCCCCTCGGTGCAATACCCGGCGCCTACTTCCACCAGCCGGTCAAACGGCACCGCGCGCTCGTCGATGAGGTACCTGTGCACGGCCTTCCCCACCTTATCAGATGGCCTCCCCACCAGCGGGACGAACCCAGCCGGCAGCTCGGGTTCCTGAACCACCGTTTCACGCTCCTCCGCCTTCCCATACAGGACGGCCTCTATGTGCTCCACGAAATCCCCGTCGCCACCGTCATCCACCACCAGGGACCGCGGCACCCTGCCGAGCACCGCCAGGAGGAGGTTGCGGAGGTTGCTGGTCTTCCAACCGCACCCATGGCAGATCGCTTTGCCCTTGGTGTAGTTGACATGGAGGTGGCTGATCTTCCCTCGCCCCTCCTTGACGCAGAACGGGCAGGGGTAGTTCGCATCATGACCGGGAGAATAACTATCCGGATACCCCAAAACGGGCTCAAGAGCTTGACGAACTCTGTCGGGATCCATTACACCGCCCTCCCTGCACGAATGTCAGCACGAATAACTGCGTGAGCATCCAGACAAACATGCCCAGCCTCGGAATGCGGGTGACGCAACTTAGGGACACGACGCAACCATGCATTCCAGGAAATAGCAGCCAACCTCGCCACATACCCACGATGGTGCCTAGACTCTCCTCTAGCCACCGAAGCGAGCTGCCCCTGATTCAATCCACGATCACGACAATACCTGCTAAGTGAGCGTACCCGGGAATAACACCCATCAGGCGCTCGAATAACATACCACTTCCCCGCGGCAAACGGATCCAAGCGGTCAGGACTTGCGAGGTTGAACCCTGCCGGAGCCTCTGCCCACAACGCCCGAATCCAAGAAAGCTCCCGGGTGGCGAGACTGTCCTCGGGGACAACCTCCGCCGCCCCAAAATGAAACCCACTGGGCCCGTACTTGCGGCAAACAGAACGCACAATGGGATTAGGGTGCCTACCGGAGCGAATACCCTTCACATGCTCGCGTACTCTACGGTTGATGTCGATACCGGACCCAACGTACACGCGGTCGGTCGGAACGTGGTGAAAGAAATAGACCCCAGACACCCCGCGCCAGTGGAAATGATCAAACCACAAATCCGCCAACGGGATGGAGTCAACCAGCACGGCGTCCCGGGTGCCATCAGCAGTGTATCGGACTCGGTCAGGATCCACGCTTGGCCTTCCTGTCCTTATCCGCCTGGATCACGGCCTCCACGCCTTCCTCGCCGGGCGACGGCCTGGAGTTGCGGCTGCGCTTCTCGCTGGTGGGCTGGTGCACCCCGACGGACTTGATGATACTTCGGGAGAAGTCGTGGGTGAAATCGATGATGGTCCCGTCGCGGTCGTTGCGCGACGCGAACACGAAGAACCTCCCCTGGTTGGCCTCCCTCTCGACCTGCGTCATGCTGATCGAGAACCCCACGTCGATGTGCTGCACCACCTCGAAGGACTCGGCGATGTCCTTCATCGTGACCAGCTCCACGCCGGCGCCGCCGCGGTTCACCTGGGCCGCGGACCACCCTGCGAGGTTGAACTCCTGGCAGATGGCGCGGAAGTCCAGCCACAGGCTGGCCAGGTTGAAGCGCATCTCGTCGTAGACCTTCTCGGGCTTCAAGATGCCCACGTAGTCCACGATGATGACCTTGGGCACAAACCCCTGCGACTGACAGGTCGCCAGATGGGCGCGGATGTCCTGCGGCGAGAACTGCTTCGCAAGCGCGCGCTTCACCAGCAGCCGCCCCTTCAAGAGGTGCGGCATGCGCGCCTTCAAGTGCTCGACGAACGCCTCGGGATCGGTCTTCACGTCGGCCTTGGGGCCGGCGATGCGACGGTACCACCGGTGGCGGTTCCGGTCCTCGGGCATCTCGAGGTTGTAGAACACGACGTCGTGCCCCTGCTTCAGCTGGTGGAGGGCCACGTTCAGGAGCACCTGGCTCTTGCCGCCCTTCGCCACGCCGAGCACGCACCCGATCTCCCCGGGCTCCACGCACACGCCAGCCTCATCGAGGTGCTTGATGCCTGTAAAGTACCGCTGCACGACCTTCGGGTGGAGGATCTCCTCGACGCCCTTCTCCAGCGTCTCGTGGAGGAACTCGCCGATGTCGTTCGAGCTCGCTCCCACGCGCATGGCGCCTTCGACCAGCTTCCGGATGTACACATCGGGATCGGTGTACTTCGGCCGGTTCCTCTCGTCCTTGAGAACCTCACCCCTGGCCTGCGCCTGCACGACCTGAGCCGCCTCCGCCACCGCGAGCCTCAGGGCCCGGTGCTTGGCGTACCCGATCACGCGCTCGCAGATGTGCGCGGAATCCGGCACCTCCTCCTTGTAGGCGCGCTTCACGACGGTCTGCGCGTCCTCGTCCTTCTTGAACACGTCCAACAACGACGCCTTGCTGGGGAGCTGGCGGTGCTCGTCCCAGTGGTGGAGCGTCCACGCCATGACGTCGGCCACGGACTGGTCGGGGAAGTGATCGGGATCCAGCGTCGAACGAACTTGCGCCATCACGCCGGGAACACGGAGAACTGCTGCCAGGATGTGCTTCTGCAAAGGGAGGGAAAGATCGATCTGCTCAGCCATGTTGCCCTCAGAGGAACGAACCTAACTCCTCCCACCCATCCGGTGCAACCGGTTCCTGAGAGCGGGTATCATGAGCGGTCACGCGGGCAACGAACATACGAGCGGCGGGCCAAGTCCAAGAGTCGGGTGCGCACACGCAATCCGAGAGCCCAACACTGATGCAATCACACCCGGCCGCCAACGATGTCCATCGCTCGTGCGGCGTCAGGTTCTCCGGAACCCAGCCGTGGAGCACTTCGCGCGCAGCTTCCGTGGCCTCGGCCATGCTGGCGCCGCCGGCGATGTACGCCTCTCCGAACACCTGCGCGGCAGCTAGCCGCAGCTCGAACAGCTTCTCGGCGTCTCTGTGCCTCGTCAGGCTGCCGCGCTTCCCGTTCTTCCTCTCCAACCACCGGGCGAACCTGGCGTCGGCGTTCTCGCCCCTGAAGCACCCCGGCTTCAGCGTCTTGAACCCCTTCGCCACCGCCATGCGGCCCATCGTGTCCACCTGCGCCTGCACGTACAACTCAGGGTCGGCCTTGTCCGCAGCGCATGCGGCGATTACGTCCCTGAACGCCGCAAGCATCTTCGGGTCGGAGCGCCAGAACCTCCACGCCTTGCCGATGGGGTTCAGCTCTGCGAACAGCTCGGAGGCCCGCATGGCCAACGCCTTCGGCGTCCACTCCGGCACCTCAGCGGCCTCTCGCGTCCTGTCGCGCATCTCTCTGACGGTGAAACGGCGGTTCACCTCCCGCGACCACCGGCGGCACCTCTCTGCCCACGCGCAGGCCCCGCAGGCGTCATCGCCCCTGTGCCTCCCCCAGCATCCCGGAGGGGCATCAGACGACGAGCTCGGGCACCTGGGTGAGATCATCGACATACTTGACCTTGAACCCCTCAGCACGGTAGGAGGCCAGGCGGGCCTCGAAATGGTCGTGCAGCATCGTCGAATGGACAGGATCGAAGTCGACGACGAGCACGTCGTTCGACTCGCCGACCTTCTTGCGCACCCCGCGCCCTATGCGCTGGAGCAGCTCGACGGGGCTCTTGCGGGCCCCTGCGAACACCACGGAGCGGATCGCCGGGATCGAAGCGCCCTCGTCGAAGATGGACGACGCCAGGATGGCGAACCCGCCCTCGTTCTCGAAATCCTTGATGACCCTGACTCGGTCGAACGTCGCGTGGTCGCCGTGGAGCACCTTGTGGGGCACCCCCGCGGCTTCCATGGCCGCGGACAGCGACCGCAGCAGCTTCACGGAGTGCGAGAACACGAACGGGGGCCTGCCCACCGCTATGAGGTGGCGCACCACATCGGCCACCGACCGGTGCCACTTCGCGTCCCTCACGCACGCGTACTCGAACACGTGGTTGTACGGGTTGACCGGGCGTCCCCTGCCGGTGGGCCGGGGCGTGCGCACCATGGGCCCGAAGGCCGCCCGGTCCCTGACGACGAAGAACCGGGGCACGGCGCTGTACCCGTTCTCGATCAGGTACGCGTTGTCCACCTGGTACAGCAGCGGTCCTATGTGCGCTTCCACCATCCACCGGTGCATGCGCGCCGCGTCGTCCGACCCTTCCTTCCGCTCTCCCTCCACTCGCTTGTCGCCCTTGTCCAGGGAGCCGGTGCACCCGAACCGGTACTGGGCGCTGACGGCGGTCCTGAGGATGCGCTGGTAGGCGTCGGAGGCCGCGTGGTGGGTCTCGTCGACGATGATCGCATGCGCGAGGGCCAACCACGAGGCCAGCCCCGGGTCCTCCGCGGGCAATCTGCCGCGGGCGCATCCGTTGATGAGCGTCTGCCAGGTCGCCACCAGCACATGCGCTTTCAGCTTCCTCTCACCGTCTCCGGCGATGCCGACCACGACGTCGGGCCCCAGCATGTCGGCGACGTCCTTCGACGTCTGGCGGAGGAGGTACGCGTTGGGCACCACGACGATGACCTTCGCGTCCGCCTCCCGCACCAACCTCCCGCACAGCGTGGCGATCACGGCGGACTTGCCGGAGTTCGTCGCCATCCACAGGAGCCCTCGCCCCTCCGTCAGCGAAAGGTCCACCGCCTCGACCTGGTAGTCCCGCAGGTTCTTCCCCACCAGGTAATCGGCGGGCGTGGGTCCGAAGTGGAACGGCGGTTCACGCCGGACCACCTGCACCTTGTGCCCTCGCTTCGTAAGGCGCCTCTCCAGGCGGTGGACGAGCCCGGCCGGCATCTGCCGGGTGTCGGTGTCGAAGAAGTGCTTGAGGCCGTCGTTCAGACGAAGCTTCACGGCCGCGTCCCTCGCCAGCTTCGGGTCGGGGATCGCCATGAGCTTGTCGCACAGGAACGCCTTCCCGGTGACCGTGGCCCACACATTGCCGACCTCTATGACATGATCAGTCATCCCGCGCCTCTCGCTCGATGGACTCAACGCATCGAACCTCGGTGGTATTCGCCAGGACCGCAAGGCGGCCGAACTCCCTGGCGATCTTCCCCACCCACGCGTGCGAGATCCCGAACCGCTCCCCCACCGTCCGGTACGACTCCGTCAGCAGGAACCTGAGGATCATGGGATACTTCCGCTCGTAGCTGACGAGCTTGCGGCGCAGCCTCAGCGACGACACGCGCCCGCGCAGGAGCGCTATCTCGGCCTTCGGCCTCGTCACGAGAGCGATGTCGAGCGCGAGCCGGACATCCTTGTAGCACGCGTGGAAGAACTTCATCGAGCCTACGATGCCGAGCTCGAACAGGACGTCGGACTTCGCCATCTCCCGCACGTGCGGGGGCGCTTTGTCGGGGTCGATGGCGAGATTGATCATGCCGGAGGTTAGGACGCACCCGCGCGGCGGCAATAAAGGTGTTCACACGGCGGACCCCGCCCCTTTGCTGGCCGGGGATCAGCGGCCACCAGGGCGGAGGTTCAGCGTCACCGCGTCGTCAGTCCAGGGCCGAGCTTTGCCAGCGTGTCATCTGTTGACAGCGTGAGTGGCCAGAACGGCGGGGAGGCGAAGGGCGGGAAGCGGAACCCCTTAGCCGACCCTGGAAGCGTTCGCGGATACCGTCGTCCCCTCGCCAGTGCGGGCGCGCAGGCGCTCGCGGCCTCGGGTAACGCTGGCTGGTGCCTCCGCTACTCACGCTGCATGGCCGCTACCATCCTGCACGCCGGTACCCAGGCGGGGTTGATTCCGCCCTTCGTGGGTCTCAACGCACGGCGAGGAAACGGGTGCGGCCGGGGAGTCTGGCCATTGGCGCCTGCTTGGGGCGAACCTCTCAGCAGGACCAGTTTTTAACGAGGGATCTGTTGTCCTCGCCCCACCTGGATAGCTCGTCCAGATGCCCTTGACCGCTGGTTCCGAAGAACCGGCTGGGTGGCTACCCCGGGTCAGGGGTCAACATAGTTATTGCTACCTAGGTGTCAATAGCGGGCGCTGAAACGGCGGTTCACGGGGTCTGATCGAGGTACAGCGGGATGGAGCCGGCCTGGAGGCAGGCCATGGCGTAGCCAGCAAGCACGGCGCCGGAGTAGACCTTCGTGCGATCAGGCAGCGTGGGCCCATACCGCATCTGGCGGAGCACTCCAGCATACGACCATGTTCCAGAACCACCAAGCAGATGCTTGCCCATGGTGACAGAGGAAAAGATGCCACCGAGGTCGGTGCTCATGAAGGCGTAGTTCATGCTGATGTCGGTGAAGACGCGCCCGACCCAGAATGTGCCGCCACCGGTCTCATCGATGTACACACCGTTGGAGTGGCTGGTGGAATCAAAGAGGGCCGGGATCATCCAGAGGGAGCTGGTAGCAGAGGGTGACGGTACGTCCCCACTGCTGGCCCCACCAACTCGCCCATTGGTCAGGAACCGGCACCACCTGCCATTGGCGGTGCCATCGTCGAGGAGTCGACCGACCGTCATGGTGACGGTGGCATTGGTCGACGAGCACAGGCGGACGATGAGGGCCTCCGCGCAATCGTAAATGTACATCTGCTGGATGGGGTGGCTATTCAGGGTGCCAACCCAGACCATGCCCTTGGACTTGAGTACGCTGGACGGGTACGGATCACCAGTGGCGTAGGACGCCGAGGGTCCGGTGGTGTCGGCATCGAGGGAAAGGTACACGTACAACGAAGCGGCATCGGCGGCCACGTAGGTCTCGAGCGCATTCGCATGAGGGATCTGACCGCCAAAGATGAGGATGCGGATCTTCGCTTGGTCAAGGTCCGCCGGGGACGCGAGCTTCATCTCGAGGGTGCCATTGAGGGCGTCATAATGGCTGACGGCCCAGGCCCCTCCGAGCGCCTCCTCGGCGGCAAGCATGCTGTGGATGGCCGCAAGCCAGGCTGGGGCACCAGCCACGGCGCCGCCATAAACGGCGCTCTGGCGCCAGGTGAGAGCGGGGAGTGTCATGGGTCGTGACTCCAGTCAGGGATGACGCGATCAGGCGGGGTGGGACGGATGAAGTTAAAGATGGTGTAGGCGCGGACCTGTCCGATGAGGGACATCTGCGCCAGAACGATGTGTCGAACCAGATACGAGATGTAGAGCTTCATGTCGGCGGATCACCGATGAGGTTGTAGTCCACGAGACTGAACACGTCGGGGCCGATGCTGGTGCCATCATAATAGGGGCCGGTGGCGATGAAACTGTAGTCATACCCGTAGGCGGCCGCCATAGCCCTGAGGGTGATGGGCAGCGTGACGGCAATGGGGTCGGTGTAGACGGGGCTGGCAATAGTCGGGGCGGTACCATCGACGGTGTAGTAGATGATGGATCCGGGGGTGGCACAGGTGATGGTGACGAGCGAAGCCACACCGGGGGGCGGGTCGAAGACGGGCGTCTCACAGAGGGGGAGGATGAAGGGGTGCTCGAACGTCCCGGAGGTCTCGGCGAGCCCTGGCCCATTGACGGTGTACGAGAACACCCCGGGCCCGGTGCTCACGACGGTGAGGACCTCGGACTGCTGCGGCCAGGTGTCGCCGGCGGCCCACACGAGGGTGATAGTCTGCCCGCTGGGCGTGGAATACTGGGCGGGCACTTGGATGACGACGGTGACCTCGGCATCCACGGCGGACATGAGCTGGACTTCCAGCGGCCCCCACGGCTGGCCTATGACGGGGCCGCTGTACGAGTTCACATACTGGGAGATGTCGGGAGCGAAGGGCAGGGGCGGCGGAGGGGGAGTGGGGGGATTATCGACCCACGGATCGGGGGCGACACTGGTGACGAATCCAGCGGTATCGACGATCGCATCGGCATGGGTGGCATCGATGATCGAGAACCTGAACTGCGCGTACGGGTTACCAACAGCCCTGACCATGGGGAACACCGCCACCCCGTTGGCATCGGCGACCACCTCGGACTTGGTGAGGCGGGCGGCGCCCGGGGTAAGCGAGTACCCGCGGATCTTCTGCGCCACCCCGGCATCGATGTTGCGCCCCACCACCAGCGTGTCCCCGACCACCTTGGCCTGGAGGACGGGCCTCACGGGCAGGGGGACGAAATCCACGGGGGTGCCGTCACCGTCGAAGAACCGAGGGGTGCGCGCGCGGCGCAGCTCGAGCACGCCGTCGCGCACGAGCTGCCACACCTGGTCGGACACGGTGGGGGCCTTGAACCCTGGGCCCAACGGTACCCCCATGCCGGCATAGGTGAACGCGTCGAGGAAATCGACCGTGGCCAACGCCATGGGGACGGTGAGGACCTGGTCCGACCGCGACACCACGTAGTCGGTGGTCAGGTACGGGTAGGTGTACACGATCCCGGCCATCTCGGGGAAGATGTCCACCGACCCATGCAGGCGCTCGTTCTTCGGGTACCCCTGCGTGCCGGCGCGCAGCAGGAACAGGTTCACCACCAGGCTCGGTGCCAGGAGGATGAGACTGTCGGCACCTGCGATGCTGTACGCGGTCACGGCGTGAGGCCCTCAGCTGAACCGGCGGTTCAAGGGAAGCGAATGGTCAGCTGGTCGGCGGTCAGGGTGTCCCCGGCCACCATGGACACGGATCCGGCAGAGCGCTCCCACCAGCAGAGCACGTTGCCTCCGGCATCAGTCAGGTAGGCCCCGGCCACGTTGGGGATCGACCCAGTCGCGGTCCACGTCTTGTTGGCCAGCTTGATCTGCATGGGGACGCCCGGTCCAGGCACAGGAGTGGGCGTCCAATCCCCGACCGTGATGGCGATGGCCGCATACCCGGATCCGACGGCCTCGACGGCACCTCCGGCCTTCGTGGGAGCGGTGGTGTACAGGCGGAGAGCGGTGGCGAGACGGGCGATGGACCCATTCGAGGCCCCGTCGCCGAACAGCGCGTACTTCTCGCCGAGGTAGGTCAGGCTGGAGGCCATCTGGTGCCCCTTTCGTCCCGAGGAGCTTACAACGGCTTGCGAAACGCGCCAGTGCCCTTGTCCCTCAGGGACCTGCACTCGTTGCGGCACCAAGTGCAGAGGAGGACAAGCAGGACGGTGTCAGCAAGCACGGCCGCAAGCACAGAGACATCGTCATTGGCCGGTGCCACAGTGGGGAACAGCAGTGCCACGCGGGTGAAAACGTACGCCACACACACCCATACAAGCCTATGCTGAAACGCAGTGCACCCCTTCCGCTTCACCCTCCAGCACTTGAAGGCCACGCTAGCCGCGACCCATATGTTCAGGCAGATGACAGCGATGATGAGATGGTGCACTCTCGCCTCACTTGCTGGGCGCCGCTGGGGCGACCTTCGCATCTGGGGCGGGCTCCGGCGCTCCGCCAAACCGGGACCCCAGATGCGCGGCGCTCAACAGCGCGCACAGCGCTATGATAACCTTCACCAAAGCAGACACCACGACATCCTTCTTGATACCCATCAGAGTATCCGCCTTCTCGACGGATACCGTCTCCTCATCGGCCAACGCGGGGAGCTTCGCCTCGATCTGCGCCTCGATCTGCGTCAGCTTCACACCCATGGCGCTGACGTTCTTCTGGATCTCGGCCACCTGGCTCACGAGACCGGTCTGCCCGAACGCGCCTTCGAGCACCTGGGCGATGCGGGCTATCTGCGTGGTGGCCTTCCGGAACTCGTCGATCTGCGTCTCGTGCGCCTCGACGGTCATGGTCAGCTGGGTGAGCAGCTTGTTGACGTTCTGGCTGAACAGCGCGCGCTGTTCAGCATCGGTTTCGACCGCTTTCACGCGGTCGCTCAGCTGGACAAGCTGCGCGATGAGATCCACTTGCTGGCTGCGCGAACCGTGAGCGCGTGAGTCGTCGAGTGGCACATCGGCTCCTGGGAGAACGGTACGCCCCCAGGATACCGATGCGATCGATTAGTCCAGACGCCTGCCGGGGTTAGAAACCGCGGCAGGCGTTGCAACTAGGCGAGGATGGGAGACAGAACGGCGAGCACAGATACGGGAAGCTGGTTGTCCTCGGCGAACAGCTCATCCACGGGGACCTTCGGCAGCTCGAACGACACGGTGTCGTCCATCACCTTGTCCCACTCCGCCTGGAACTCAGCACGCCGGGCAGGCGGGACTTCCTTCTCGCCGACGGGGATGAACTGGCGCACCAGCGCATCGTGGGCCACACTGAGGGTGTCGTTGGCTGTCTTCACGGCCGACAACCACCGGGCCAACGTGATCCGAGCCTTCCCGCCGAACTTGTACGGGATAGTCGCAGGGTTGCTGTCGGCCATGGCAGAGCTGGGTGCCAGCCTGCCGTCCAGGGAGTTAAGCCCCCTGAACAGGTTGAGGAGGTCGGCGTTCTTGAACACGACGCGGGGGATCTCAGGTTCCACGGAGCACCTCGAAGGGGTTGGGGTTTCTGAAACGGCGGTTCACGCCGTGGCCTTCTTCTTACCCTTCGCGGCGGGGGCGGGCTTGGCCTCCGTCTCCTCGCTGTCGTCGACGATCAGGTCCAGCAGCGTCTCCAACCATTCCTGGCGGACGGCCGAGCTGAACCACGAGAGCTGGAACTTGTAGGGCAGCTCGGGGTACTCGACGTCCTCGCGGAGCGCCTTGTTGATCTTCTCGACCTCGGCCTCATGCTTGTCCAACGCCTCCTGGAACTCCTCGCGGAGCGCATCCAGCGCCGCATCGAACAGGGGACGCTGGTCGGTGTCGATGACGTACTGGTCGCTGGCGATGACGGGGCGGCCGTCGGGGCCCTTGCGGGCGTACTGCTGGAGCAACGCGGTGCGCTTCTCGATGAACTCGGGCGGGATGATCTTCTGGAGATCCCGCTGCATCTCGATCATGGGCTCGCAGGTGTCGGCCAGCTTCCGGCGCATGGCCGCAGCACGGTAACGGTGGATGGGATTCTCCAGCGCGACCTTTACGGCATCAAGGGTGGCATAGATGTCGAGAACACCGGCGAGATCGAGCTTGGGCATGGGAACTCCTGGGATGTCCGGTCCGTCGGATCGGGTGGTTGTGAAATAAAAGTATGGACACCCAAGCGGCGGATCAAGCCGCTACTGGCTCACGGGGTCGGCTCGACCGTCGGGTACGGGTCCTCAGCCTGCTGCTGGTCCCCCGGGGCGGGTTCAACCACAGGAGGCGGAGCGGGCGTCAGGAGCGCCACCATCTTGTCGGCATCGGCCATGTTCACGCTGATGGCCCACTTCTGGATCCACGTCATCACCTGGAGGAAGGTGATCCCGTCGAACTCCAACCCTACAAGCTCCGCCAGGGTGAACCCGTGCGGGTACAGGAGGATGGGTTTGGCGCCCATAGTCCCGTCGGCAGCCACCAACCTGAGCGATTGCAGCAGGGTGATGACCTTGTTGTTGGTGTCGGTATTGTCGATGGTCATGACCTCGAGTCGCGCCTTATAGGATGCCTGCGCTTCGACGATCACATCACCATTGGCATTGAGGGTAGCGGGCATGATGGCCTCCGGGTCAGCTGGCGCCGAAAAACGGGTTCATGAGGTCGGGACGGTTCACGTTGGGCCCGGCATCGGTGAGGATGACGGTAGTGGTAGTATAGTTGATGGTGAAAAGTCGGGTAGGCGTAGTGAACGTAGCCCCGTCGACCAACCCGGCGAACGTGCCTGATACAGCCACCGTGGCGGTAGCGATGGTATACACATCACCAACATCGGAGGCCCCGATGGACGACAGACGCAGTTCACCTCCGACGGTCAGCGTCCCCGTCACAGCCAACACGTCGGACAGCTCGACGGGCGCAAGATCGATGAGATACCTGCCCGTAGATCCGAAGGTGACGCCAGCGGCGGCCGTGAGAGTCCCACGCCCCACGACACCGTTCTTCGTAAGAACAGCGCCAGGCGCGATGATACCATTATCCGCAGTAGACACGGCACCATTGATCGTCCCGTTTCCAGAAAGGGTGCCGAATCCACGGGCGCTGACAGCGCTGCCGGCAGCCAGGGATCCATTCACGATGAGTGCACCGCCCCACACCTCGGTGGTGCCGGTATAGGTGCAGGTTCCCGTGAGATACAGCGAACCAGCCCCCCATTTGCGCAGGCCGGCGGTGCCGGATATGACCCCAGAGAACGTGGTGTCAGCTTTGACGGTATTGGTGCCACCGGTGTTGTAGGTGTTGAACCCCACCCACAGGTTCCCGTTCGTGAGCTTCACCTCACCATCCCCGGCCAGCGCGCCTATGAACAGGTCGGGATACAACGTCAGGTTGGCATTAGCGGTGTCGATGTCGGCATAGGTGGTGTTGTTGGCACCAGACACCGTGCTGATGAACCCATACCGGCCCCATGAGTTGTTGAATCCATGCACCAGATCATACAGCGTCCCAGCGGTGAGCGCGATGGTTCCAGTCCGATACTGAAACGACTGCGAATAGTTGTTGTTCACAACAAGCGTGTTGTTCACCCACACCATGGTGCCGTCATCGGATCCGACGCGAAACGTATACGTTCCCGTGTTGCCAACGACGACCCTACACGCAAACAGGCCCGAGTTGATCTGGTCCCCCCAAAAGGACCGGTTGTACGGGTATGGGAAGGTGGTCCCCTCGCTGTTCATGTTCAGAGTAGTCACAACAGCACCGCGTTTGTCGATAGCGGTACCTGCCATCCATGTGAAGAACTTAACATCCGATGCGAGACCGGTCTGCGACGAGTTAGAACGGGTATGAAGGGCGCCGATCCCGTAGGTGGGCGTCGTCTCTAAGAACGCGCCAGACTCCACAGTGACGAGTCCGGTGCCGAGAGCGCATCCGCCAGCCTGCAACGTGCCGGCGGACACAGTCACGTTTCCAGACAGCGCAGACGTGGCGATGGTTCCATTGACGTTGTTCTCCGGAAGACGCAGCGGCGCACCGGGGATGTTGAGCGTCCCGGATCCGAGCTTCTGCAACGTACCAGTCCCCGCTATCGGGGTAGCCTGCGTCTGATCGCTCGTGATGTTGTAGATCAGCGCGTTGTAATCGTAGATGATAGACGTGTTGGCGATGGATCCGTTCGTGGTCCCATTCCCGATGGAGAGCGTGCCTTTGTTGATGGTAGTGCTGCCGGTGTACGTGTTCGTGCCCGTGATCGTCAGTGTGCCAGTCCCGACAGTCTCCACATTGCCGGCACCACTGATGTCACCGCTGAAAGTGGTCGAGGCGTTCGCGTTATCCCCAATGACGAGGGTGTTCCCGGACGTCACGACGACACTCCCGTTGCCGGCAAGGGACGCGATCTGGAGATCGAGAGTACGGAGAGTGAACAACGTGCTCGTTCCCGACAGATTGGTCATGGTCGTGTTGTCAGCGCCGCTGATAGCAGACTGGAGCCCCCAACCACCGGCGCACTGGTAGAAGAACACGTTGAGTTCATACACCACCCCGGCCGTGAGGGTGATGGTTCCGGTGCGCGTCGTCATTCCATGGGAACCGTTGTTGTTCACAACGAGCGTGGTCCCGATGAACAGAAGCGAACCGTCATCAGAGTTCGTATTGAACGTGTAGACCCCGGTGGTCGGGACAACCAACGTGGCCTTGATCCAACACTGGAAGTTGGTCGATCCGGATGTGTACGGCGCCGGTGCCAACGTACCGCCGGTGCCGAAGTCCAACGCAGGGATAGCTGCCACGAGGTTAAAGGACTTGCCCTTCCAGTAGTTCATCGCGTTGGTGTAGTTCTCAAACGTGGCGAAGGGGGATGGACTGGTGCTGACGTTGTAAAAACGCGCAAGCAATCCGCGCCCGCCCTCACCAGACGTACCATCGACTCGGAGGATACCTGGGGAGTTCACAGTGACGGCGCTAAATCCGAATGCGCGCCCATTGGCATAGACTGTGCCGTTGTTGATCGTCGTGGTGGACGATGAAGTGATGGTGGACGCGCCACGAATGTACCACGTCCCGCTATCCTCCTTGGATATGCTCGGATTGTTCGTGGATGAGAGGACTCCGTTGAAGTAGCCGGTGGCTGTGCCCCGGAAATAGATGGTGCGCGTCGTTGACGCGGCGCTCATGTTTCCATTGAGCGTCAAAGTTCCACCTACAACGTATATGTACGTGCCGCCATTTCCCGTGGTCAGTGAGAAAGTCCCATTGATGACGTTATCCCCGGCCTCGCTGTAGATAGCACCATACGGTGTGGTTACGCAGCTCGTCAGGAAGCTGAGGTTAGATCCGAGCACAATGTTACCGCCGGAGCCATCCAAACGGATGCACGGAGCACCCCCACTCCCGTTTACGGATATGTTCTTCGTTCCTGTCCCGAGGCCGTTGCTGTTGGTGATCTTCAAGCGCCCCGATGTGATCGTCACGGCCCCCGTGAACGAGTTAGACGCACCCGTGTACGCCATTTCGTAACCGGCACCGATGTTGACGGTGTGTAGTCCGGAGCCGCTGATGTTGCCAGACATCGTGATATAGCCGCCGCCGGTATACGTCACCTGATAGGTGGAGCCACTGAACGTACCGGAGAGGGTGAGGGTGCTGCCGATGGCGCAGTTGATAGTGGGCGCCGCCGTGCTGATCGTGATGTTCAACGCGATGGTGGCGGACCCGGAAGTCTTGGAGCACGCGACGGCCGCAGCACCCCCACTCAACGTGATGGCGTTTCCGGTGATGTTGAAGTTGCCTGCGGTCGCGGCGATGGTGATGGAAGCGAAGCTCGTCCCGGACGCGAAGTCATTGACGGGGCTGAGCCGGGTACTGCCATCGAACACGAGGGAGTCCCCAGCCACAGGGGCAGTCCCACCCCAGTTGTCGGCATCGGTCCAGTTGTCGGTCGTCGCTGAACCGCCGTTCCACGTTCGAGTAGCCATCCAGCGCTCCTAAGGGCCGTACCCGAGGGCATAGGAGACGCAATGCCACTTGGCCAGACCAGAGTCGTAGCAGAAGCCGATATAGTCCTTCACGCCAACGGCGGTGGACAACACAGGAGCCGGGAGATTGGTGCTGAACTGGAACACGGGGTCCCAGGTGATTGTGTACGACCCAGAGCCACCCTGGGTGATGCGGTACATGATCATCATGCCGTTCGACGGATTTGTGGGAGCACTCATTGTGCGCGAAGCCGTCAAAGTCACGCCGAACAAAGTACCCAGAGAAGCATCAGTGGCGATGTTGGCGGCATCCGTCAATCCGACAGCGCCCCTGCTGAGAGGAATAGTTGCGCCACCAGTACGCCCAAAGAATCCAGTGGCGGTGCACCACACGTCACCATCGGCCAAGCCACTGGTCACATGAGAGCCTTGCGTGATCCTGATGGACGACGCCGATGCAGTGCTGGCAGCGAACAACGTGCGGCCCTTGAACTCGCTTAGACCAGACTCGACCACGAACGCACGGGCGTTCGATAGGGTGGCGTTCGCACCGACGCCAGGGGCACCCGAAATGGCGAACGTGTACGCATTCGTGATCGTGCTGGTACCGACAAACGCGTACGTCGGAGCGGTGATGTAGACGGCCCGCTGCGTCGTCAGGGCGCCAGTAGCGAACTGGACGGTGCGGCCGAGGTTGAAGTAGACGTCGATGGCTTCCGTGCTCGCCGTCAGGGCCGTCATGGCAGCGCCGGTCACGAGCAGGATGCGCGGGATGGTGCCGGAACCGACGACCTGACTCAGCGACAACCCGCCGTAGGTGTCGTTCCAGGTCATGTTAGCGGAGCCTGTAAGCTTGCTGCTGGCATCGCCGAATCCGACATAGGTCGCAGTCAGCGACGGAGCGCTCCACGACAAGTTGCCGGAACCATCATTGGTCAACTGTCCGGCGGCGTTGGCGGCGGCCCACGTATAGGTGACCCCGTTCACTCCGAACAGCGCCCCGGAAACGTTGACCTCTCCGGTCGAGAGGACATTCAACCTGGACGTGCCCCCGGTGACGAGGTTCAACGTATTCGCACCGGAGCTGTACATCCCGGTGTCGGTGTCTCCGATGAACGAATGCCCGGGGTTAGTGGCGTCTCCCCCTACGGAGAGAATCTGTCCATTGGGCACGTTCAAATCGTACTTGTTCGTCTCGCGGTACGTGAACCGGAGATAAAGCAACGACGTCGTCTTGTTATAGATGCCAAAGGCTGTGTCGGTTCCAGTTACGCGGAACTCGGCTTTCTTATCCACCGCGTCCAGATCAAACCGGCCCCGCGTCAGTTGCAGGCGCGTCGTGATCATCCCCGTTTCAGCGCCAAACACTATACCTGAGTACATTTCAACGTACCCGCCGCTCGTGTTGTAGTACATGCGGATGCGCCCGCTCGCATGCGTGGCATCGCCCATGTAGAGTCCGATGGCCGAGCCCAGGTTCACATTGGTGCCATCATACGTGAAGTTCGCACTACCGGTCAATCCACCGCCACCGGATCCGTACCCGACGTAGTTAGCAGTCAACGGGACATCAGCAGCCTGCAACGCCGAGTTCACCCACTTCGTACCGTTGTGGCGGAGGTAGTTTCCGGCCCCAGGGGTCGTGATGGTGACATCGTGCAGCTCATCGAGAGCGGCGCCTATATCGACGTTCACCAGGATGGACCCGTTGTTGGTCGAGTTCAGAGTGTAGCCGATACGCACGGCATGATTCGGAGCGATGGGACGCGTCGCGGTGACCCCACCGGGGGTCAACGGGTCGACATACAGGGGCACGCCCGCGGCGAACGTGGAGGTGTCAAACCCGCGCACCACACCGAAGACGGTGACGTTGCCTTCAGCGTTGTTCGCAATGTCGGCGGTGACGATGCCGAGGGTCGAGTGGATGGTAGCAGAGGTAGCGTCAGCAAGAGCGAGGGTGGGGCGGTTACCCTGCGCACCATTGATGATGACCACAGTGCCATCAGTCAGCGTGCCGCCAGTAGTATTGACCGCACGGACCCAGTTCTCCTTGCCGATCTGGAGCGACGTCCCGGTGATGTCGTTGTAGTACGACAGCGCGAACTGGTCGGGATCCCAGAAGATCAGCCCTGCCACCTGGGTGGGCACGGGTGCCGTAGTGGACACCTGGAAGTGGTTGGCCGAGAGCGTTCCGGTAGCGGATGCGAACGTGAAGGTGGACGACCCGGTCAGGGTGTTGGTGCCAGACCAATAGGCCACCTGGGTGTTGGCGCCGGTTCCGGTGGCTATGGTTCCCGACACATCGGGAGCCGTGAGAGTCTGCGACGCGGTAAGCGTACCTGGCGTGATCGTCACACCATAGGTTCCGGTGCCACCAGCACGACCGAGAATGCTGATGCCATCATAGGCAGCCGAAGTCCTGGACAGGATGCCAGAAGCGCCAGCAGACGTCACCGATCCGTCAGCAGTAACGCTGGCAGCGGTTGCGCCAGCGAACGTGCGGAATGTGGTGAGATCAGCAGTCTGGCCGTTGGAACCAGTCACCCACAACGCGCTGTTAGTCGTGGTGGTGTTGATGATGGAAACGCCAGCGTTGGTCGCCCCCACAAACGCTGGAGGCGTGACCGTAACGCGTTTGCCGATCAGTTCTAGGGTATGGTACGCATAGATCTGCATCGCATTGTCAAAGCCGTTCTGAATCGCGTTGGCGTTGTCACCGAAGACCCAGCGCGCCGCGTTCCCAGAACCGAATCCGCCGGTAACACCGATGATTCGCGGGGACCCCCCAGACGATCCGACAGCCGATGCAGTGATGTCACCAGCGGTGTTCAAGGCGCCACTGGCCGACAGTGTCATCCTGTTCGCCGATGACGAATCGCGGATGGTAATGTAGTTGGCCGACTGCGCTGCCGCGCCGGTCATCAGCATGCCGACCTTCGTAGGAGCATCCAACGTCGCCGTCAGGCTC
>Ga0302237_1001061_pt1 | contig 20941 bp, 24 predicted proteins | sample AAG_UR_Ala_MG_FD_193530 | JGI IMG/M metagenome (GOLD analysis project Ga0302237, IMG submission 193530) | Enriched activated sludge microbial communities from anaerobic digester in WTTP, New Holstein, Wisconsin, United States - AAG_UR_Ala | ecosystem: Engineered > Bioreactor > Anaerobic >... | reverse complement strand
TAAAGTGACGCAAAGTCAAAAGATGCTACCCATTCATATAAGTTGGGTTCTGGATCGAATACAAAGGCTCCTTCATAACTTTCTCTTTCTTTTCTTTCTTCTCTTTTTGGGAATACTTGGCCCCTTAAATATCCATATCTTGTAAGTGTAGCTTCTAACATTGCGATTGGAGAAAATGCTGTCATTGCTTCAACTCTTGTGATATTTCCTAAACCTAAGAATGTACCCATAGTTTTAAGTTTGATATTCAAAAGTTCAATAAGAACTGTATCAATTGCATTATAGAATATGAATTCAGGATAATCTTTATCATACAATTCCTGTAATGTTCCAGGATATTTAACCTTTTGTATTCCTAAAGCTGCTTCAGCCACAAAGTCCAACGTATCATTTTCTTTTACTTCGATGGTTCTATCCCATTTTTGATAAATGGCCATGTAATCAACAATAAGTTTATGTTGAGGCAACATCACTATAACATCTCTGTTTCTATCTTTTACTTTATGGTCATACCACTGTCCCGTCGGGGAAAGCCAAGAAACGTCCATATTAAGTTTACGACATCTATTCATGATGTATCTCCAGTCATATCCCCAAAAGTTCCATCCACTTACAAGTGGTGCTGTACGAACATAGTTATAAAGAAAATCATAAAGCATATCCGCCTCATTTGCATGATACTTATAAATGAATTGATATGATTTATGAAATTTACTAACGTGTTCATTAATTTTATCTTCGATAATTTTGCAATCTTCTCCGCTAAGTGGTTTACTTCCAAACACAGTTACATTTGGATATTGAGAAAAACATATTGAAGTTATTCTATTTCTTGCAGTTTCAGGATCTGCAAAACCTTCATCTGTTACTTCTACTTCAATATCTGCAGCAGAAAATACAGGCATATTGGCTTCAAATAAATGTTTAACATTTTCTTCACCAGCATCCATAAAGAATTCTTGAATTCTGTGTCTGTTAAGGAATTGTGTTGGAACTTTTCTTACAGGTCTAAAATCCCAAGATTGCAATCCAGGAATACCGTGTCCTTTTTGAGCATACAAATACGTATATTGATGTGAAGGCGGGATATTCATTTGCGTAAATCCTAATTTCCCATCTTTTTTGATATATGAGATAATTAGTTTGCCCGGGCGTTGTTCTATGTTAACAATCATAATAAGGTTTTTGTTATTATATTGTGGAGACAAAAAGAAGTTTAACGTGGGATTGTTAAACTTCTTTTAAATTATTCGACTTCTGGATCGTAATCCAGTAAATACTGCACCATTTCTTCGACTGTTTCAAAATGAAGCATTAAAATATTATTCTTTTCACAAAAATCTTGTTCTTCATCTGCTCCTGGACTGCCAATTTCGATGCCTCTTTTATCCTTTGGATGTAAACGAACAGCCATGTCGCAATGCATTAACCACTCTTTATCAATAGCTAACCACGGAATTGAATGATCAAGGTCGGGATAAACTTTTTGCACAAAATGATGATAAATTGGCATATACGGATTGAATCCCATTTTTAGTAAATGATATGTTGCAGCCATTTGCAACTGTACATTCTGTTCCTTGTCTCCATTGGTATATGGAGAAGCGATGTAAATGCGAGCACGTCTTTTATTTTCCATCTATTATATCTTTTATTGTGTTAAAATTAAATTCATCTATTTTAGATTCACGAATTCTAATAAATTTGCAGCATAAGTGATCTGTTATTTTATCTTGTCTTTCTCTATCTTTTATATTTAATTTATCCTCTTTATAGTGAAATTCTTCATCCCATTCTATAACTAAATTATATTTTTTAGAATAAAAATCTAAAGAATAACCTATACACTTAAATTCATTTTTACCATAAACCCCTTCTAAGTTATATTTTTTATTTAGTGATTCAAAAAAAGGAATAGACTTTTGATTATATGATACATTTTTTCCTTGTCTAATTATCCTATTGATAGTTGAAATTCTCATTTTTTCTATAAAATTTTCATCACTTTTTCTATTTTTTCCTTTCCAATATGGAGTTAATTCTCCGGATTTATATTTTTCTTTTTTTGTTTTGCTTATTTTTATAGAAATAATTTTTATATTTTCATTTCTTTTTTCAGAATATTTTTTGATTCTTTGATCATTTTCAGAATCTAACCCTTTATTCCATACAATAAATCCGTTTCTTCTTCTATTTTCCCACAATTTTTTATTATTAGAAGAGCCTCTCCAGGGATTATTTTCTAAGTTTCTTTTTAATAAATCTGGTCGTTTTCTTCCTTTGTTCCAATGTCCTTTATAAAAACCGCATTTTGCATTGGTTTCTAATCCACATCCGCATTTACAAATCATTTTTATTTTATGTATTCATGATATCGCATCACCATATACGTGTGTATTATGAATTTAACTGTTGTACTGGTAATGTTATTCCTGCTTCTTCCACAATTATCCCTAGCGATTTGAGTGTTTCAAATGCTAATCTAACATTTGAAGGAGCGTGAGAATATGAGGATTCGTTGTACTCTAATACTATCTTCATCATTCTTTGTAATGTGAATAATGATAATTCCGCAGTAATTTGTATATTACCTGGCAACATTTGTGATGTACAAAATTGCCCCTCAATTTCTTTTAATTTTTGAAAATCTATTTTCATATCATTTAATTATTTTTTCTGCGTTGAGTCAAAACCATTTTTGCCTCTATCAGTTTGCATTCCTTTATAGAATTTTTTCGATTCTTCTTCGATATCATCTTTATCGTTTAATTCTGTAACATCTATATTAGAATTGAAAACTGGTGTTTCAACGAATTGAAGAATTTTCATATCTTCATAAATTCTAACCACTTTTGTTGAAGCATTTATGAGGCTAAGGTGTATTTCACCTTGATATAAATAGTCTACTACGCATGCGCCAGTAACTAACCCGTATTTTGTAGCAATACCGGATTTGTTAAAAGCGATAAGAGCTCTTCCAGGTTCTGACATCCTTGATTTGATGCCCGATGGAATATTGATTCTTGAACCTGGAGCTAAAAGAATGTAATTTTTTCCCTCGTTATCATCGAATTTAATTTGAGTATCATTATCATCACGAAGATCATACTGTACTCTAACATCTGATGATGCCGATCCCTGTAGAGTTAATGTTGGTGTACAATAACATTCTCCTTCATACTTAGGTTTTACCGGCCAAATCGTTGGATTCTTTTCTTTGAGATCTTTTATAAAAGATGCATTAAATTTGGGAACATAGAAATCTATGCCTGCGTCAAAGTCATACGCACGACTTGGTGATTTTACATCACGTATCTTTAAAAACTTAACTGTATCTGCCATAATAAATAATGTTTAATTAATGAATATTTGTATTAATTATAATGACAGACTATCAAAAAGTTTTAAGATTAATCTTCTTCAGCTTTTCTTTTTTCACTAAATGCTATTGCGAGTGCTTGTTTTTGACCCTTTTTGGTTTTTGGAACTTTTTTATCGGATTTTCCTATGTGTTGTTCTCCTTCTTTCCAGTGATGCATCACCTTTTTGAACTTCTTTTCTCCTTTAGTTTCTTTTTTCTTTGCTTGTTTAGCTTCGAATAAGAATTCATCTAAGCTACGGTTAACTAAATTTTTCATAGGATTTGTTATTTTACAATTATTTTGGACGCTATGCCGTGTCCCAATATTAGGCTTGAACCCGAAATTTCAATTTGAACAGGCCCATATAATAAAACATTTAATGCTTTGATTTCTTTTCCAACAGAAACGCCTAAATCTGCTAATCTTTTTTGTGCGGCAGTTCCTGCGTTTATAGATTCAATGACTACTGTTTCTCCACCTTTTAAATCGATTAAACACATGATTTCCCGAAGATAGTATCTTTATTTATTTTATTTATCTTCTTTTAATAAGTTTTGAAAGTCATCAAATGTAAGAATTGAATGCTCAAACTTCTGTTGAACCATCGCGTTTTGATTCTTTTTGCTCTTTTTCTTTTTGAAAGGAGGTTTAACTCCCATTTTCTTGGCCATCGCCATTCCTAATTTATCGTATGGATTGATGTTTTCCTCATTCATATTTTCTTTTATGTATCTAACATTTGGGTTTAAATTAAGCGTATGATCTTTAATAGATTGATTTATTTCATCTTTAACTAATTTAACTAGATATTTAAAAGTTTCAGCATCAGGTTCAAATGCAAGTCTATTACATCCTTCAGTTGTTATTGCATAAGGAGAAAGATGATAAGTTCTTCCGGTTCTTTTTGCTTGATCTACCATTCGTTGAACAATAGATTTCCTAGAATTCCATATTTCTTCAGCAGCTTCTTCTGGCGTATAATCCCATAATCCCTGAACTCCTATTCCCATATCTTTTACAGGATCGGATTGATCTCGAAATGATTCTTTAACTACTTTTTTGCCTTTTTTTCTTTTTCTTTTTGGTTTGGCAGATTGTGTATAAGGTTTTCCAATGGCACCAAATTTATCGCCGGAACCAATTTGTCCTACACCACCAGGTGTTACATTTCCCATTCCAGGAGTATTCATTGGAGTTGACATTGGAGCTCCTACTCCACCCATTTCTTCATTAGTTTTCATTGTTTGCATATATTTTCGGGCTATTTCAGTTGTTAACTGATCATACTCTTTTTTCAACTGTTTTAGTGACAAACTATTTCTTTTTATTTCTCTTCCCAACCAATCTCTTTTAGGTCTACTTACTTTTCCTTCTCTCTTATATTCTTCAAACCATTCACTGTATTGTTTTTTCAATTTTAAGAGTTGCGGTAAAGTCATAGTAACAAAAGATTCATTTAGACTTTCAACCAATTTTGTTCTTATTCCTTGTATTCCTGCAGCAATTGCGATATTTTTAGGGTCATCGTCAAAGAAAGTAACAACATCATATCGAGCAGCCAACTTTTTTAATTGCTTTCTTTTTTCTTCAGAAATGCTGATTTTTCCGGCGTCATCTCCAATAGTAATTATGTGTTCAATTCCTATTTCAATTCCATTTCGTTTAAGAAATTCATAAATATACGATTTGACAATAGGAGATCGAGCGGTTAATATGTAAATGTCAGAATCGCTTCTTTCTTCTTTTACTGCGTTACTAACATTTTTGATAACCGGCCACATCTTATATTTCTTTGCGTTCAAAATCAATTCAGGATCTTTAAACTCAGAAAAATCAAGTTTATCTTCTTTTTTGGGTTCGTATGTATTGTATTCTCTCGAGTTCATTGATTTAACAAATACACCATTACGATATACTTGTATCTTAGCCTTTGTAGTTACTAAGGTTTCATCAAAATCAAATATATAAGCTTTCTTTTGTGGCATTATCAATACTTTATTTTATATATTCAAAACAAAAGGGAGCACTAAGGCTCCCTTTAAACTAATTTACGGAATTATTACTTACCGCATTCTTTAACTTTCTTTTCCTTTTCAAGCTTCTTCTTTTCTTCGTCTTTCATTTTCTGTTCTGCCGTGATAGGTTATTCAGCTTCTTTAACTTTACCTTCTTTTTCGTCCTTTACTTTGGTTTTGTCATCATCACCAATTCCGGAAAAATCAATTTCGTCATCAGAAACTTCTGCAGCTTCAGGTTCAACTTCATCTTCAGGACTAACTTCTTCAGTTTCAATGTCTCCGCCAAACATTTCTTTAACGTCTACACCTTTTTCTTCGAGCCATCCTTTAAGAGTGTCCCAATCTTCTGCTTTAACTTTGATTTTGTTTTCTTCGAATTCAGCCGTAGGTTCATTTAAGTCTTCACCTTCTGGTTCATCATTTAATTCTGGAGCTTCTTCACCTTGATCTCCTAAACCGAGTTCATCACTGGTTCCAAGATCTTCAGGCTGTTCTGCTTCTTCAGCTTCATTAAGAATACCTGCAACAAATTTTCTGAATGCTTCCTTTGTAACTTCAGCCTGTTTTTCAGCTTCTTCTGGAGCTGGTTCTTCAGCTGGAGTTTCTTCTGGTGCTGGTTCTTCTTCGATTTCAGCAGGAACTTCTTCCTCTGGCTTTTCAATAGGAACTCTTTCAGCAGTTACACCAAGTTCTGATAATTCGTCGATAGCTGCATCTACATCATCCACTGTTATAATGAATTCTGTGATTTCAACTTTTTCAACTTCTTCACCTTCTGGTGCTTCTTCTGGAGTTTCTTCTGCTGCTGTTTCATCACCAAGATCAAGTGAATCAAGATCCTCATCTTTTAATTCATCTTTTTCGTCAGCTTCTTCAGCTTCTTTAAGCATACTTGCTCTTTTGTTTTTAAGATTTTCAATGATTTCTCTCATTCTTTGAACTCTTCTATCATGTTCGCTAATATTAAGTTCATCTTCTTTAGGATCTGAATCTTGATCATTGGTTAAAAGATTATGATATTCTTTACCATATTTTCCGCCTAAGTTATTAGCTTCAGTTACTTCATTTTCAAGATCATCAAATTTTGGATCATTTTCATCATTACCACTTAAAAGGTTATGATATTCTTTGCCATAACGACCTGCTAATCTTTCGCTTGATTTTTCATGAAGAGCTTTTCCTTCTTTTGCTTTGACGATATGACCTTTAAGTTCTTGTTCATCTTTTTCTTGATTATCATCTAAAAGATTATGATATTCAGATGTGCTGTATCTTTTTGCCAATTTTGATGATTTCTTACCAGCTAAGTTATGAACTACAAACTGAGCTTTCATACCTTCATCCATTCCTAATAAACCTGGACGTCCTTTATCTTTAAAATCGAATTCGCGAGGTTCTTCATCTTCTGGGCGATCACCAAGGTCTTCTTCATCTTCTTCAGGTTCCATTTCGTCTTCGAATTCTTCACCTTCAAGTTCTTCTTTTGCTCCGCTACCATTTTTGTAATACGTAAGAACGATCTTTTCATCGTCTTCTTCATATTCGAAATTATCAGCTTCATCTGATTGTTCTTCAGTTTCTACTTCAGGTTCTGGTTCAGGTTCAAAATCAACTTCTTCAGCTGGTCCTTCACCGTCAATTTCACCGGCTTCCATTTCATCTTCTGGAACTTCAAAATCTTCAGTTTCTTCTGGTTCTTCCATTTCTTCAGGTTCATCATCTTCATTCAACTTACGATTTTTACGAGTTGATTCAAGAAGTGACGAAAGTTTAAATCTTGCATTCTTAACAGCTTCTGATACGTTGCCAGATTCTGCAGGAACAAATTGTCTAACCAATCTTTGTCCTAAATTTGAAAGTTTGAAATAAGTAACTCCTTCTTTAAGCTCAGTAACAAAATACTGTGAGTTTCTTTTAATAAACATGTTAGCCGCAGCTACTGTAGAGCCGCCTTCTTTAAGACCCATAATAAATTGTTTAAGGTCTCTTTTACTTACCGTACCACTTTCGGAAACAAATGATAATACCTGATTTCTAAGAGGAGCATTAGTTCCAGCTGTAATAGCCGGTCTTTCTCCGTACTTACGTTTCAAGGGTATCGATTTTGATTCTGTCAAATACTCGGTAAGAGTTTTTGGAACATACGATTTTTTCATAGTAACATTAATTTTATTTTTTGATTTATATATTCATTAACAACATAACACTTTGAGCACTTTTTGTAACATCAATTCTTTGTGAAACAGGCAAAATAAAAGGGAACTTAGTTCCCTTCTTTTTCGTTTAGATATTCATCCAGTGTTGGAATTGTATGTTTAAAAGATTCGCTTGTTTCTTCTTCCTCTGGTTCCGGTTCTTCTTCAGGTTCTTCAACATTATCATTGAATTCATCTTCACTTACTAATTCGGCATCATCGTAATTTTCTCGTAAGAATGCTATAATATCTACTTCATCCCAATCTGGATCATAGTTAAGTTTTTCAAAGGTTTCAGAATCACCATCAACGATCTTTGTTCTCCAATCTCCTTCATCAAAAAGTTTGTAAACTTTTCCAGTAAATCCGCTATCACCATCCGTTACTTTAACGTAGAATACTTTATCTTCATCAATTTGTTCGTCTTTATCGGTGATATCTTCTTCATCATCGGGAACATCGGCAGAAATTGTTTCTTCATCATCGTCATCTTCAATAGACAAAATATCATCAGGTTCTTCTACAGGAATTTTTTCCTCAAGACCCATATCTTCAATTCTATCTTTCCATTCTTTGTCGAGTTCAGTTTCATCAAAATCAATTACACCTCCATCCTCTTCTTCAAAATAACTAATGTTTTCTGCATCTAAATAATTCTTTAAATCCTGCAATTCATAAGGATCAGCATTATCAGTTGTAAATGTAGATTCATCAAGAGATTCATAAATTGATTGTAGTTCTTCCAATTCTTCTTCAAGTTGTGAAAGTCGAGCTTCAGCTTCTTCTACTTCTTTTTCAGCTTGCGCTCTTTCTTCTTGAAGAGATTGATCAAATTCAGGATAATAGTAATAGTAATCTCGAATAACCTGCTCAGCATTTGAAACTCCAGCCTTTTGCAAAGCGTATACTTTTTCTTCGTCAGTTGAATATGCTCCTGAATTAAGAATTTCAGATGCTTCTGGGCCTAAATCGGCAAAAAATTGTTCAATTTCTCCTTCAGCACCCTCAAATGAAGGGCTTTCGAATCTTTGTTTGTTAAATCGAATTTCTTGTTTAAGATCAGCAATTTCTCCTTCTAAATCCCAAATTTTATCCTGAACTTTATTTGACATTTTTTTCTTACGAGGATTCTTTGGTGATTTTGCTGGTTCTTCGTAACCTTGCTGTGCCTCGGGTTTTTGATACCAATTACGCATATGCATCGGAATATGAGCATATTTATCAACAAATTCTTCGCTGAGATCTTTTATTCTTAAAATGTCAATGTCGGGATACGATTCCACTTTTGGAGCAGCAGGATTGCCTTGAGCATTTACAGGTTGTCCTGAAGTTGTTACAGTTCCTGTTTGATTTTGAGTTGGTGATTGTTGCTGAGCAGGTTTTTGAGCGCTTTTTTCTGCAGCAGTCATAGCTTTTGCACGTTCTTGATATTTTACAAGAGCGTCTGAGCGTTTCTTCGCCAATGTATCATTTAAACGTTTCATCTCATTATTATACCAAGCTTGAACGTTTAAAAGTTCTTGAGCATACTGCTTATCGCCTACTGCTTCCTGTTCATATAGACTTTTCATAGTCATATTTTATTTTATTCTAATTTCTTTTCCCAAGCTTTGATTTTTTCTTCAAGTTCTTTTATCTTAGCGTTCTTTTGTGAAGCAAGTTTGAATGCACCAGGTTTCTTAGCGTCCTGAACTTGTTTCTTTAATGCAGCTATAGCCTGTTTTGCTTTTTCTTTTTTATCCTGAGCAACTTTTGTAGGCTTTGACTTTTCGGCTTTTGCCTTTGTTTTGTCTACACTAGCAGGTTTTGGCTTATCTTCTTTCTTAGGTTCAGCTTTTGCCTTTTTGCTTTCAAATAATTCATCAAGTGATTCAAATACTAATTTTTCCATAATATTCTTTTTTATTTTATTTATTTATCGATTAAAATCCTTTTTCAATAACTTTAAACATTCTATTGAATTTTTTTCTTGGAATGATCATACGAGCATCAGTCCCCCACAAACGAGAAAGTTTTCCTTCTGTTTTAAGCATTTCTCTAGCTTTTTTCGTTTCTTCTAAATCGTGAGATAGCTTATAAAGTTTTATTTCTTTTGTTCCTGGAATTATATAATCTCTTACACTCATCACAAGTAAAGGATAATCAACTGGTAGATCGATCCCCTTTCCTGGGTATGTGAAATAACCATCATTACTTCTTTTAAGAGATAATCTTGGAACTTGCGCAGTTATAATTGCGCCAGGTTTGAGAGTTTCAAATGAAAATCCGCCAATACCCATGCTTGCGATAGGATCATTGTCCTCATCTGAAAACTTTTCAAAAAGTATGTTTTCTCGTACTAATCTTTCCATATCTTTAAATCTTCTTTTTATATTTTTCTATAATATATCTATACTCGTCAGGAATGCCATTATATGACTCTTCGTCCATGAAGTCTTTAGGAACATAAATCATATATACCGCGCCTTCTTCTTTATGCCCATATTGTACTTGAGCTCTTAACTTCATCATACTTACCATTTGTAAATCTCCTGGTTTGTATCTATCTATTTTGACTAATTTTTCAGCTTGTAATTTGTCTTTGTAATATTTTTCTCCATCTATAATAACGGGAGATTTTTCTGTATATCCAATGAACACATAGAGATTATTTTCTTCATCCTCTTTTACTTCTTTTTTTGTTCGAGTCATTTTTGTAAGAGGAATCGTAAGAATTTTTTTCTGGTGTTCATCACCAAATTCATTAACCAATTTTCGAATATCTTTAGAGCTTATTCCATTATTTAATGCGTCTTGAATATTTTTTTGAAATTCGGCTTGAGGATCCACTGTAGGTCCATATTGTCTATTCTGCAATCTCGATATCGCTTGTACAAATTCTCTTTTTTCTGGAGAAAGTTGTTTTAATTGTAACTGAATTAATCCATAAGGCTTACTAAATCCGCGTTTATAATAAATTTCAAAATTATCATCTATTTCAATGTCAGTTTCAGGAATTCCTAATTCTTTAAGAGATTTACGAATACGGTTGATCTCACCAATATTCATATCTTTTAAAGGATCAGACTCATCTGTAAACTTTTCGTTTATATGTTCTCGAATTTTCTTCATTTAAGATAATCTTTTATATTTTTATATGTTTCAACAAGTGCCTTTTGTTTAATATATTTTCTTTCTACTTTCGTTAATATTTTTTGCTCTTCTTCTATATGAGAAATTAATCTGTCTTTGTCATAATCTAAAACATTGATTAAATTATAAACTAATTTATTATAATCTTCTAATTTGGCTTGATATATTTTAGAAGTTAAATAATCATAAACATACCAACCAATAATTGGATCTAATTTTCCTTTTGCATGTTGTACTTTTCTAGAAAAATCTATCCAAACTTCTGCTGCGTTTTTCGTTCCGCAAAATGTTATCTCAGCAAAGCTAAAACTACTAGGTATAAGTCTTGTATCAATACTATAAATATTTTTTTGTCTTTGCCCGTACTCTTTAAAAGAAAATTTTACTTCTTGATCTGGAAATATTTCTTCTAGCTTTTGTTTAATATTTTTAGCTAGTTTTTTTACTTCCTTAAAAGAAACATAACCAATACCCATGTCTGCCATAGGATCCGATTCCGCAGTAAACTTTTCATTTATATGTTCTCTAACAAGTTTCATTAGTCATTCATAGGTTTTAATATTTGACCACTCCATAATCTATATTCTGAGAATACTTGTTGAAATAAATTATGAATTGGCTTAGGTGTTAATTCCATAAACAATGAATAATTGTTATCTTCAATTGCTCTAAATGCTGAAAGCCTATCTTCATTTTCAAGTTCGCCTACGTTAAATTTGTCCAAAACATTTATACGGCCACCCATAATTTCTTCTTCAAAGAATAATTGAAGTGTCATTTCAGCTTTCTTTCCTTTATCGGTGATAACAGCAACTGGTTCAAAATCGGGACGGCAATATTCAAATATTTCTGTTAAATTCCAAGATGCTAATAACGCAAAGCCAGGAACTAACGCATTATTATCATTTAACAATGCTTCCATTTGAGCCTTAACGATTTCATCGGATGGATGAAAATCTTTGCCCTCAACTTTAAATTTGTTGCTTACAGCAAATAGAATTATTGGGCAATTCCACATATCACGCATTCTCATGATATTTGTGTATTGAGCATTCGTAAATGGTTCAAATGTTGTAACATACGCTACACAAGGCTTTGATCCTTGTTCAACATCACGAATTCTTGGCTCAAATGCTTTTTGAATTGACGCAATAACTCTCATGTTATCAACATCTGTTGGATTTCTTTTCTTGACCGCATCAATTACAATGTTCTCTGAACGAGCTTCAGAAAGCATTTCATGTTCATCAAATCTATTGATGTAGCCGTTTATTAAAGTAACGTATGAGTTGAATTTTGCAACAATTGCATCAGTTAAAAGGCCATAAGGCTTTTTGTATTTTCTAAAAGATGATAGGAATACTTTGAATAAAGCTTCATAAATAGGAGCTTTGTTTATCCATTCAAGAGTTTCTTTATTTGTGATAAGCGCTTTATTTAATTTTCCGTTATATCCAAATTGTGGTGGCATTAAATATTTTTCATCAATTGATTCATTTACAGTTCTCTGTTCACAGTAATTATTGAATATATTGCAAATGATATTAAGATATAGTTGATCTTTATTTTCCGCTTCTAACATTGGAATGTTATAATCGGCTAAGAATTCATTTAAATCGGAAATAACAATATCATAAAAATCTCTTGATTCATTTTCCTTTTCATACGCTTCATTAAGAATTTCAAATTCATAAGAAACAACCTGAGCTATTTTTTCTCCTGCTTTAATTATGATACCTTCAATAATGTTTTCCTTTGAATATGAAGCTCCAAATGTTTTAATTATCATTTCTGGAAATGTCATCATCTCTCCTTTATATTGCTTTGTATCATAAGCAATGAGAGTTTTCTTTTGATCTTCAGTTAATTTTCCTTCAAAGATTACAGGCGGTCTTCCCATACATAATGCAGCGGCCCATTCTCTCACAGAGTTATAATCGAGAGATTCGATGACTTTATTCTTTTCATCTCTTCGAGTAACATCAGTTAAAATGTATTTTGGAAGTTTTGAATAAGGGATTCTTAATGGACGTTCAACCGGTGTGTAGTACAATCCGAAATAATATCCTTCTGGTATTTTGACGTCTTTCGTGATGATAGGTATTTCCAACATTGCGTCTTCATATATGTCCGTAAGGACTCTTTCCACAAGAGTAATAGGTGTGTTATCCTTTTTATAAAATATGATATCGTCGCCTTTTTTCTCAAATATTAATCTGAACGTGTCAATTTTTTCTGTGATCACTACCTCTTCACTAAGTAGATTCTCAACGTAACGTGGCCCTTTTCGTTCTAAGGCCTGATACAATCTGTTAATCATAGCTAAATAATTTTTTATAGTTTATATATTCAAAACATAAGGGACCAAAGTGGTCCCTTATATTTAGGTATCTAAGAATTATTGTGCTTTAACTTTAACGTAATATTTTCTTTTAGGCTTTACACTTTCTTTAAGTTCTGTATTAATACCACCCATGAATTCATCAAAGGCTTTATTAAATGATTCAGCAATAATGTTAGTGATCATGTCAGGAGTTAAAATATCACTAAGGTCAGATGCTTTAAGAGATTTATACATTTCATCTATAACATCATATAGTCTATACTTAAGATTTGTTTGTCTAAGTGTCTCATTTATCACAGCGTATGATTTAGTTCTAAGGAAATTTTTCTTCTGAACAGCTGTTGAGTTTTCATTAAGAGATACAGAACGTTTTTCAATGAATGCATTTCCTTTTTCGCTTAAGCCTTCTTCTTCACTCCAGTAATGATTTAGTTCAGTTAAAAATGAGATCTGTGATTCCTCATCTAATTGATGTACCGAAGTAAGTCCATAATGTTCAAGCATGGCATTATAAACAAGTTTAAAATCAGCTAAAACTTTAGTCTCCTGACGACTTTCAGCTTCATTAACTTTTTGCTTGTAGATTTCTCCAAATTTCTTCATATTGTGATATTTTATTTTATATATTCATGCATTTTTATGAAAGATGCAAAATTTTAGAAAGAAATGTGAATAGATCTATCGAAGTCTGGAGAGTAATGTACGTGTTTTAGAGAGTCGAGATATTCATTTATTGCATCTTCATTGCAATTTATTTCATACCACATTTCTAATCTTCTCTTTTTTGTTTTTTCAGAAGATGGTAACTCGCGATACATTTGCTTTGCGCGTGCATAATCGCGTGAAGATACATTATATAATCCATAAGGATTTTTTGTCATCAACAGATAAGCATATATAATTTTTACATTTTTATCATAAATATATGCTAACAATTTGTGACATAAAAAATGTTCTCGACCAGTTAATAAAACTAAATTTTCTTTTGTATCTAATCCTCCTATACATCGTGGTTTTATATGATGCTCTTCATAATAAACATAACCTTTACAATTTTTATTAGCTATTTTGTGTCTATCTTCACTGATAGCTCGCGCGATTATACTATCATAAATTTTTTGGTAGTTCATTTTATTCCTAATTTAATTATTTAATACAAATATAATCATATTTTTTAACATTTTTGTCATTTTATTGTTAAAATTTTGTTAAAGTTTCATAATTGAGACAGTTTGGCATACTTTTGTCAGAATTTATATTAGGAGACTATCACTCCACACAACTTAAATAGATATATTATGAAAAAGTTATTCTTCTTAATCGCATTCTTAACCATATCGGTTATAGCGACAGCCCAAACGATAGATACGACAGGAATGTCGGACTATGAAAAGTATTATTATGCTCAGCAAGGCATAATAGATACAACTAAGAAGGTCGTAGAAGCTAAAAACGTAGAAAACGACGATCTTTACTACCAACCATCAAAAGATGAAAAACAAGTAACTACAATTTTTAATCGAAAACCAAAACAGCCTAAACCTGAAGGTTATTACGATGGATACAGCGATGGATACGAAGAAGGAGTAGAAGATGTTGCTCGATTATTCGATGATGACTATTCATACGCAAATCGATTCTATCGATTTAATTACGGATTTGGATTCTCTTATTATAGTCCTTACTGGAGATTCCACTACGGATATTACGATCCATTTTGGTACGATCCATTCTACAGTCCTTGGAGATGGGACCCTTGGTATTACGATCGTTACTATTACTCTCCTTATTATTCTTACAACTATTGGTACAGTCCTTATAGATATGATTACTGGTACGGATATAACTACTATCCTTACTATCATAATTACATCTATATAGACAATAGAACACCTAATAGAGGATATGGAGCATTAGGCAGCAGATATTATTCATATCATTCTCCTAATAAAAACATAGGTACTTCTAACAGCATATATCAGAAATATCCTACGACTTCTGCAAAAAGTTCAATATCAATGATGAATAGTTCACGAAGAACTTCACCTTCAACTTTGAGCACAGCAAAAGGCGCAACAGTTAATACTGAAACACGTAGAACTTCTGTAAGTACTGTAACCAAAACCACGCCTAACACTCAAACAAGAACAATGGCGCAGGAAAGAACTAAACAAGTTCCTACTATAACTAATCGTTCTACTGTTCAATCACAAAATAGAAGAGTAGAAAATGCAGAAAAGCCTACATATGAACAGGCAAATAGAACATATACGCCTTCATATAGTACACCAAGAATGCAAACAAGACCACAATATAATAACACTCAAACAAATAGAAATTACGGAACAAACCAAGAAAGATACAATTACAGCACAACGCCTAATAAAAGCGTATCAACACAGCAAAGAACAACTACTCAATCAAGAACTTACAGCACTCCAAGTAGATCAACCTATTCGGCACCAAGCAGAAGTTCAAGCTCAAGTTATTCAGCTCCAAGTAGAAGTTCTTCAAGTTACAACAGCGGATCTTCAATGAGCAGAAGTTCTTCAAGCTCAAGCAGTGGAAGTTCTTCAATGAGCAGAAGTTCCGGAAGTTCAAGCTCAAGTTCTGGAGTAAGTAAAGGGGGAAGAAGATAAACTTTATTTATTGCAAGAAAAAGGGAGTCAATTGACTCCCTTTTGTTATTTTTTGGATTCGTATTGTTCCTGAGAACCTAATCGCATATATCGATAAAGTCCATCCTTTAGAGATTTTTCATCAAGGATGTTTCCTATTTTATGTGTTTTATAAAATACCTCACCCATTTCATTTACTGTAAATGAATAAGTTACTCCGGTTTTTTCATCCATTAATTGTACATTTTGTTCACGATTATCTCCTCTTCCTAAACCTGATGGTTTTAAATTCTTACCGGCAGCCTGGAAAATTTTTGATAATACAAGAGCGCTATGATGTACGTCTTTCATATCATCTTCAAAAATAGGCTTCATGATAATTGATTCTGTTAATCTCGGATCGTCGGGATTTACTTTAATTCCATGATTTTTGAATATTGAATCAGCAATCATTTTTCGTGTTGAAACAACCCAAGACTCGTTTCCATAATAATTTTCATCTTCTGCCGCCATATAAAATGCATCCTGAGGTTTCTTCCCGTTTTGCACAAGTTTAAAAAATTTATGAAGAAGATACGCCGGCCCTTCATTACTACGATTATTAAAATATATTTCTGCAATAGTATTCATATTTCCACGAGTTTCATCCATAAACTTCTTGGCTTCTCTTTTAAAATCGACTCCAATGCCCATATCTTTTATAGGATCTGATTTTGCTATAAATCTTTCATGTATTCTTTTAGGCATGGGTCTTCTAATTATAGGTCTACTAGCAGTTTTTGTAGACGGTGTTGGTCTTCTAACAATATTTGGTATAATTCGTTTTTTACCACAATTACATCCTTCATCTAATTTGGGCATCATTAAAGATTCATCCATGTCATCGTAATCTTCAAAATCTTCATAATCATCATCGTCTTCGTCACGAATATGACTCATAAATTCTTCGTCATTTATCAATTCTACGGCGCAATCCAACGGATTCCATCCATCTTTCATACATTGAAGAATAAAATCCATTTGATCGCGTAAAGCATCGCCTAAATTATCGCTATCAATTGAAATGCCTTGATCTTCTAATTGTGCGGTTAATGCAGAACCAACTGACCATTCATAATCAGCTAAATCATCATCGTTATAATCTTCATCATCTTCTTCATCTTCCCAATTTTCTTCGTATTCAGATTCTACCAATCTTGGCATAGTTAATGATTCTCCCATATATCCTAAGAAATGCTGAAAAATAACATCTTTGTTTTGATGATAAAATTCATAATCTTCAGGCGATAATTGAGCTTCGAGATATTCGTCTACTTCGCTATCTTGAACGCCTTCATCTAACATTCGCTGAATTAACTCAGCTATTTCGAACATTTTTTCTTTAATTGCTCCCATATTAGTAAGATTTATTTTATATATTTAACGACAAAGGTGAAGTTATAACTTCACCGGATATCTTTGATAAGGAAAACCTTTGTCTTTGTAAATTCTTTCTCGTTCTTTGGCGTGTCTCATTAAGTAATTTACTTTTTGGAATTTGTGAGTTCCGTAAATAAAGTTATCACAAAAGTCAATAACCGTGATAACTTCCTTTCCTTCCATAAGTCTCATACCTCTACCGAGCATTTGTCTTACTTGATATTCGCTCTTAGAACTTTCTACAATGAATATGTTATGAACATTTAAGATGTTGATACCCTCACTAAATACACCAATACTTGCCACGATAATTACTCCTTCTTGTTCTTCCATTTGTTTTTTGAAGTAATCACGATTTTCAGCCTTAGTGCCTCCATCGATGTAATATACAGTTTTGTTTGTATTATCTTTTAAGTAATTGTAAATGTTTCTACCGTAATCATTTTTAATATCTGAGAACAATACAAGAGAGTTCTTTGTGGATTTTGCTATTGTGTCACAAACATAAACCAATCTTTTACGATTTTCTCTTACTAAATCCTTTTCAAGATTTAACAATTTAACTCCGTCTTTTTCGTCAGCACTTACATTTCTTAAATCATAAAGTTTCTTTTTAACTTCATCATCAAGATAATCCATTTCAATGCCTACAACTTTTACTGGTGTTGCAAATTTAGATGCAATTAGGTCTGCTGATTTAACAACATAAACACAAGGCCCTAAATATGATTGAACTGTAAAAGAATCAAGAGAACCTTCAGGAGGAAGTGTTCCCGTCATACCAACATTATACTTAGAATTGTATGCTTTAACAAGAATATTTTTTATCGAAGAAGCGCGGGCATGATGTGTTTCATCGATGAAAACCGCGTCAAATTTCGAGAAATACACCAAGTCCTTCTTGGAGAGTGATTGAAAGGTGCCAAATATTATATTAGCCTTATCATCTTCGTTCTTCCCCTGTCCTCCAAATACACACTGAGACTTCCAGAGTGGTTTCTTTCCACAATTATCCTCGTACTGGTAGAATTCTTCTTCTGTTTGAGTTACAAGAGAAATGTTAGGAACCACATATAGCATTTTCTTAACAATTCCTTTTTCAAGTAAATAACGGAATAGCAAAAATGCCATAAGTGTTTTACCACCCGAGGTTGATATTTCTTCGGTACAATTTCGATATTTAAGTATACGCGATATTCCCTCTACTTGATAATCTCGAGGTTGTTTTTCAGATTCTTCGAAATATGTGTTTACCCATTCTATGAATTGAGATTCATCATAAAACTGGTCATAAAGCCATTCAACTCCTTCGATATCTAAATGAAAGAAATATTTTTTTGCTAATTTTTGAATTTCTCTCCATAGTCCTATAGGAACTCGCCCATATCTATCGACAAATTTTGTTTCAAATGATTTTGGCTGATGACTATTCTTATTACGTATCGCACCCCAATTCATTACACGTTTTGTAAATGAACTTTCGAGCTGTTCATACTCTAATTGAGTTGATTCAGTTACGACTAAGAATTTTTTACTATCATCAACTTTTAATTTCACTCAGCAGATTCATAAGTTTTTTCGAATACATCAGGTTTACAAGGATATAGTTCTCCTTTTACACCCCTAATTATCATATCATCATAATCAGCTCTCATTAAGCCTTCATCAGTTTTTACAAATATCTCAGCTGTTCCTATGCTGAGTATATTTTCATCTATTGCTTTTCTAATCCAAGGTTCCTGAGAAATACAATCTGAATTTTTTGCGTGTTCAATTACTTCTGATACTTTTACCGCGTCTATTACAACGGGTTTCTTTCTAAATTTTGGCGCCATATTATTTTCCTCTCGATATTTGTTCTATTTCTACTCGTTTTGGTATTGCAAAGATTATATTGTCCAAAGTTCCTATTGTTCTATCAATGAACTTTGCGTGATTGTTAACTATTTCTCGTTTTTCAACCATATCTTGTAAATCTACTAAGATTCGATTATGTTTTGTCGATTCATTGGGATATCTTACTTGAGCTTTAGTTGTATAATAATCATAACGCTCAGCATAAGCAGCATTATATTTTTTATTCATTCCTATCATCAAAGATATAAGATAATGATAGTACTCAGCAGCTCTTTGACGTTCCGTATAAAGTGTGGTCATAAGTTCTGGAATATCAAATACTTGTTTCATTTTCCTTGATATCTGAGATACTTTTTCAGACCATTCTTCTCTTTCTCTTGCGAATCTTTCATCTAAAGATTCTTCTTTTATTTGATCAAAGCTTTCCATATTAAAATTCTATAAACGGTCCCTTACGTTGTTCTTCTTCGTATTCTTCTATTTCTTTGATAATTTTTTTATTCGTTATTTCCTTTAATTTACTTACATCTAAGTAATCAAAATCTGTGTGAAATCCCGTATGTTTGCAATTCATCGATCCACTGCCACGGCTTGTCCAAATTGTGTGCCATTTTCCTTTAGAACAACATCTTGCAACAACTTCACCTTTATATAATCCCTTTATTTCCATATTACATGTAATAAACCATTAAGCCGGCAACGGAACACATTTCCATTTTCCAGAAATTACCCTGACATCCAACAGGAATAACAGTGTAGTTAAAATAAATTTGTTGATACATCTTTCGTTTTCTTTTTATTCTTTACTATCTTTATATCAATAGGCTTGCGATTAGTTTTTAATTTCATATCCACATCTACCACAGGCATATCTTCCTGATCTTCAAATGAAAATTCAATTTTTGTCTTTAGTTTTTTCATTTTTTCTTTTCGGTTTTTTATTGTAGGCGTGTAATGCACTTCGATAATAGCTATTTATCGCCTTTAAAATATATCGAAATGTAGTTTTGTCTATCGTTTCTCCGTATTTCTGTGCTACTTTTAATCCTTCAATCCACGCCTGATATTCAACTAGCTGAATATCCTCGTTAATCATTTTCAAAAATTTATCTTTAATTAAAGTATGTCCTATTTCATGAAAGAACGCAGCGTTCTTATGGTGTTTGTCTTTATAAAATCCTAAAATGATAACTTCTTCCTCTATAAGGAAAGCGTTTTCGTTAACTTCCCATTTTTGTAGCCCATACTTCTCAATTACTTTCTTAAGATTATTCTTGTTTAAATGAATCACTCGCAAGCCATAATCTTTTGCAATTTTTCTTGTGTCCATGATAGTCCCTTTTGTTTATATATCGATAATGTCCAATGTGTCATGTGAAAAATATTGATTGAAATTAGGTGCTTTGATATTGTTTTCTCTAAACCAAATCATTAAGTCATTAAGGTCCCATTTTTTTCTTGCGGGTAATTCGTAATCCATACGTAATTTTGTCCAAAGAAAGACTTCTCCACCTTCATTTAATTTCTTGATGCTTTCGGCTCTTCCATCTTTATCATCATCAAACCAGTAACGAAGAGGAATATCAATTGGAAAGTGTTTATGAACTCCTGTATTTGCAATTGAATTACGAAATAAGAATGAGTCCATTGGGCCTTCAAATAAAGTAATTGGCTTAGAATAATTTAATAAACAAATGTTAAAAATTGATGATAGCATATCTATTTCATCAGGAACACTTTTTGGATCCCTTTTCAATAATTCATATAATTTACTAAGTTTATATGTAAAATATTTGCTATCACCTTTAAATGGTCTCTTTTGAAGACCTATAATTTTTCCTGATGGTGTCAAATTCAATACTACAACATAATTTTGGCGAATGTTATACATGAATTTTTTATCATCATATTGAACTCGATTTTTTAACCATGACCAAACAGGAGATTCTTTTGCTTCTGTTAGCCCAAAGCTTTTTAGGAACTCCTGTCGGTCAAT
>Ga0302237_1001042_pt1 | contig 21114 bp, 23 predicted proteins | sample AAG_UR_Ala_MG_FD_193530 | JGI IMG/M metagenome (GOLD analysis project Ga0302237, IMG submission 193530) | Enriched activated sludge microbial communities from anaerobic digester in WTTP, New Holstein, Wisconsin, United States - AAG_UR_Ala | ecosystem: Engineered > Bioreactor > Anaerobic >... | reverse complement strand
GCGCGCTCACTGGATTCTGTGCGCCGTCCGTGGATATTGTAGATTCAACGTCAACACCAACGCCAACACCTCGTCCACCGGTCAGTTCAGACGCCGCAGTCACGATTACTTTGTCGGTGGCGTTCATGACAATAATTATGGCAAGTTTGCATTTCTGGTTACACCAATAAAGAGAAAACGAAACTTTTATTTTACACACCGTAATTTCTTTGAATGAACGACATTTTCGATTTGTTCGACGAAGAGCGCGAAGTTTCTCTCAACATCCACTGCAGTTTCGTTGTCCCGCCAGTCGATCTTTTTCCAACGATTATCGAACAGACAGCGCAGCCGGCTGAGATTCAAAAGACGAAACGACAAAGGTTGATCTTTGAAAAAGAGAAACCGAAAAAGCAATCTGCAAAGAGTAGAATGCTGTCGCTTGCAAATATGATCGGACGTGCGCCGGCAATGAAGGGACGCATTGCTACTCCGGTCGTTCGTTGTGCCGTTATCGAAGATAGTTCACGGTGTGTCATACAACTGCGCAGCGAAGAGGATGTTAAGGGATTCGGTGAATTCGCTACAATGTTCAACGAACTTCCCGCCATTCATCTCGGCAGCGGCAGATCGTCAACTGTTTTTGAAGTTGAATTTTGCGGTAGAAGTTTTGCTGTGAAAACTGCGAAAACCGACGAGACGCGCGAAGAAATGCTTGGCAATCAAAAGAACTTCAAAATGTGGGCTGCTGAGCCGCGAATTGCTGCGTTTGTTACGGAACATCTGATTGGCCTCAAGTCTCCGACGATTGCTCGCTGTCCAAACTTTGTTGCTCAGTACGGATACGAGTACACAAGTGTTATACCGAAACTGCACAACGATTCGATCATACAGTGCTCATTGAAAAAGTATACGGCCGTTGTTATGATAGGAGAGGTTTTCGATTACGGAACGGCAGAGGAAATGGAAAAGTTGATTGAGTTTGACCTTTGCCCGTTACGAAACGAGAAACTTGCTTTTTCAATGATTGCACAGATTCTGATTGCAATTGCATGCTTGCAAACGATCGGTGTCTCACACAACGATTTGAGACTCGACAACATTTTTGCTCACTCCACAACCGACAGTGCGCTGCGCTATCAGTTTCCATCGGAAAAAATCTTTGATCCATCAAACATGCTGTGCTTAAACAGTCAAGGTGTGATGTTTGCAGTCGGAGATTTTGGCATTGCTTCTTGCGAGGCGTGGGAAACGAGTGGTGACATGCGTTTTGAAAAGCCGAACCTCGAGTACGGTAGACATGCAACACTTGGGACCTACTATTTTGACGAACGGCAGCGAATGGCACGAAAGAGTGGAATGCTTTGCAGCGATTGGAAAGGCAACCTTGCGCATCCGTTGATGTGCGATCTCGACACGCGAGAACGTGACATATCTGCGTTTCTTACACAAGTAGTGCTCGACAGCGAAAGACTGAAAAGTTTTCGAATTGCGCAGTACGCGAGAGATGTGTTGAAGGAGTTTGACGTTGAAGGTTGTTTGCAGTCGGCAAAACAGATTATGGAGATAACGAAACGCGTTTTGTCGCCGGAATTTACAAACACGAGATTCGGTGATGTGGTGGCGTCGAAATTCTACTCTTCTTCGGACGTTTTGCCAGGAGAGCATATCTACTTTTTGCCAAACGAGTTTGATGGTTGCTACATGGAACGAGAACTGGAGAAACTTTTACAAGAGGATTGTCAGTTGGATTCGCTGTTTCGTCACTTGAAGCGAATGTAAATATTTAACAAAACGTAATTAAAAAATGACAACTGCATCTGATTCGTTTAAAACTTTCGTTGTCGAACAACGATTTCACGAACAGTTGATGTATTGCAAACAATGCAAAAACCCATCTTTATTTCACTCTCGTAAATATGGAACAACAAACAGCATGATCTGCCACAGATGCAAGATGGTTCGCATCTCTCAAGCGACCGAAACAGTTTTGAAACAGCAGCGACAAAGAAGAGTTCCGCTTGCTACGCAACAGAAGCAGAACGGCGCTGGCCCAGCGCAGCAATTAGAGGAGCAGGAGGCGGACGAGGAAAGCGTTCAGGATCGTCATCCGGATTGATGTAGTTGAATTTTCTCTTTGTTGAATAAATAAGGCAAAACAGCGCGCTCATACTCAAAACATGCCACACACTGTGCGACCATTCATATGTATTGTAAGGCATAATAAACATAAACAATCCCGCCAATCCCCCCAACACAAACGCCGCAACTGCCCACCAAATTCTTCGAAACAGATGCACACCGTAGTGTTTTGCAACCGTTATCATAACGAGCGCCGGTAATACGCCGCCCACCAGTTGTACCCAATGTCCTTCGTAATTGCCAACGATCAGTATTGCGACCGGCAAAAAGAATAGGTTGAACACAACGAGCCTTATGCGGTACGGAATAATGTGACTCTTGCCAAGGCCGGTAGTCAAAGTCCACAGCACAGCGAAATACACAAAGAGGTAGTCGAGTTTCCTATGATCAATGTACGGTACGCTGCAGTTGAAACCGGATCGGCAACTGTGATAAAGCACGCTGGCAACGAAAACGTTGAAATATGCGATTGCACTGTCCTCTTCGCGCAAATAAAACGACAGCAAAATCGACGGAACAATCGCGAGATTCGACAGCACAAGGAATAAGGCGCCAACCAAATTCGAGTTTAGTTGCTCTTGGATTATGAAAGACCAATCGTTTTCGTCCATATGACCGCAGGGTAATTTTGAATGCTCGTGTGGTCTTTGATTATAAGAAATGCAAATAAATTTACGGGTCGTTTAATTCTCTATTTCGTTCCAACGCCGAACGAGTAAGAAATCTTACGTTTTCTGGAGTTATCGGAATCGCGCTGTAACGTAACATATTCTGCAACAATTCTACTCTGTCGTTTTGATTTTCTATCGTCACATACGCACCATCTCTTCTGTCTGGCTGTCTCAGAACATTGAGTCTTGCTTCTAAATCCATCTCTAAATGATCGTCTTCTTCGTCTTCTATTTGTAACGCAGTGTGTCGTACCGGTTGACAAGTTTTCTCTTCCTCTTTTTTCTCAAGATTGTCTCCTCCGTCAAAGCACGACACCGGTATAAACGTATGCAAAAAGATCGTATATCCTTGGCAAATTGCAAAAATAAGCAGAATTATTTCCACCAAAACAGTTGTGTGTTCCATCGGAAATAATTGTCGAAACAGCACCAAAAAATGCCAGACAGCAAGCGTAGCAAGAGAGAAAATAAGCGTTATTTGCTTCCTCACAACACACACTCGTTTCGAGTCGGAAAATATAAACTTCATTCCTCCGAGTTTTATCAATCTACAAACACCATAAGTAGAAACGACTGCCCACAACGGCACCAAGTGAATGAAATTGGAGTTCATTCTTCGTATGGATTTTAATTTTGTTGCAAAAGAAAGTCTGTCGTCAAAACAGAATTCTTGACCACAAAACCAAGCCAACCGCTGCCAACACAAACTTTCTTCAATGGAGTCCGAAAGTCCGAAATGAATCCTCAATCCTCAATCCTCACGAAGATCGTGTCTTGGGCCAAACCAAACAACTATTCTTCTTTTTCACTGTGTACCCTAGCGCACCTTTTTTTTTAAAAAAAAATATTTTAAAAATATTTTTTTTTTGAATTTTTTTTTGAATTTTTTTTTTAAATTTTTTTTTTCTAAATTTTTTTTAATTTTTTTTTTGCCTTAACGTGCCAAAAAAACGATAGAAAATGCAAAAATAAGCACTTTTCATATTGTAACTATATGCCAATTCCAAGTCCACTTCGAGTTATACGGGTTGCAAGTTTGACTGATCGTGGCGCTCGGTCGACGATCGTGAATCGTGGCTGGGTCCGACGGACCTCCAAGCCAAAAAAATCGATTTTTGGGTCAATGTATATTATGAAAATATACATAATTGTGACTATGTTTTATGATAAAACTCATATGGAATTCCAACTCAACATGCCCAAACCATCGACCAAGATTGTCACGATTCGAAAACCAAGCCAAATCTTGGACCCTTGTGGGTCCAGTATCTCGGTGTTGGATGATGAAACGACAACTTTCTTTGGGGTGCCCCAGGTTTTCCCCCTCTGATTAACAAACTGTGAAAAAATAAAGAAATTCTAATTTTTTCGAAAAAACGCGTGCGTGCGTGTGTCCCCCCCAAAAAGTGAATCCTCAAATTTGAGGATTGAGGATTGAGGATTGAGGATTCATTATTTCAAATCGAATTTTCTTATATGCAATGTTCTAGAAAATGAAAATATAAGAACTTTTTGTTTTGTAACCATGGTGCGAAACCCACGATCCAAGACGCTACATGTCCAACCGGTGGCTCAAGATTTGGACCTCCGGTCCCGATTCCAAGATCGTCTACCACCGGTTTGGACTACAGCATCTTGGTGCGTGGGAATTTTGGGTTAGTTATGCTTTGGGATCGTTTTATATTCGTATTATCTACAATATTGCATCAAAGAAATTTTGAAATCGTGTCATCGATTTTGGTCGGTTCCGAGCGTCGGTCGTCGGTCACGATCGGCGAAGGCGAGGCTCGCTCCGAATCTTGACCGACCGGTTTGGGGTGTAGCATCTTGGATCGTGGGATTCGCACCATGGTTACAAAACAAAAAGTTCTTATATTTTCGTTTTCTAGAACATTGCATATAAGAAAGTTCGATTTGAAATAATGAATCCTCAATCCTCAATCCTCAATCCTCAAATTTGAGGATTCACTTTTTGGACGAGACACACGCACGCACGTGTTTTTCGAAAAAATTAAAAATCGTTTATTTTTTCACAGATTATTACTCAGAGGGGGAAAACCTGGGGCACCCCAAAGAAAGTTGTCGTTTCATGTCTGTACTCCAAGATACGGGTCCGACAAGGGTCCAAGATTTGGCTTGGTTTTCGAATCGTGACAATCTTGGGTACCGGTTTGGGGTTGTAGAGTTGGAATTCCATATGAGTTTTATTATAAAACATACTCACAATTATGTATATTTTCATAATATGCATTGACCCAAAAATCGACTTTTTTGACCCGAAGGTCCGTCGGACCCACTCGCTCGGTCGAGGACGGCTCGCTCCAAAATTCGACATTAAGCGCAGACGCGGCGCTTTTCTTGCGGAGTGACATTCAGACCATAGTTTGATAGAGAAAGTTTATTATTTTTGCATAATCTAAAAGACTGCATCAAAGAAATTTCGAAATCGTTCCATCGATTTTGGTCGGTTCCGAGCGGTCGGTCACGATCGTCGCCGGTCCCGATGCGCCACGATCAGTCAAAATTATTTTTTTCGTATCTTGGAGTAGCGTCACTTTTGATGCATAGTTACAATGGGAAGTTTGGTTATTTTCTTGTTTTCTATCGATCTACACAAAAATAAAAGTAAAAGGAAGAAACGAAAAAAAAAGAGAAATTTTTGGTCCGTCAACCCAAGACACGATCTTCGTGAGGATTGAGGATTCAGGGCTGCTTTCAAAAAAAAACGGGTGCGCTAGACATAAAGAAAAAAAAAAGATTTTTTTCTCGTTTGGCCCAAGACACGATCTTCGTGAGGATTGAGGATTGAGGATTCATTTCGGACTTTCGGACTACACACAGAAACTTTACAGAATGAGTGCATCGTCGAACGGTGAAACTTCAGATCGATTACCGACGGTTGATAAAAAAGCCGGTTTAAGTTTTAAAATGGTAGACGGAGAGTGGGTTCAAGAGGAAATCGTTGTTGTGGATCAAAATGATGATAACGAGTTTCAAAAGATCAAAAAAGAATACGAACGACGTCAACAAACATTTCATAACTTTTTCACTGTTTTCTTGGGACCAACTCACTCTTCTGGACTTACACTGACGCAGCAACACAAACACGACCGTCGAAGCGGTGACAAAGGTGCGCGACATGACTGGAAACACATGAAACGTGGTGGCAAAAAGTAGAATTACTTTTTTACGAATAAAATTTTATATAATTAAAGAATTTTAAAAAATGAGTCTTCGACAATTTATCGACAATAATATGCCTCTTATAACGGAAAAGGTTCATTATACCGATTTTAAATGTCTTTGTGAAGGTTTTGAAATAACCCAAGAACAACACTTACAACTATATTTCAAAACCCATGACAAATCCAATTATATTCGAGATGTGTTTGATATTTGGTTAGCCAAAAAGGAAAGAACTGTTGATGATTTTATATATGCCTTTTTTAAATCTGGATATATAACATTTTCGAAAGAGTTAAGAAAGGTACGCTTATGTCACAGACTGAAAGTTTTACGATTTTAATGTAATTATAGGCCGTATAATTCTGGTGTAAGAAGTAGCAGAGGGTTGATTTGTTTCGGTGTGAACTCTCTCGTCGATGACGGTTGCCGCGAGGAAGTACCAAGCCACAGTGAGAATGCAAAGAATTAAACAACATAAGCCAAGCATTATTCTATATCTATCTCTCCTTTCGTTGAGTCTGCCAGCGTTTGCTTGAAATGTGTCCGTTTCCATCACAAGAATCTGCAGCGAGTCATCGAGTTCCGACAGTTTGCGGCCACGTTCGAGTAGGCCCGGCACAACTTCATCTGTCATTTTTCTGCGCGAATGAGCGAGATCGTTGAAAATCTTATTCATCTACTGATTGCATGCGAGAGATAAAGTTTTTCTTTATTGTTTATTTTTGCAGTTCTTTCAACAACAAGACGGCTACTGCCTTGTACTTATCGTCGAGATCGGCAATAAGTTTTTGTTTGTTGGCGATTTCCACTTCGCGTTCCAGTTCTAATTGAAGAAGTATCTTATTGAACTTTTCCTTTGTTGTATCTAATTTTGCAATTTTTTCTTTGTGTACTCGTTCGATTTCTCCTTTGCGTGTGATCAAATTGTGCGCCTCCTTGATGATGTCTTGTGTTGAATTCATGTCCAACAGTTGATTATTGGCAACCGATTGACTTGATGGTGAAGAAAGAAGTTCTGGTGTTGAACTCACCGACATATTAGATGGTTCTTTCGCAGCAACAGATTCCTCGGCGCTTTTTTTTCCAGCAGAAGATTGCACCGGCTGACAAAAGGAAAACCCAAGATGCGGTCGAGGCACGAAATCCGTCACATTGCTGGTTTGCGGTTGAGAACTGGTAGCCTCGACGTTTTCTGCGTTTTCCATGTGCTTTATCAAGATGCGAGCGGTTCGTGCACGAAACTTTTTTCCTGAAGACTCTGAATCATCAGAGGCACTAGCAGAGGCCACATAACTGTTGTCATCGTCGTTTTCTTGTTTTTCTTCTGGTTCTTCTTCGTCATCAGATTCTTCGTCGTCGGATTGTTTCGCCGGTTCATTTTCTTCGTCAAGTGAGTCTTCCAAATAATATTTTGGTTCGACGATCGTACGAGTTGACGGATAATACTGGAAATTGTGAATGTTTCGTTGTATTGACAAGAGACGTTGAGCGTTGTACTTTTGTTGTTGTGTTGCCGTCGGAGATTCCATCGTCATGTGATTTTTGTAGTGCGACGGAATAGCGTTGGCCGGCAGTCGATTGTTTGCATAACCCCAACTGGCGCATGTTTTGCACATACTAAAATTCGTCTGTCGTCTTTTCGCTCGCAATTCGCTTCCGTCATTTCTCCATTGACGTTTCTTAGTATTCGAAACTTCGTATTTTGTTTCGACAAACTCAAACATTTTCTGTTCTTCTGAAACTTTCTTGCGATAGGTTTTGCCGCTCATTCGAAAAAAGTTTTGTTTTGTGCGAGAAAGTTTCGTAAGCCAAAAAAATTGAAAAATAATTAGCGATGGTGAAAAAATGAACTTGTTGTTTGTATTGACTTCAAACGTTCATGTTTATTCGATAAGCATCGTCGGGATGTATTTCAAAAGGTGGGTGTATTTGTGCGGCCGGAGGTGGTAGTCGAACTTGAGCAAGTTGAGATTCCATTTTCTCTATTTCTTTTTCGTAGTAAAGTATTTCTTCTCGAACTGAGATTGCCGTCGGATGTGTCGGCCGATTTTCGTACATTTTATAAAAAACCTTCTTGTGCAATAACCAAGATTTGGCTTCGTTCAGTTGTCCTTCGGTCGTTTTCAAATATTCTCTGTTATCTTTTATGTATTGCTTTTGCCACTCCAAATCTTTTGGATCACGCATCGGATAAGAAGGTTCGTTCATTTGAATAACTTTTTGGGTTTTGCAAACCAAAAAATCAAAAACAATGAGCGACGGTGGATTAGTGGACTTGTTGTTGGTCTTTATGTCTAAAGCGATTGTTGCGTATCTTTCAGTTTGCTTGTTTATTGGTGCAGTTTGGGTGATTTACAAGTTGGTTCAATTGCCAGTGATTGTGTGTAGAATGTGTTGGCAGAGAAGGCAGCGAATCGATGCATTTGTATTTGGAGAAAAGAGAAAAACTGAATAAATACTATAAATTGTTATCTCGGAACATACATTTTTCTGCGCGATCGAACAAAAACAACTCTGTGCACATGCTGATTTTACTTGTATTTCTAGCATCGGCTTGCGCAACGTGTTTGCTGAGCGGCTGCACGTTAAACGCACAATGTAGTACGTGCAAGACTTCTGCTACTCACGACATTTGGACAACCTACGACGTTTCGTTCATCTGCAACTCCACCACCACTTCGTGCATGCCAAATTTCTCGAGCGGAAATGCTTCTTCTACAGTAATCATATCCGCTTGTCGAGATCGCGCCTCGTCTTGTTGCATATACGACGATGGTCCGACACAAAACAACAACACATGCAACTTAAAAACGTGCAACGTTCACACTGGTTGCTTACCTTTTGGTCAGTGCAACGTTCCAATCTCAACAAACTATCGCTCAGATCGAACAAACTGTTGCCAATCGACGAGCGGCTGTCCTTCGACACCAACTTTGTGTAACGAAGAGCTTTGCATTTCAAACAGTTGTATTCCGACAATTCGCTTTCCAAATTGCTGCGACAACCTTTCACAATGTGCAGATTCTTCTACGGTTCTCTGCATGCAAAGCGCATGCCTTCCGGACCCTCTAAATGTCGGATTCAAGTCGTGTCAGACTGGAATTGACACGAACTGTGCGTGCACGTCAAGCAGCGACTGTAACGATGGAAGTATTTGCTCGACAAACACATGCGATCTTCTGTCGAACCGATGCACGTCTACTTACTTTTCCGGTTCCGGTGGTTCTTCGTGTTGTGCCACCGACGCCGGTGCGTCTGCGACATGTTCGAACGGAGATTTGTGCAGAAACATTCTCGGTTGCAAAGACCAAAGCATTTTCGTAAACTCTTCGATGACGTTTCTTCCGACCTTCTCGTGCATTGCGAAAGATGAACAAAGCATTGGTTGTTGCACTGCGTCGTCTCAGTGTTCTACACTGTCAGCAAGCAGCGGCTCTCCTTGTGTATCTTCGACGTGTGGATTTGGTGACAACACTTGCAACACACTGACTTCGTACTTCTCGACGGTGAGCAACGAAACTCTTCCGTGCTGCAAGGACTCGTTTCAGGACTGTGAACCGACCGGCCAGGATGCGCAGCGTTGCAACTATCTCAAGTGCAACAATCCAGTCTCGTTTAGTCCGACCGAACAAACCTATTTCACATGCACGCGTGAAACTCTACCGTTCACTTGTGTCAGCACTGGCGTTATTGAAACAAACGCGAAAACTCAAGATATGGCAATTGAAGGAAATTGCTCATGGGCGTGTGCGCAACCGAATAGCAACATTATTCGATTGATTGCCAAAATCGCCAATCCGTCGAGCGGACCAAACTTTGCATCGCCGCTCTATCTCTACAACGTCACTGTTCGAGTGCAAAATAACTTGCCTCTTCTCAGTGGCATTGTTAGTTCTATTTCGTTGGTTCCGGTTGTTCCATATTTTCCACCGACGCGCTTTCTTGACTCGAGTCTCTTTGCGATTATTCAAGACGCAACAGAAATCGGAGGAGTATATCGACAAGAGTTTTCTCTCAACGATCCAATTTCGATGCCGATCTATCCAAACGAAGAGTTGACTGTTGAGATAACGATTGTGCTTCGAACAAACGCCACTCTTCTCGCATCGACAAAGGTCTTTTTGGATGTTGAACCATACGATATTTGCACACCAGCCTTGGCTGCCGGTGGTGTGCCCGGTATCGATGGAACGCCATGCAACATTGCATTGCTTCCTCCGTCCGGTCACTTGGGAAACATTTTGCCACGCACAGTTGCGACTGGTGCCACAGTTACGATTTCGTTTCCATCGAATTGTTCAACTCCGTGTTCTATTGTTGGAACGACGACTTCGAATCTCTCACCGACTCCAACATCGACAAAGACAACCAACAGTCGAACAACTGTTGCCCCGCCGACCGTTACCGTTGCTCCTCCTTCTGCGGGACACAGTGTTTCGGGAATGGCGTTCTATGATCTCAATGGAGACGGCTTTAACAACGCACCAACTGAGCCGCCCGCTAAAAACATTCGAATCGACGTGCAAAGTGCAAGCAATGTATCGGACTTTAAGACAACGATAACGAACTCTCTTGGAGAATATACGTTCTCGGTTGCTCCAACAACGTCTTACTATTTGGCAGTTTTCAATGCAACAATACCGTTTGGTTACCAACCGACAATCGTTGTCAACAGCAATCTGTCGCCTCGAAAGAATCAATTCTTTGCTGGCACGCTGCGAACAAACACTCGATCGGCGGGATTCGATTACACCGGAATGGATTTGGGACTTGCCAAAATCCCTCCATGTGCACGTGCAACTCCACCGCCGGGACCAAGCGGTGAGTTGGAAGTGAGGTTTACATCGTCACAAACAACGTGTGTCGAGTGCGGTTCGCTGACTCGACTGAAATCTAAATGCAATCCTCAAAAGTGCGCTGGTTCGACGACACGACAGTTTATTGAAGTTGAAACAACTGTTTCTAACACTGGTTCATCGCCACGTGGAGCAAACACTTTGTTGTTGCGATTGAATAGCATTGGTGTTGGTCCGCTAGAGGCAGACAAGAGAGCTTACATTTGTGCAGAGGCGTTTGAAGTGAGTTCGACAAACTCGTATGCGTTGGACAGTTTCGTTTCTCAAACGCCCGGAACAATGGCAACTCTGGCCTACGGTTGGAATACGATCGCTGTTGGAACAAACGTTGTGCGTGTTCGATCGCAGTTTGTCTACTGCGCCAATGACTTTATTACACATTTCAACATAACGGCAGAGATTTTGGATGATTCGTGTCTGGCAAAGATTCGTCGCTGGAACAGTTGCGACCAGACAATCGATATTCGCACGTGTCAAGCAACTCTCGATTCAAACATACCTTCGTGTTCGGGATGTCCGGTCACTGCTGCGCCAACTCCATCTCCAGCGGATCACACAAATCCACCGCCGACACAGTTGACGTTTAGCGTGCAGCCGTATTGTTTCGATCCGCTCTGTGTAAACTCAAATACGTTTACGCAGATGAAGTGTAAGAATGTAACAACAGAGATGCAACAATGCACTGCGGCGGTGAATCGAGGCGAGATTCTTCATCAAACAGTGTTAACAAATCCATCTCTTGCTCCGCCAAGCGAGCCCGGATCGATTGTTATAAAGTATCGACGATTTGGCAGAAACGATGAACAACTGGTGTGCGGGGACAAGTATGGTGATTCTATGGCAGTATTTGTACTGTTGGAGTCGTTTGATCAGAATAACACACGAATTGTCAACAAGAACGAAAATCCGTTGACGCAATCGCTCGAGTTTGCTGTGGATTTCCCTTCGATTCCAGCTGGCGGATCAGTGAGGATTTCGCTGCTCTCTTACGAGTGTTCGGCTTATCCGCTCAATTTTACGTACACTGCTCGTTTGTTAACGGAACGATGCGTTGATGAGACTCTTTGCACAAAAACTGCGGTGCCAATGCCAAGTTTGGCGAGTTGTTTGCACTACTCTTTGTCTGGTTGTTCGGAAATAATCGATGGTGTGCTGGAAGATGAGTTTGGTGTAGTCGAAGAGATAGAAGAGGAAAACAGCGATTTGGCGGCACCTTACATTATCATTGGAATCATGTTGATCCTCCTTATAGCGATATTCTGTGTTACGCTAGTTGTTTTGAAACGACGGCGATCAGTTGATGAAATGAGACAGAACAAACGTCTCATTGCAAACAAAAATATGGATGTACAACAGAAACCGTTTACGACAAGCAGACGAACAGCGCACTTTGAATAATGTTTATTAAAATTTCACAACACGAAACTTGAGTTTTGAATTCGTCGGTTTTCCAACTTCTGTCGTGGTTTTGATTGACGAAGCGGTCGACGTTGAACTTTTTTGTTCCTTGAAAGGATTGAATTTTTCGACGAGGGAGCGATCTTTCGAATCAGTAAGACCAACGTATAGGTCCAAACCAAACGTCTTGCTCTCCGAAATGATTCCTTCTTTCATCTTTGTCGCCGCCTTAAAGTCGTTTGCCTCTCCAGAAAGTTGAGCCGCTCCGTAAAACACGATATCTGACATCAATCTGACAAGTGGTATTGCGATTGTTGCTTCAACATCGAGGTCCTTCTCCTTTGCGTTGATCTTCAGAGTTTCAATGATGACGCTTGCTCGCAACCAGATATCACGCAACAGTTTGACAACTTCGCCGGCTTGCTGCTGGTTGTTTTGATATTTGGCGATGAATGCTTCAGAAACCGTCTTGTTGACTGGAAAATTGTCTTCGTCAACAATTTTCTGGATTGCGTTTGCTTCGATGATCGACTTTGATTTGCTCTTCAACTCAAAGTATGCGCGAAGATAGTCGCGATACAACTCTGCAATTAGAACCAGCGCCGTTCCATACGTTTTGTCTGGCAAATAATTCGAGATGCTGTTTGCAGTCTTTACGATTCGTGGAAAGATTTTGTTGTTTGCGTCGCGCACCGCTTCGACTCCACTCTTTAGTTTTCCTTCGCCAAACGCCTTTGCATACTTGAGCAAATCGGTGAAATACTGCCCGAACAAACTTGCAGACTTTTGTCGTTTTGATTGAAATATCGCGTCCGATTTTAACACTGCAGACATGGCGTTGAGTTGCTTGTTGATGCCCTTTATTCCCTCTGGAGTGGATTGCATTTGACGAGTCAGTTCTGCAAAAGCGTCTTCGAATTGCTGAATCGAATCGTAAGCAACTTTGTTTGCTTCTTGTGCGTCTTGCAACTCTTCGGTTGTAATCTCGAGTTCCGCCATGAGTTCTTCGATTCGCGCATCGTCAACCGCGTTTTCTTTCACGGATTTGTTCACGGTGCTCTTTGCGTCGGCGAGTTTCTGTGTCAGTTCCAAGTTTTTCTTCTGCTCAGCGTTGAGACTTGCTTTGAGACTGGCAATTTCCTTGTCAGATGCCTCAATCTGCTTTTTCGTGAGGGCTTCAATTTTTTCGTTGTCTTCTTGGCTTTGCTGAATGTACTGAATTAACTTTTGTGCAGAAATTACGTTGACGGCTTCAAGTTCCTTGATTCGCGCAAGAAGCACAGCAATTTGGTCGTTTTGTGGCGACGGTGTAGGCTGTGGTTTTTTCTTCGTCTGCTTCTTTCCTTTTTTGTACTCTGTGTACAGTTCGTCGATGAAGATGGCGGAGGAAGTTGCCATTAGAATTTTACAATTACACTCTTTAACAAACCACTGAACTTTAAAGAGTTCAATAGAATCAGATTTACCGACAGACCGAGCATTAAACGAAATGACATTATTTACACGTATACTGTGTTTCGTTTTTGCACCACAAATTGACACAGTGTTGAAACTGAAGAATTCGCCCAGAGAACTCTTTTGCATTTTCCTTATCGCTTTTTTCACTGCGTTTGGAATGGCCGGTCCCGGAGCTATCATGGTATCGTATTTCAGCGACGAGTTTCACTACAGCGATGTCGAGGCGAGCACATTGTTTGCATTCAGTGCGATTGGATATGTACTGTTTGGATTGCTGACTGGCACAATCATCGATAGAATCGGCATCAAGAATTCGCTTGTGTTAGGCGGAGTGTTGGGAATGTTTTGTAGCATTCTTATCGCATTGGCATGGAGCCGTGGAGTGCTCATCTTTGCTGTCGTTGTTCTTTTGCCTCTCGCCACGTCCTTTGTTACGCCAGTCATAAAGATTGCACAGAAACGCTACACATACGGAGAGAACAAGCGTATTTCATTTATGCTAGCGTATTTAATCTACAACTTTGGCGTTGCTTTCAGTTTTTTCTATGTCGATTTCATTCGTTATCGCTTCTCGGAAGGCGTGAGATTTCGATCGTACTCGGCAACAGCAGCACGCGTCATCTTCATGTCGGGAGCAGTGTCGATTCTGTTAGGTTCGATTGTTGCGGCATGTGGGTTGCGCGATATTATGGTCGACGACAAAGGAACAATCAAGCCGTTCTCGATGAACAGCGACATCACCAACGAACAGAGTTCTCAAAACGAAAAGATTCGCAAGAGTTGGTACAAGACGTTCTGCGAGCCCAACTTTGTTCGCTTTGTCGTGTATTCGGTGATTATGTTTCCGCTGTTGAAAATGTTTACGCATTTCGATGTAACTTTTCCAAAAGCATCGTTGCGCCAACTTGGACCGACTGTGGCTTTCGGTTCGATAAAGGCAATCAATCCGATTATGATTTTCCTATTACAGCCGTATTTTTCGCATTGGTTCAGAAACTTGCACAAGTACAAAGTGATCACAATTGGCTCGGTGATCGCAGCATCTTCTGTGTTCATATTCTGTGCACCGCCGTCTTATGAAAGTTGGTCTGCGGCGTTTGTATTTTTCACAATCGGCGAGATGATATTTTCTCATCGAGTGGACGACTTGGCCACCGACTTTATGCCAAAAGGTCGAGAAGGAACCTACTCAACTCTGATGGGCATCTATTTGATTGTGCCTGGTTATATCATCAACTCAATGTCTGGTTGGCTTTTGTCGACTTACTGTCCTCTTGATGGCGAACGCCATTGTCAGATGATGTGGTTTATTATTGGACTCATGGCATGCATAACTCCGGTACTTCTTGTTCCTCTTGAAAAGTATTTGTTAGGCGGAGAACGCAAAGTTTTGCAAGAGGTTGAACTTGAAAAAACACCCGGAAGTTATCCGGTCGAAGAGCCACCGCCGATAAAGTTGGACGAAACACACGACAACGACTACTCGCAAGTCAAAGTGGAAAATTAAATAACTTAGTTCTCGATGTTTATTGATTCCAAATCTTCGACTTTGCGCTTTTTTTCTTGCTGCGAATGAGGAGGAGTATTGTGAGTAGAAGAATTGAGCAAATCAAACGCCGCTTCGACACACGCCACACAAATATCATTATCTTCGCTGTCTATGAGATTCTCGTTCTTATAGCAGTGCGATTTACAAACGAATTTCTGGCAGTTGTCGCAAATGCCCATGCAGAGATTACACGCAAGAATTTTGCAGTTGCTTTCCTTGCAAATGTGACAGTTTGTTTTCCAGCAAGCGACGCAGCCTTTCGAATGGCAGTGGCTGCAAAACAACAAAGAATCCGTGCACTCGACGCAACGCTTGGCACACACGCATTTCTTCTCAGACGACTCAAGTTCGACTATGCACTTTCGGCACAACTCTCGATTGCAGCCCTCGCATTTATTGATTTCTTTTGAATTGAAAGTGTTTTCGCAATTATTACATGTTGCAATTTCGTTCATTTTTTATTGCAGTTTTGCGCATCATGATCGAATGCACGCGATGCAGATTAGTATAAACGCAAACGTGAGAATGAAGAATCTAAAGGAACTCGTTTCGTCTCTGTCGTAAACTGTGCACACGCGACAAGCCTCGTAACCATCCTCGACGCCTGGACCAAAAAGACAGTAAGTGCGCAATCGACCGGGCATTTCGTCTGATTCAATAAACGCAATATATCGCTGACCGGCGTGAGAGACTTTAACTTCGTTTTTTCTAACGTCGCAATCAGCCCACTTTGAATAAGCACAACAAATTGTCAAGAATGCAAATAAAAAAATCATTTTTTAAACTTTCGAAACGAATGAGTTCGATAAATGAAGTCCTCTTGAAGGATTATGTCGACAAACAATTTACGCAACTCAATCTAACCATCAACAATCTGAACCAGCAACTTGTTACCGTTATTCAGTCGTTGGAATGCGAAGTGAAGAAATCGTACAACAAAGACATTGTGATCGCTCAACTCCGCTCAGAGGTTTCGACGCTCGAGAAGATGCTCGACAAGTATGTTGCGGTTTCGAATGAAGTTTCCCAGCCGAGAAATGTGAAAAAGATCAACACTTCAAACGAATCATACACAAACGTAAATTTCGATGCTCCAGTTAACAAACCACCAAAGGCGTTTATGTTTGGATTTAAATCGCCGGCGCATCCGAACAGCGAACCAAATCCGTTGTTTCACAAAAACGATACTCCGACAAAATTAAAGTTTGGTGCTTCATCGGAACCGGAACTGGAAACAACACAAACTGCTTCTTTTTAAACACATCGGCGAAGAAAACAATAAATAAAACTACAAATAATCATGAACCGGGAATGTTGGAATTTAATTAAACCACTCTAAAAAAAAGACAAATAATCTTTTACGATGCAGCAGCAGAAGCAACCGCAATTTCGAAGACGAGAAATCGCCACTGTACCACGTCCGATTTTCTACTGTGCACTGTTGATTCTTCTCGTTGCGGCAGGAGTAATCATCGGTGTTGTTGTGCACAATCAACCGACCTCTCCGCCATCTTCAAGTCTTACGAGTCTTCATTCGTTGCAATCAAGCGAAAGCGAGCGAATAATCTCGAAGATGCCGAAATTCAGCACGCACTTGAAGTTTCAGAAACGCTCTGAACAAGGAGCAGAGCCGTCACCAACTACGGAGGAGCAACAGCCAGCGGCAAAAACCGAAAAACCGAAAAAACCCGCCAAACCACACCATTTTTATCACGACAAGAAGAAAACCGACAAAGACAAAGAAGAACTCGATGCAAAAAAGAATAAAAAACAATGAATTTAATTCTCTTGTTCTTGCAGCAGTTCAACCATCGAATAAATAAGTGTCGTCATGCGCTCCAGTTTGCACGCAACTTGTATAGAAAGATCGAACATCGATTTTTTTTCGTTTGGCCAAACCAGCAACGTTCTATCGACAGAGAAATTCTTAAAGTACAGATTATTGATTGCGCGAATCCATTCGTTGCACTGCGCAAGGCTTTCCAGATTTCCGTCGCGTGTAAACGGCGATTTGTTTGAAAAAATGTATTCCATGCAAATCTCAATCTTATTGATGGTTGCGAAAACCTCTGATTTCAGCACGATATCGGCCATTTTTGGACCAGTGATGAGCCGAGAACCTCGCTCATAAGTAAATGGAAAAAGTTCTTCGTCAAGCCATTCCTGAAGCGTCGGTGCTTTGCGAGGTTTTATCGTCAAATACAGCGCTCTCGCTTCTTCGAAACTTTTGCAAATCGGCGTGTTTGCACACCAATCGCCTAAATCCTCTGTCATAACGTTTCGCAAAATGTTTATTTCTAAAACGGTTGCGGTTGCATACTGTAGAACAGATCGTTGAACTTGTCGTCAGATTTGTTAATTTCTTTTCCAGAAAAAGTGTACTTTATGTTTTTGTAAAACGATGTCGGACAGACTTTCTCTTCGTCGTACTTCATGAGGAAATCTTTTGGATCGGGTTTCTTTCCATCAAATTCGTAGTCATCAACTACACATCGTTGAATCAGACTGCGTGTCGATATTTTTCCTCCGTTCGAGTCGTCTATTGCGGGAGCGATCGCGATAACCTTGATCAGCGTCGACGCAGCGTCGGGAAGTTTGTGATCAAAATAAACAATGTTCTTTTCTCCGTTCACGACGTAGAAGAGATTGCTGTACCGTGTATCGGTGATTTCTTTGAAGAAATTGTCGTACTCCTCTTTCCAGTCGCCGTCCTTTAGTTTCAATGTTTTCTCGATAACTTGACCAATGGATTCCAGTTCGATGACCGTCGTCGGAAACAACACAGTCGAGAGATTCTCCTTTATCCACGCAACACCAAACTTTGATGTCACAGCAACGAGCACCATCCACTTTATCGTGTCGCTGGTAAAATTCATTCGAGTGAGATTCTTCATTTTTCGAATCGCCGAAGAAACCTGCTGTCCGCTAAAAACTCCGTCATCGACATGCAAAACAAGCAAGTCGTTTGTGTATGACAGAGGTTTCCACCCCATATTATTCGAACCGCTGTCGACAAATATCACATACGGCTTGACAATCGGCCAAACGAGAAGCGCGACCCAAATGTTGCTTTTCTCAAATGTCCCATCGATGAAGAGAATTATTTTTCTCTTCTCTCTTGCGCACAAGGCAATCGCTTCGTACGCTCCACGAATTATAGTATCGTAGAATTCGACAAATGAAATGTGACGCAGTCCGATTGCAACGTAACGTCCGAGTTTCTGTTGTATTTCGGGACCTTTCTTCAGAGCAGTTTGCCACTCAGCAACCGCCTCGTGATTGATCGGATATGTGTCTTTCATCTTGATCTGATCCTTATTTTCTTCGTAGAATTTGTCGAAAAAATCTACCGACTCGTGAAGTTTTTCTCCTTTAGTTGTCGGATTTAGTGGAGTTTTCTCAATGTCTTTTTTCGGGGTGTCGGATTTTTCGGGAACCTTTTTCGCCTCTTTAGGTTTCTTGACGTCGGTTTTGACAAACTTTCCTTTCCACATAAAAAGACAAGGTTTGTTTATTTCTAACAAATGAAAAACTGTTGATTGGTTTTAAAAGAAATATTATTGTTTTATTTTTTCCTTTCTAATTGTTCCAATCGTTTTTCCAACTTTGCAAATTCGGCAGAAACTGCGATCGAATAGTTTTCAAAAAGTTTCCTATCAATTGCAACTTTCTCTGCCAATTCTTTGTTTTTCTTTTCCAATTCGGCTACTTTCTTTTGTGTTTGCTCTTCGACAATGTTGATTCGTTGCAACAAACTTTCAGATGTGCTCTTCTGATTGGCATTGATATTTTCCACAGCAAACTTCACGCTCGAAAATATTTGCGTTAATTCATCGGTGTAAATTGACGGTTCTGTGTAAGGCATTTGTCGCAAACTTCCGTAACTGTATGAAACTTTCGAGCGACCAACGACAAGCGGGAAAGTTTGCTCGGATTGTTGTGGAGAAATCATTTGTTGTGCAAAAAAGTTTTTGATTTCAACAAGTTTTTGAAAATTGAATGCTTCTACTTTAACTGTGAATTTTTTTCTGTTTTCTAACATAACGACGACGACGACGAAATGGATTACGAACGAATCAAGTACAGAAACGAACTCAACAGAAACAAAGATGGTCACCTCACGCAGATGACCCGTGGTCAAATCGATATGCTGAGGCATTCGGTCAGTTATCCCAAGATTCTAGCGCTGGGCATAAAAGTTGTCGAAATTGCACACACCGACGAAAACCATCATCAAGTTTACATCTCTGTTGAGCGGGAACTCGTTGGCATCGTATTATTCAATTTCCGCGAAACCGAGGGAAATATCGTGTGGCAACAATCCAGCAAAGGTTCGGCCTATGAAACGGGCGAACACTACTCGTACGTCAAAGAGCGAATCTTGAAAACTGCACGGGACGCCTATCTGCAAGACAAAACTCTGTATGGACCAAAGAAAGAGCGTCCAGAGTTTCTCGCTTACGGCGGACGAATCAATAAGATTTTGCAGTACGAAGTCACTGTTGCCAAAGATAAGAAAGTCGTCGCCGTTGTGCAGTTCTCAGAAGGCAGTCTGGACGGAACTATTTTCTGGCAAAAAACATTTGTCGACAAAAACAACAACAACACAGCGGATCGGTTTGCGGCGCGAGAAAAAGACATTATCAAGGTGGCACAACAGTATTACGTTGAGAAACAACCGTGGCCAATTCTCAATTTCCGCACAACTCCTTATCCGGACGTTCCGGTTATAACGAAATCATTGTCGTGAAATAAAATGTATATCTATGTACAAAATTTGCGTTTTTATTGTTGTGTGTAAATATCTTTCAGTGCGATCACTGCTTTGCGTCCTTCTTCAATGAGTTCTGGCGTCTTCTTTGCGGAACACCTTATTGGCTTTGGATGATAATTCTTCTCGACGGCACGATCGACAAAGTATTCGTAAAAGTTCAAAACCGATTCGCAGTTGCGCAAGCATGTGTCACGTCGCGTCTCAAAGTCCTTCTGTGAAATGTAGCCATCTTCGCCAGCGCAATGCTTCATGATGAGTTCGGGAGCAGCAAATAGGAGGAACACCTTCTCCGAAGTGCTGAGAAGATCGTTCTTTGCTTGTGCGACCTCTTCCCAACAGATGAGACCGTCTTTGTCGGGATCGCAGTATTTTATGGCATACTTAATACCATCGACTCGTTGATGTGGACAAGCAGCCCATTCCGCCGGGGTCGATGGACGCAGAGGAACAGAGATTCTCTTGCGTTGCGACAGTGTTGAATTGGTTTCGTCAAATTCCGAAGCCGCCGTCGGTCCGCACTTTTTCCATTCCTTAACGGTTAGACGACGTTGTGTAAGTGTGCGTTCGGTTTCATTTTGCCTTTTGCTCGGACAGATTGAATAATCGAATGCCGCCGACGCATAAAGACAAAATAACAACAAAACTAAAAAAAGCATCGCAAGTTTTTGTTTCTATTTACAAAGCGAATGTTGACATTGCTTATCGGTGAGATATTTAATTTTTAGTTTTCCACACGGTGTCGTTGATAACGATGGGAGACGTTGGTCTGTCAGCGTTGCCGTTTGGTATGAATTTAGATATTACCGAGCGTCTCCTCTGAACAGCGTTTGCGTTGAAAAGAAAGTCTGCGTCGCCCGGTGCCTTCTTGTTTGTTGCAAACGAGCGCGGCGCTCTGCCGTTTATCACGAGTGTGTACAGTCTGCCCGAACGAACAATCGATTGCGTAAGCAAAACGCCGATCGACAAAACAGCCGATGCATAAGCGAATATCACAGCAAACTTGAATTGAAAAATCGGTGTGCCAACTGGCATTCCCGGATCGTGACTGAGACAGAACTGATATTTCGCGCAACTCAAACCTAACCAGCCGGCCCAAATCAT
>Ga0302237_1001040_pt1 | contig 21135 bp, 18 predicted proteins | sample AAG_UR_Ala_MG_FD_193530 | JGI IMG/M metagenome (GOLD analysis project Ga0302237, IMG submission 193530) | Enriched activated sludge microbial communities from anaerobic digester in WTTP, New Holstein, Wisconsin, United States - AAG_UR_Ala | ecosystem: Engineered > Bioreactor > Anaerobic >... | reverse complement strand
TCCAGGTTCAGTCCCCGGTCCTCCCGGGAGGCGGAGGAGAGGAGGTCTCCGCCGCGCCGGGCCAGAAGGGAAAAAAGCTCCGGGTCCCCCAGCATGCCCGATTTCAGCACTTCCGCCAGGCCGGACAGGTACTCCCGCTGGGGAAGGCGGGGGAGAAAGGCGGAGGAAACGAGGATCTTCTGCGCAGGGTAGAAAGTCCCCACCATGTTTTTCCGGCCCCGGAAATTGACGGCGGTCTTTCCGCCGAAGGCGGCGTCCGCCATGGCCAGAAGACTGGTGGGGATCAGCTCCAGCCCGGCGCCCCTCATGAAGAGAGAGGCCGCGAAGGCGGTGACATCACAGACCATGCCCCCGCCGACGCCCACGAAGACCGAATCCCGCGCCATCCCCCGGGAGAAGGCGGCATCGAGAATGACCTCCACGCCGGCCCATTCCTTGGACCTCTCACCCCGGGGCAGCACAACGGAGTTGTCCGGGGGGGCGGGGAAAAGCCCCACGGTTCCTTCGTCGAAGACATGGAGCCGGTTCCCGTCCTCCCGGAGTTCCGGGGATTCCGGCGTGAAAAAAACCCGGCTTTTCCGGCCGCCGACGATGAAGGCCTCCTCTCCCATGGGGGCTACCCCGCCGATTCGATAATGGACTGGACGATCCGTGTCACGAAGGGATCGATGATGGAATAGATTCTTCTGTTTCCCTGCACCTGGGAGGCCACGATCCCCTTCTTCTTCAGCACCGCCAGATGCTGGGAAATCACCGGCTGGGGCTGGTTGAGACAGACCCATAGCTCCGACACACAGGGGTCCTCCTGTTTCGCGATCATGCAGAGGAGCTTCAGCCGGACCCCATGCCCGCAGACCTTCAGCTTCTGGGCGCAATCATGGACCGTTTCTTCGGAACAGCAGTCGATAAAACTCATATATAGTAGATACCTCAGAATCGCGGGAAGGGCAATCCCATTCCGCTTTTTTTTATCGATCAGGCCCGGAGCGGGGAGACCGCCGGCATGCCGTGGCCCGGGGGCCGCGACGGGGACAGGATCAGCCCGGGAGGGGAGTCTTCGCCTCGTAGAGGCAGAGCTTCTCCACGGAACAGCGGTAACAGGCGGGTTTCCGGGCGACGCAGGTTTTCCGGCCGTGCAGATTGATCCGCATGGAAAAGGAGGAGCGGACCTCCTCCGGAAGCATCGCGGCCAGTTCCGTCTCCACCATCCCGGGATCCCGCGCCGCGGTGAGTCCCAGCCGCCGGACCACCCGGCCGAAGTGTGTGTCCACGATGACCGCGGGTTTCCCGTGGATATGGAACAGGAGGACGTTGGCGCTTTTTCTGCCCACCCCGGGGATGCGGAGAAGGTCCTCCATTTCTTCGGGAACCCGACCCGCGAACTCCCGGACAAGGACCTCCGAGGCGAGCCGGATGTTCCGGGCCTTGATCCGGAAGAAACCCAGAGGCCGCACCAGGGATTCCAGCTCCTCCGGCGGGGCGGAGGCGAGGGCCCCGGGTTCGGGGAAACGGCGGAAAAGCTCCGGTGTCGCTCTGTTGACCGCCGCGTCGGTGGTCTGGGCCGACAGGATGACCGCCACCAGAAGTTCAAAGGGGTTCCGGTAATTCAGCAGGGAAGGGATGAGCGGAAACTCCCGGGTCAGTATCTCGTGGACCGCCAGGGCGCGGTCCCTTTGGGACATCCGGGCCATGATCGCCCTATTTCGCCCGGTTCCGGACTTTGTCCCGATACATTTCTTCGTCCGCCAGGGAAAGAAGCGCCCCCGAGCCGACCCCGGATCCGGGCAGATACTCGGCGAAACCTCTGGAGATTCCGAACCGGTACGGCTTCCCGCTCTTTTCCCGGGACCTGGCGAGTTTTTCCTCCACCCGGCGGAAAACCGCCTCCCCCTGAACCCGGGTGCAGTCCGGAAGGATCATCAGGAACTCGTCCCCCCCGAGCCGGCACAGGACGTCGGAATCCCGCAGGGCCGACTTCAGGGCCTCCGAAACGGAGCGGATCAGGAAGTCCCCCTCGCTGTGACCGTAATTGTCGTTCACCGCCTTCAGGCCGTCGATGTCCACATAGCAGACCGCCAGCCCCGTGCCGTTCCGTTCCGAAAGCCGGAGCTGCTTCTCCAGGACCGTGAGTCCCATGCGGCGGTTGAATACGTCGGTCAGTGGATCCATGGTGGCATACTGCAGAAGTTCGTCCTCCATGCGTTTGCGGATCCCGATGTCCCGGAAGACCAGCATTTTTCCCTTCACCCGCCCCATATTTCCCCGGATGGGGGAGATGCGCACATCGTACCATTTCCCGTCGAAGGAAGCCTCCACCCCCAGGGAAGGTTCCGCTTCGTCTACGACCCGGCAGTGTTCCACCAGGCCCGTCCAATGGGCGAGGACCACCTCCGCCGGTTTCCCCAGGGCGTCCATGGACACCCCCAGGGCCTTTTCCGCCGCCGGGTTCATGGTGACCAGGCGGCCCCGGGAATCCAGGACCAGGACCCCATCCTCCATTTCCCGGAACAGAAGATCCCGGGCGAAGGGGGCCATATCGAGGATGCGGGATCGCAGAAAAAACACGAAAATGATGCCCGCGGTGACGGCGAAGGCCAGGGGAGTGATATCCGCGCCGCAGGGGGAAAGCCCGGAGAGAATGAAGGCATTGACGCCCCAGGGCAGAAAGGCCGCCGCCGCCAGCGTCTTCCCCGCGGAGTCCGGACGAAACCGCAGGAAACGCCGGGCGGACAGGATGGAGCCGGCCAGGATCATGATGTGGGTATACACCGCGTTGACCCGGAAAAAAGGCCCATGGGAGGCCAGAATCCGGCCTCCCTCCAGACTTCCCGCCGGGCCGATGGCGCTCAGAACCAGCTTGTGGCCCGGATTGGTCAGGATGATCAGACTCAGCAGAAAGAGGGGAGTCAGAAGAATTGGGAGGATCCGAAGGAACCTGTCATCCCCCATGCCGCTTCCCCGCAGGGCGAAGAGGAGCCACAGAACCGGAACCACCAGCATGATTCCATCGGCCGCCAGGGTCCAATCGGTTTGCGGGACGGACCGGTGATGCAGGATTTCCATGGCGACGGCAAGCCCCCACAAGCCCGCCGTGGCGGCAAGAAGGGCGAGCCAGCCGGTTTCCGGCGCAGTCCTGCGCCGCCACACCGAAAGCCCCACCAGCAGGGACGAGACCCCTGCGCCCAAAAACCCGATGATGCAGATATCCGCGTTCACTCCACACCCGATCCTGCGTTCAGTATACCCGGCGGAAAATTGTTTGCAAGAAGAATTTTGCGGTTCCCCCCGCTCCGATCCCGCGATTCGTCATTGACGACCGGACCCTTCTTGCATAAAGTTAAGGGAAAGGAGCGTATCCCCGTGACGAACATATCGAAAACGAAAAGGGACGAGCTGGTACTCCTGAACAGCCGCGGCAGAGACCTTCTCCTCGCCGGGTTTCTGACCAGTCTCATCGTGACCGCCCCCCTGGCGATGCTCCTGGCCTTCAGTTACGGCGGGCCGGACAGACTGCCGCACCTCGCCCTGTCCCTGGGACTGATTTTCCTGTTGAGCCTCCTGGCGGGAATCATCATCCCCCAGGAGAGGCGGCTCATCCTGACCTACCGGCTCTCCTCGGGGATTCCGATCTTCTCCACCACCAGCTTCGTTGTCTGGGCCGCGGCCGCCTTCGCGTTGTATCGGGGAAACCCGGACTTCCTCGGTTTTCGGGCCTCCCTCACCACCTTTTTCGTCCTTCCTCTTCTGGTGATTCTGACCCTGTCGCTCCTGTACTCCCTGGCGGCCCGCAGGGTTTTCATCGCCCTGATGCACCGGCGCAGCCGCCTCGATTATGTCACCCTCTACTATAAAAACACCATCCTGGACAAGCTCGTCCCGCTGTGGGAATCCGCCCGGAGATACGGGGGGCGCCTGTCTATTTTTCTGGTCAAAATCGCTTTCTCCACCGGCACGGAGGAGGAAGAGATGGAGATTCTGGACAAGGCCAGGACCCTCTGCAGGGGAAAGCTCCGGGGTTCCGACGAAACGGGGATATTTTCCCGGGATACCCTGTGGGTCATCTTTCCCCAGACCTCCGCGGAGGAATGCGGCATCCCGGGACGCCGGATCCTGGAAAATCTGAAGAACTCCCCCCAGCTGGAAGCCGGCAGGAAAAACAGCGGGTTCCGGCTGATCGGTTCGGCGATCCTCGAGGCGGACAAAACCATGCTGGAGCCCGAGGATTTCGTTGCCGCCGCCGCGGAGGCGCTGAACCGCAGTTCGGGGAGCGCCTCCGAAGCCTGATCCCTCAACGCCCGGAGTCTCCGCTCCTCTTCGGAAGGGCCGCCAGGGTGGGAAAGGTCTTCAGTATCCGGGGATCGTCGCCGGGTTCGTAACGAAGACCCAGGGTGAACGTGTCTTTCCCCCCCATCTTGACGGCCCAGACCACGCGGGCCCGATGCTCGAAGACGCTTTCATGCTTGTCGACATAAAAGCGGAGCATGATTTCCTGTCCCTCCCGGGGCGCCCAATCGGCGTCCACCGCCAGCCCGCTCAGCGATACATCCCTGACGGTCCCCCCATGGTCCGGCCCGCCTTCCTCTGCGAAGGTCAGGGGCATCATGCTCAGGTATCGTCTGCTTTCCCTCCGCCCCGCCTTGCCGATGACGATGTCGTTTTTTCCCCGCGTTTTCGCCTCGTACAGACCCCGGTCGGCGACCTCCAGGAGCTCCGCCATCGTCTCGCCATGGCGGGGGAAACTCGACGCGCCGCCGGAGAAGGTCACCCGTATTCCCCCCCCGAAGGAGTGGCGCCTGACCCTGTCCTGAAGCCTGCGTCCGATGACCTGCGCGCCGCCGATATCCGTTTGAGGCAGGAGGGCGACGAACTCCTCACCGCCGTAGCGGGCGGGAAGATCTTCGGCCCTCAGGCTGTCCCGCAGGATGTCGGCCATCTCCCGGAGGACCCGGTCTCCGGCGGCATGTCCGTAGGTGTCGTTGATGACCTTGAAATCGTCCAGATCCAGGAAAATGATGGACAGCGCGTAGCCGTGGCGCCGGGAGCGCAGCAGTTCCCGCTCCGCCTGATAGTCGAAATGCCGCCGGTTCAGGATTCCCGTCAGCGGATCGCGGATGCACTGGGTCAGGATCTGCTCATAGCGCTCGTATTCCACAAGCCTGGGGCAATCGAGCTTTCTGTCCACGTTCAGAAGGTAATCCAGCAGGGCCAGACGGAATCCCGCCTTTCGTTTCAGCCCCTGGGATAGCGTCTTTTCATGTTCCACAATCCGGACGTACAGAGCCCGGGCGTCCTCCTCCGGGATATCCAGATCGCAGAGCGCATTGAACAGATCGGTGTAAGGGACTTCCCCGTCGCGGAGCATCTCCGCGGGATCGTCCAGCCCGCACAGCTCACGAAACTTGGACATGATCTAAGCCTCCCCGACGGCCTTGAGCCGGTCTTTCAGTTCCCCTTCCATGGCGACCAGTTCCGCCTCCGCGGCCCGGCGCTTCGCGGCGCCTTCCCTCTGGATCCGCAGAACATCCTCGATGGTGGCTATCAGGTCCTCGTTGACCTTCTTCAGGGTCGCCAGGTCCACCACGCCTCTTTCCGTCTCCGTCGCGATGGACAGGCTGCCCTGCTTCAGCATTTCGGCGTTTTTCCTGAGCAGCTCGTTGGTGGTGTCCGAAACCCTCCGCTGTATTTCCAGCGCCTTTTTCTGCCGGATGAGGCTCACGGCTATGACGACCTGGTTTTTCCAGAGGGGCACCGCCGTCAGAATCGAGTTCTGGATCTTTTCCACCAGGGTCCGGCTTCCCTCCTGGTTCAGGCGGATCTGGGGAGCCGCCTGTATCGCCAGCATCCGGGACAGCTCGAGATCGTGAATTTTCCGCTCGAACCGGACCAGGGCCTGGTTCAGGTCCTGAAGCCCCTGGATCCGGGCCGGATCACCGGACGCCTCCGCCTTTTCCCGCAGCGGGGGCAGGACGCTTTCCCGGTATTCCGCCAGCCGCAGTTTCCCGGCGGCGATCAGCACATCCAGATCCCGCAGATACTCGCCGTTCTTCTCGAACAGGATGTCCAGCACGGCGATGTCCTTCAGCAATGCTGCCTTTGCGGACTCCAGTTCCCCCAGGGTCTTTTCGATCTGGGTCGACAGTTTCTCGTAGCGGGAGATGAAACGCTTCATTGAATCCGCCAGACCGCCGATCAGCGGCACCCGGGCCCAGAAGGAAGACCCCGTTTCCAGGCTCCCCACATCCAGGTCCCTGATCCGCCCCAGAAGCCCCCCCAGGATCTCGCCCACGTAGCCCGCGTCCTTGTTGCGGATCTGCGTAAGCATGGTATCGGAGAAATCCGCTATCTTCCGCTGGGCCGCCACCCCATATTCCATGAGGAGCTTTCCGTCCCGAAGATCGATGCCTTCCGCGGCGCTTCGCGCCTTCTGCAGAAGCGCAGGCTCCAGCTTCGACACATCCATGATGGATTCCGGCAACCCGGACCGTGTCCCGTCGTCCATACAACCGCCCTCCAATTTTACATGATGACTTTTTACCGCCGCGGGACGAATTGCCTCCCGTTTTTGCCCCCCCGGAGCCCTCCTAACCCGTTCCGCCGAACCCGTCCATTTCGAGGGACCGGATCAGAACCTGAACTTCCGCATCCAGTTCCACAAGATCCTTCTGCAGAAGCCGGGCACGCTGCTGCGCAAAGGCTTTTCCGATGAGATCCAGACTGTTTTCCACCTTCCGGAGCGTATCGTCCACCTCCGGGTTTTCCAGATCCCGAAGACCCAGATCCAGGTACTTCCGCACCACCGAGTTGGCGGCGGAAAGGTAGTGAAAGAGAAACTGACGGGCGGTCTGCAGAATCGCAGGGTTGTCCTGGATCTCCTCCAGGACCCCCGCCGCCGCCTGCCGGATTCCCCGGATCTTATCCCGGACGGGCCCCGGGGGCGCGCGGCGGATGGACTCGTCCAATTCCCCGATCCTGTCCCAGCCCCGGGCGAGGATTTCCCGATACATCTCCGGCGACACCCCTTCCACCGGGATCGAAGGCGCTTTTTTCCGCGGCGCGGACACCTGGTAGACCAGGGTGAAAACCGCCGCCGCCCCGGCCGCGGCGATGAGAAGGCCCCAGGCAAGGAAGAGGCCGATGAAGGCGGCCCCCCCCAGAAGCCCCGCCCGGAGCCCCCGAAGCCCGGCGGAGGGTCCCTGCGGACCATGACGGCCCCCCGGAACGGGCACGGACCCCTCCCCCCCGGTTCCGTTTCGACGGAACCCCGCCGGGAGGCCCCGGGTCCTGCGCCGGAGCTGCGGCGGCAGTCCATTCCGATCCATGGTTTCAATATACCATATGCCGGGAAAAAGGGAATTCTTTTCAATGATTTTCACCCGGCGGAATCGGGAAAACAGCGGAGCCCGCGGGATCTTGATTTTTTCTCTCCGGGCCGCCACTATTGCCCGACTATCCATTTACAGTCACCGGAGGAACGATTCCATGAACATTTCCGCCCTGCAGACCGCCCGTTACGCCTACAAACCGAAGACTCCGCCCCTGCTGGCCAAACCGGTCGCCTCCATCAAGGCCGAACCGGGACCCGCCACCAGAGCGGAGACGGACCACCAGGAACTCGCCGCCATATTCCCCCACACCTACGGCCGTCCCATCGTGACCTTCAAGGCCGGCAAGAACCCCTCGGTTTCGCAGAAGATCAACGTGGGGGTGATTCTCTCCGGCGGACAGGCGCCGGGGGGCCACAATGTCATCGCCGGTCTTTTCGACGGCATCAAAAAGGGACACCCCGAATCCAAACTCTACGGTTTCCTCGGCGGGCCCTCGGGAATCATCGGCGACCGGGCGGTGGAAATAACCGCGAAGACCATGGATGCCTACCGGAACACCGGAGGCTTCGACATCATCGGTTCCGGGAGGACCAAGATAGAAACTCCGGAGCAGTTCGAGAAGACCCTGGCCACGGCGAAAAAACGCCGGCTCCGGGCGGTGGTGGTCATCGGGGGGGACGATTCCAACACCAACGCCGCCCTTCTGGCGGAGTTCTTCGCCTCCCGGGGATCGGATATCCAGGTTATCGGGGTGCCGAAAACCATCGACGGCGACCTGAAAAACGACTATATCGAAACCTCCTTCGGATTCGACACGGCGGTGAAGACCTACTCCGAGCTCATCGGAAACATCGCCCGGGATGCGAACTCGGCGAAAAAATACTGGCATTTCATCAAACTCATGGGACGGGCGGCGAGCCACATCTGCCTGGAATGCGCCCTGCAGACCCGGCCCAACATAGCCCTCATCTCCGAGGAGGTGGAAAAGAAGGGGCAGACCCTGGGCGAGGTGATCGACCAGATCTGCGACGGGGTGGCGGCCCGGGCGGCCCGGGGGCTGAACTACGGCATCGTGCTGGTGCCCGAGGGACTGGTGGAGTTCATCCCGGAGATGAAAAAACTCATTTCCGGACTCAGCGACCTCATGGCCCACAAGGCCGGGGAGTTCTCCGGCCTCTCTTCGCCGGAGGCCCAGTTCGATTTCGTCGCCCGGCATCTTTCCGCGGATTCGGCGGAGTTCTTCGGCACCCTGCCCCGGGACTTCCGGCTCCAGCTGCTGATGGACCGGGACCCCCACGGGAACGTGCAGGTTTCCCGGATCGAAACCGAGAAGCTCCTGGTCCGGATGACCGAGGAAAAACTGGAGAAGATGAAGGCCCGGGGCGCCTTCACCGGCGTTTTCGACACCCAGACCCACTTCCTGGGCTACGAAGGCCGCTCCGCCTTTCCCACCAATTTCGATGCCGACTACTGCTACAGTCTGGGCTTCACCGCCTTCCTTCTCATCGCCGGAGGCGTGACGGGTTATATCTCCTCTGTCCGGAATCTGGCGCGGCCGGCGAAGGAATGGATAGCCGGCGGGATCCCGCTGACCATGATGATGAACATGGAACAGCGCCACGGGAGCAGAAAACCAGTGATCAAAAAGGCCCTGGTGGATCTGGAGGGGAAGCCCTTCAGGGAGTTCGCCGCAAAACGGAAAACCTGGGCGGTGGAAACCAGCTTCCTGTACCCCGGAGCCATCCAATACTTCGGACCCGACGAGGTCTGCAACCAGCCGACAAAAACCATCGTCCTCGAAGCGGGAGGCCGCAGGGTCGGGGCCGGCGCGGCCGGCCGCAAAAAAACCGCCGCCGGGGGAGGCAAGACCGGGGGGGTAAAGTCCGCCGCTGGGGGAGGCAAGACCGGGGGGGTAAAGTCCGCCGCCGGGAGGAGTCCCTCCCCCCGCGGCGCGTCCGCCGGGAAAAAGCCGGCGGCGAAGGGCTGATCCCCTAACGGATCCGTCCCGGGCGGAGGTTCGCCGCATTGGCCGCCGCCGCCCGGTGCCCCGCCGCGAGGGCTCTGGGGAAAAGGGCGGCGAACTCCCCGCTCCCCGGAGCCGGGAGGCCCTCATCCTCCCAGAGGACGGCGAAGCCCGCGGCGAAGGCGTCCCCGCTGCCGATGGGGTTCACCGCCTCCACCCGTTCCGGCGGGGACAAGAAAACCTCTCCCCCCAGGGCGCAGAGAGCCGGCAGGGGTCCCCGGGTGAGAACCACGGCGATTCCGGCCCGGGACAGGGCCGCCGCCTCCCGTCCCGCCTTTTCCATCAGTTCCGGGTCCTCCTCCCTCTCCCCCACCGGCGCTCCCCCGGTAATGAAGGTGGAGGCGAACTCCGCGAAGTTCGGCTTTATCATGTCCGGCCCCCGGGGGATGCAGCGCAGAAGGTCCTGGCCCTGGAGGTCCAGGAGGACCCGTTTTCCCTTTTCCCGGGCGGCGCCGGTGAAATCCCGGTACAGGTCCTCCGAGTACCCCGGAGCCCGGGTCCCGGACAGGACCACCAGTCCGCACCGGGGAAGGAGCCGGTGGAACTCCCGCCGGACCTGCTCCTCCACCCCGGACCGGGAGGACCCCTGCCCGTGAAACCCCTGCCCGTGAAACCCGGGCATTTCCGGCCCGGGACCTTCGGGCCCCGGCATTTCCGGCCCGGAACCTTCGGGACCGGATCCCACCGACAGGGTCTCCTCGATGATTTCGGTGGCCCCTCCCGTTTCCCGGTTTATCAGCGTGTAACAGTAGCGGATGGGCGTTCCCGAATCGGGGCCGTGAATCCGGACCCCGTCGGCGGCGGCAAGTTCAAGAAAGAGCCCCCGGTCCCGGCCGCCGGAGTGGCAGAGCAGCTCCGCGTCCCCCCCCAGCTGACGGACGACCCGGACCAGGTTGACCCCCTTGCCGGAGGCGTCCAGGTGGTGTCCGCAGCTCCGGTTCACCTCGTTTTCCCGGAAGGCGGGAAGAACGATGGTTTTCTGCAGGGTGGGGTTCAGATTCACCACCAGAATCACGGCACAGCTCCCGGCTTCACCGTGGGACTGCGCAGACTCTGCCGGATGGAAAGCGCCGACGAGAAGGTCACGGCCGCCACGATCAGAAGGCCCCCGGCCAGGGCCTTGGGGGACGGGCGTTCCCCGATGAAAAGGAAGACCCAGACGGGGTTCAGCACCGGCTCCAGGCCGGCGATGAGCATGGCCTGGATGGCCGAAACCCTTCTGATCCCGTACGAAAAAAGAAGCGAGGAGATGCCTATCTGGAATACTCCCAGGAAGAGCAGGGCCCCCAGGCCGGGAAGACCAAACTCGTCGGGGGGGCTGAACAGAAAAGGGATGGACACCAGAAAGGCCAGGGCATGGGCCAGAAGGATGGATTCGGTGGGGGAGCCGTCCTTCTGCATCCGCATGAAGATCGAATACAGCGCGAAGGTGAGACCGCTGGCCGTGGCCAGTATGTTTCCCAGAAGATTGCCCGGGGTGACCTCGTCCATGAAGAAAATCCCGATTCCCAGCACGATGATCACCAGGCCCGTCCAATGCTCCCACCGGGGCTTCTCCTTCAAAATCACCCAGCCCAGGACGGCCACGAAAATGGGCGCCGAATACTGCAGCAGGATCGCGTTGGCCGCCGTGGTGAGTTTGGTGGCGGTGACGAACATCAGCATGGTCACCGCGTTGGCCACCCCGGCGGCCATCTGAGGAAAGGAGAAGGTGAAGCGCGGCCGCCGGAGGTACAGCAGAATCACCAGACCCCCGATGAAGCTCCGGAGGCCCGCGATGGCCAGCGGGTTCCAGGTGATGGTCTTGATGAAGAACCCCGCGGTGCTCCACAGGGCGGCGCAGGCCATCAGGGACAGACTGGCTCGGGCCGGGTGATCCATCAGATCCTCCTTCGCAGGATGTCGAAAACGTCGTCGGGGCTGAGAGGGACGGGATGGTTCGGCGCAGCGGTTTTATCCGCCACCCGCCGGGCGTCCTCCTCGGTGAGGCCCAGAGCCCCCAGCCGGGGAAGGCGCGCCCGCTCCACCAGGGCCTCCAGGGTATTGATCAGCAGGGCGGCGTCGCCGAAGTCGCTCCCCGCCTCCCGGCCGGAGAGAGCCCGGCCCGCCCGGGCGTATTTCTTCAGAACGGAGCCGCCCGAGGGGTCGTCGATCCTCATCGCCCGGCCGATGGTGAAACGGCTGGCCTCGGCCACCAGAGTGCCGCATATCAGGCCGTGGGGAATGTGGAACATGCCCCCCAGCGGGGAAGCGATGCCGTGGACCACCCCCAGGCCGGCATGGGCCAGACAGACCCCGGAAACATAGGCGGCGTAGGCCATTCCCGCCCGGGCCTCCCGGTCGCCTCCGTCCCGGCAGACCCGGGGGAAGGCATCGCCGGCGATCCGCAGGGCGTCCAGGGCCATGGCGTCGGTGAAGGGGGACCCCCGGGGGGAGGTGAAGGCTTCCAGCAGCTGGGTGACGGCGTCCAGTCCCGAGGCGGCGGTCACCTCCGGCGGGCAGGACAGGGTCAGCAGGGGATCGAGGATCGCCGCGTCGGGGATAAAGTTGTCATGGCGGAGCGACTTTTTGAAGCCTCCCTCCCCCACCCGGCTGATGACGGCGTTTTTCGTGGCCTCCGTTCCGGTGCCGGCGGTGGTGGGAGCCGCCACCAGGGGGAGCCGGGTGCCCGGGGGAACACGGCTCCCCACCCCTTCCAGGTAGTCGGCCACGGAGCCTTCCATGGTGAGCAGCGCCGAGACCGCCTTGGCGGCATCGATGGCGCTGCCCCCCCCGACGGCGGCCACCCCATCCACCCGGGGGCCCGGGGATCCCTTCAGCTCGGCGGCGATGCCGTCCACCTCCTCCGGCGAGGGCTCTCCTCTCACCGAAAACTCCGCTACCCGGATGCCCGCTTCCCGGAGCGCCGCCAGGAGCCGTTCCCGATTTTCCGAATCCCGGAAAGACCTGCCCCCGGTGACCAGGGCGACGGCGGATACCCCCATCCTGCGCAGAACCGCCGGAAGCTCGAAGAGACGGCCCTCCCCGAAGAGCAGTTCCGGAAGGCGCGAAACCGTGAATTGTCGCATGGGCCGCATTATAGGGGATAAGCCTCTCCGGAGCAACCGCCGCCTTCCCCGGCGGGAGCCGGCGGGCGGGAACGGCAGGAGGTCGTTTGGGAGTCCCGTGTTGCATTTTCCCGGCTCCGGACCTACAATGTTTCCATGGACACCCCCCAGAAGCGCGTCCGTCCCCCCTGGGACGACTACTTCCTGCAGATCGCCGACGCCGCCGCCAGCCGCGCCACCTGCGACCGGGGGCGCAGCGGCTGCGTCATCGTCAGGGACAAGGCCATCCTGGTAACCGGCTACGTCGGCTCCCCCGCGGGACTCCCTCACTGCGACGATGTGGGCCACCAGATGAAAAAAACCATTCACGAGGACGGCCATGTCACCCAGCACTGCGTCCGTACCGTCCACGCGGAGCAGAACGCCATATGTCAGGCCGCCCGCAACGGCATCGCCCTGGAGGGGGCCACCCTGTACTGCCGCATGACTCCCTGCCGGACCTGCGCGATGCTGATCATCAACTGCGGGATCAGACGAGTGGTGGCGGAGAGCCGGTACCACGCGGCGGAAGAATCGGAAGACCTTTTTCGTCAGGTCGGAATCGAACTGGTATACAAATCCCGGGAGACCCAGACCTACGAAAACCAGTGATTATTTTCCTTGAGAACTTGGAGAATCCGTCTTATGATGGAAAGAACCCTGATGAAAGGGGAATAGGTATTGATCAGGAGGACTGAAAATGAAGAAATTCGTGATCACCCTGACGGCGATCTGCATCGCCGTGGGCGCGCCTTTGTTCGCCCAAACGATCCAGGATGACTTTTCCGGGATGGGAGCCTGGAAACCCGCCTACGGCGCCTGGAAGGCGGATGGAAAGCTGACTCAGTCGAATCTCACAACGGGTCTCGCCCAGATCTATCGTCAGGTGCCCCAGTCCGGAGTCTACGAACTCGAGTTCACCGCCAAATACAAGGAAGGCGGCTACAAGGACCTCAAAGACGCCGCTATGGGCAAATACCACGCCGGTTTCGGCATTCATATCGGGATAGACAAACCCGCCCCGTCCATATCCTGGGGCAACGGCAAATCCTACCTCCTCTGGTTCAACCTGGACACCACGGTCCCAAAAAACTCGGAGTATTACGGCCTCCGGGCGCAGGTGTATAAAAGCGACTCCAACTCCCGGATGAATCTGATGAAGGACTACAACGTGGAAATCCTGCCCCAGGATGTGGTGACGGCCAACCTGGACTACCTGGCCTACGACCTGAAGGTGCGGATGATCGTCAACACCAACGACGGGGAGATCCGGGTCTACGATCCCACGGTGGACAATTACTATTACTACTTCACCCTGGACCCGAAAGTACTCCGGGCGGGGTCCTACGTCGCCTTCCGGACCAACCGGGTGGGCATAGCCTTCGACGATTTCAAGGTCACCAGGATCCGCTGAACCTCCGCCTGACGCGGAGAGGGAGAAGGCCGTCTTCTTTCGAAGACGGCCTTTTTTTTCGGCCGCCAGCGGCCGGGAACGCCGACTCCCGGCCCTGCCCCCGGCCCCGGCCCTGCCCCCGGTCCCGGCCCTGCCCCCGGCCCCGGCCCCGTTGCCCGGTCCCGGCTCAGTTCCCCGGTCCCGGCTTAGTTCCCCGGTCCCGGCTTAGTTCCCCGGTCCCGCCGCCCGCCCGCCGGATTCGTCCCCGTGCTCCCGGTCCTGCCGCCCGGCTCAGTTGCCCGGTCCCGCCGCCCGGCCTAGTTGCCCGGCCCTGTCACCCGCCCGCCGGATTCGCCCCGGGGACTCAGTCCCGCCGCCCGGCCTCAGGCGGGCTTTCCCACCAGAGCCAGAAACTCCTTCTCGTCGATGGTTTCCACCTCCAGCAGCCGGGAGGTGACCTTTTCCAGGAGATCCTTCTTCTCGCTGAGGAGATCGGTGACCCGTTTGTACCGGGACGCGACGATGTCGGAGATCTCCTGGTCGATCTGGCTGTGGGTGGATTCGGAATAGTCCCGGTAGCCGCCCTGGGGTTCCGCCGCCATGCCCATGATCCCGGGCTGCCGGTGGTTCAGAGCCACGTTGCGGAACTTTTTGCTCATACCGTACTCGGTGACCATCCGCTTTGCGATGTCGCTGACCTTCACCAGGTCGTTGGCGGCGCCGGTGGATATGCGGCCGAAAACCAGCTCCTCCGCGGCCCGGCCTCCCAGCAGGGTGTCGATTCTGCCGTAGAGTTCCTCTTCGGTGAGAAGGTACTTGTCCTCCGTGGGGATCTGCAGAGTGTAGCCCAGGGCGCCGAAGCCCCGGGGAACGATGGTGATCTTCCGCACCGGGTCCGCCCCGGGAGTGAAGGCCGCCACCAGGGCATGGCCCGTTTCGTGGTAGGCCACGATCTTCTTCTGGTCCGGGCTGATGAGGCGGTTTTTCTTCTGTAAACCCGCGATGACCTTTTCGATGGCTTCGTGGAAATCCTCCTGCTCCACCTCGTCCCGGCCCCGCCGGACCGCCAGAATGGCCGCTTCGTTCACCAGGTTCGCCAGATCGGCGCCGACGAATCCGGGGGTGTCCCGGGCCACCAGCCGGAGGTCCACACTCTTCCCCAGCTTGACGTCCCGGGAGTGGATCCGCAGGATGGCCTCCCGCCCCTCCAGGTCGGGCCGGTCCACCAGGACCTGCCGGTCGAACCTCCCGGCCCGGAGGAGGGCCGCGTCCAGCACCTCCGGACGGTTCGTCGCCGCCAGGATGATGACCCCGGTGCGGGAATCGAAGCCGTCCATCTCCACCAGGAGCTGATTCAGGGTCTGCTCCCGCTCGTCGTTGCCCCCCAGGACATTGATCCTGCTTTTTCCGATGGCGTCCAGCTCGTCGATGAAGATGATGCAGGGAGCCTTTTCCCGGGCCTGTTTGAAAAGATCCCGCACCCGGGCGGCCCCGACGCCCACGAACATCTCCACGAACTCGGAGCCGCTGATCCGGAAAAAGGGCACCCCCGCCTCTCCCGCCACGGCCTTGGCCAGAAGGGTCTTGCCCGTCCCGGGGGCTCCCACCAGCAGGACCCCCTTGGGGATCTTGCCGCCGATGGAGGTGTACTTCTGGGGGTTTTTCAGAAAATCCACCACCTCCATCAGCTCTTCCTTGGCTTCGTCCGCCCCGGCCACATCGGCGAACTGCACCCCCGTGTCGCCCTCGGCGATGATGGCCGCCCGGTTCTTGCCCAGAGTCAGGACATTCTGCCCCATGTTGCCCATGCGCTGGAAAAGCACCCGCCAGATGAAGAAAATCATGAGGAGCGGGAAGGCCCAGGAGAGGAGGAAACTGGCGAAGGGGTTGGGCTTCTCCGAAATCCGGTGGTAGGTGACGCCCTTCTGATCCAGGAGCGCCACGAAGCCGGGATCGTCCACCGGAACGGTCTGGTAGGCGGTCTTTCGTCCATCCGCCTCGGAGGTGTAGCCGTGGTAATAGTTTTCCCCCATCTGGACCTGCCGGATTTCCCCGGACTCTATTTTTTTCTTGAAATCGCTGAACCCGATCAGCGAGTCAGGAACGGGCTGGTACAGGCTTTTAAAGATCATCATCACCAGAAGGGCCGCGATGAAGTACCACATCGAAAACTTGAACTGCCCCTTATTGGGCATGCGGAAAAGAGGGCCGAAGTGATCGGGTTCTTCGCAGTTGCCCTTTTCCCAGCAGCCCTTGTCATCCTTTTTGAGACTCTTTTTCGCCATGGGGAATCACTCCTAATAATTTGATCCGCAGGGAATACTTTCACAGGGTCAGGGACACTATAGCATGTATTCGCCGCTCCGGCGAGTCCTCGCCGGGACGGGTTCCTCCAGCGCCCCGCCGCGCCGTCTGATGCATAAATTTACGAAAACATCCGGAATATCACCGAATATTCGTTAAATTATTGCATTTTTATTCTTTCAATCCCTTGTCCTTTTTTCCGTAAAATGTTTTAATGCCCCAATGGTACGCCATCTTCTCATCGACCTGGACAATACCCTCTACCCGGCCTCCAGCGGCCTGGACAGGGAAATCGACCGGCTGATGACCCTCTTCGTCGCCCGGTATCTGCGGATCTCTTTCGAGGACGCCCAATATCTGCGCCGGACCAACGCGATCCCCTACGGCACCACCCTGCAGTGGCTTCGGATCGAATTCGGTTTTCACGACCTTGACGGCTACTTCGAGGCAGTGCATCCGAAAAATGTGGAGGACTACATCCCGGCGGATCCGCAGCTGCCCCGGATCCTGGATGCCATAGACCTCCCCAAGGCCATCCTGACCAACTCGCCCCGGGAACATGCCGACCGTGTCCTGGCCCATCTGGGGGTGGCGGACCGCTTCTCCCGGGTGTTCGACATCCGGCACAACCGTTTCCAGGGCAAACCCTACCAGGACACCTACCGGAACGTGGTGGCCGCCCTGGGCAGGAGGATCGACGAGGTCCTCTTCGTGGACGACATGCCCCGCTATCTCCTCCCCTTCCGGGATCTGGGGGGACGGTGCCTTCTGGTGGACGAAGACGGCGGCGACGGTTCCGGCCTGGACGCCATTCGCCGCATCACGGAACTGGAAGATTTCCTGAAAACAACGTATTTCCTCGGGGGAGTGAAATGAACGGACAACGAAAAACACTGAACAGCGCGGAACTGCGGTACAACGGCCACACCATACAATTCCCCGTCTTCGAAGGGAGCATGGGAGAAAAGACCATGGATATCCGGGCCCTGCGGAAGGAAACCGGAATCCTCACCTACGATCCCGGACTGATCAATACCGGGATCTGCACCAGCGACCTGACCTATGTGGACGGGGAAAAGGGCGTCCTGCTGCACCGGGGCTACAGCATCGAGGACCTGGCGGCGAACTGCCGGTTTCTCGAAGTGGCGTATCTCCTGATTTTCGGAAAGCTCCCCAATCCGGTGGAGCAGAAGAGCTTCTCCGAACTGATGAACCTGCATTCCATGATCCATGAGGACATGCAGCACTTCTTCCGCAATTATCCGGAAAAAGCCCATCCCATGGCGGTCCTCTCCGCCATGGTGGTGTCCCTCTCCTCGTTCTACCCCGAACTGGACCGGGAGTCCGCCACCGAGAGGATCGACAATACCGTCACCCGGCTCCTGTCCAAGATCAGGACCATCGCGGCCTTCTCCTACAAGAAGTCCGTGGGGGAGCCCTTCGTGTATCCCAGCTACAAGCTGCGGTACTGCGCCAATTTCCTGAACATGATGTTCTCCTCCCCGGTCCGGGACTATACCGTGGACCCGGTGGTGGAGCGGGCGCTGAACCTGTTCCTGGTCCTCCACGCGGACCACGAACAGAACTGCTCCACCACGGTGGTCCGCACCGTGGGAAGCTCCGGTGCCAACCTCTACGCCTCCATCACTGCCGGGATCTGCGCCCTCTGGGGCCCCCTGCACGGGGGGGCCAACCAGGCGGTGATCGAAATGCTGGAGGAGGTCCTGTCCCAGGGCATGAGCGTCCGGGATGTCATCGAGTCGGCGAAGAGGAAGGAATCCAAGATCAGACTGATGGGCTTCGGCCACCGGGTGTACAAGACCTACGATCCCCGGGCCAAAATCGCCAAGGAAGCCTGCAAAAATCTGCTGGAGCATCTGGGCCACCCCGACGACCCGCTTCTGGAGCTGGCCATGGCCCTGGAGGAGGCGGCGCTGAAGGACCCCTACTTCCAGGAGAAGCACCTCTACCCCAACGTGGACTATTACACCGGGATCGCCTACCGGGCCATGGGCATCCCCACCAACATGTTCACCGTGCTCTTCGCCATGGGACGGCTGCCGGGATGGATCGCCCAGTGGCTGGAGAACAGCAGGGATGGGGAGCAGAAACTGATGCGGCCCCGGCAGGTGTACACCGGGGAAGTGGCCAACCGGGTCCTGCCCATCGGAGAAAGGGCCTAGGCCCCTCAGCCTTCTCCAGCGGGGATCCGCGGCGGACGCCCCGGCGGGGAGCCGGTTCCCTGAGGGGAATCAGCTTCCGGCGGGCTGCTCCGGCGGGGCGTCCGCCGCGGGGGCCTCCATCGACGGCTCCGCCTGTTTTTTCGTCCATGCCTGTCGCAAAACCCCCCAGATCGCGAAGCCGCAGAAGGAGATGACCATGGCCAGCTGGATGTTCCAGAACACCAGCAGGCCGCCGAAAATCACCCAGATGAAGGCTGAAAAGGATTTCTTGCCCCGCAGGTGCTGATTGAGCAGATGAGGGTACCGCACCCGGCTCACCATCAGAAGCCCCGCCAGCAGGGCCACCACCGGAAGGCTCCAGACGACGAGATTTTCCAGCAGCCGGAAAGACGCCCCGGTGTGCCGGGCCAGTTTCGGCAGGACATCCTGCTGGAAGATGACCAGGCTGACGATGGTCCCCGCCGCCGCCGGGGAGGGCAGGCCGGTGAAAACCATATGAGACGACTCGGACTCCTCGTTTTCCACGTTGAACCGGGCGAGCCGGACCACGGTGCAGCAGACATAGACCGCGGCGGCGAAAAAAATGGCCTTGCCGAGAAATACCGCCAGAACCGCGTTGTGCACCTGGACCTGCCGCAGCCGGACCTCCACGACTTTCACCATGAGGAAAGCGGGGGCGACGCCGAAGCTTATGGCGTCACAGAGACTGTCCAGCTGCCCGCCGAAACTGGAGGTGGAGTTGCTCCACCGGGCCACCCGGCCGTCCAGCATGTCCGCAATCATGGCGAAGAAGACCATGTACCCCGCCAGGGCGAAGAAGGTCAGCCCCGGGCGGTTGAAGAACATCCCCTCGACGACGATTCCGCGGCTGGCGTACCCGATGGCCAGAAAACCGAAGAGACCGTTCATCAGGGTGATGAGTGATGGGAGCACCGCGATGTATTTGAGTCTTTTTCGCCGGCCCGGAGCTCCGGTCCGGCGCTTTTTCATGAAGCCGCCGAGCTGATTCATCGTCCTAACCTGACCAGCGGAGTGATTCCCGCCCGGACGGTGTCCCCTATGGCCACCAGCGTCTCCGACCCCAGGCCGGCGGGCAGGTACAGCTCCGTACGGGAGCCGAATTTGATCATGCCGAAACGGTCGCCCTGACGGAACTCGTCCCCGGGCCTGGCCGCGCAGACGATCCGCCGGGCGATGGCGCCGCTGACCTGGCGCACCAGGAGAGGCGCCCGGGGCTCCGCCAGGCGGGTCAGGAGGACATCGTTGGCTTCGTTGACCCTCCCCGACTGGGGGGACAGGGCGTTTTTGAAGGCCCCCGGACGGTAGGTGACCTTGTCGATCCGCACCGAACAGGGAACCCGGTTGATGTGCACATCGAAGACACTGAGGAAGATGCCGATCCGGATGGCTTCGCCGGGAAAACCGTCCTCGTCCCGCACCAGGCTGATGTCCGTCACCCTCCCGTCCGCGGGGGACAGTAGAATGCTTTCATCCTGGGGGACCCGCCGCCGGGGGTCGCGGAAAAAGGAAAGGGACCAGAGGAGGAGCAGTCCCAGGACGATCTCTCCGGGAAGGAGAAGCGGGCTTTTCCGGAACAGTAAAACCCCCAGGATCATGAGCAGGGCCGTCAGCCCCGGGTAGAGGGCCGCCTGGGGCAAACCGTATTTCGTTATGGGTATTCTCATTTCGGGGAAATTGTATCAATAAGCGGCCCGGGGCGCAAGGTGCGCCCCGACGCAAGGTGCGCCCCGACGCAAGACGCGATGGGGTACAGGATGCTCTCAGGGCGCGGGACGAGCCCGGGCACCCTCGACATCGGGAGCCCATCCTTCCGGGAAGGGGCGCGCCCCCTCTCCGGAGGCGCGCCGCGCGGATTTCATACCGGAAGGGGTGCGGGTTTCGGGAAGTCCTTCAGGGACTTCAGGTTTTTCTCGATCTCCTCCACCGGGAGCTCGTAATCCGTGAGTTCCCCCTTCATGAACATGTCGTAACCCTTCAGATCGATGATCCCGTGACCCGAGAGGTTGAAGAGGATGACCTTCTCCTTACCCTCCTCCCGTGCCCGATTGGCCTCCCGGATGGCCGCCGCCACGGCGTGGCTCGTTTCCGGTGCCACGATGATCCCTTCGGTGCGGGCGAAGGCCAGGGCCGAGGTGAAACATTCCGTCTGTCCCACCGCCAGTGGCTCCATCAGCCCCAGCCGGGTGGCCTGGGACACCAGCGGAGCCATGCCGTGGTAGCGCAGCCCCCCGGCGTGGATGGGAGCGGGCACGAAGGTGTGGCCCAGGGTGTACATCGGAAGAAGGGGTGTCATGCCCGAGAAGTCCCCCAGATCGTACAGGAAGGGACCCTTGGTCAGGGTCGGACAGGAGGACGGCTCCACCGGAATGATCCGGATGTCCGCGCCCCCGATCTTGTCGTGCACGAAGGGGAAGGATATGCCGGCGAAATTGCTCCCGCCCCCGGCGCAGCCGATGACCACGTCGGGCTTGTCCACCCCCACCAGGGCCAGCTGCTTCTTCGTCTCCAGACCGATGATGGTCTGGTGCAGCATGACATGGTTCAGAACGCTCCCCAGGGAGTAGCGGGTGGACTTCGTCGGGTCCGATATCGCCGCCTCCACCGCTTCGCTGATGGCGATGCCCAGACTTCCCGGTGTATCCGGCGTTTTGGCCAGGACCTCCCGGCCCGCCCGGGTCCTCTCCGAGGGGCTGGCGATGCAGTCCGCACCCCAGACCTGCATCATCATCTTCCGGTAGGGTTTCTGATCGAAGCTGACCCGGACCATGAAAACCGTGACGTCCAGCCCCAACTGGGCCCC
>Ga0302237_1001031_pt1 | contig 21263 bp, 12 predicted proteins | sample AAG_UR_Ala_MG_FD_193530 | JGI IMG/M metagenome (GOLD analysis project Ga0302237, IMG submission 193530) | Enriched activated sludge microbial communities from anaerobic digester in WTTP, New Holstein, Wisconsin, United States - AAG_UR_Ala | ecosystem: Engineered > Bioreactor > Anaerobic >... | reverse complement strand
CCTCTTGGTGGCTTTCGCCGGAGGTCATGGCGCTATTGAAGCTGATCATCGCCTTTCCGCTGCCGATTTTCGTCGGAGTCTGGCTGGCCAGATATCTGCGGATGCGGGATTTTGGCTGGAAGTTGGGACTGATCTTCTGCACGCTGTGTTTAGGGGGCGTGCTTCTGGTCAGTTTTCCTCTGCGGTTGGGCGTGGATCTGAAGGGCGGCGTGATTCTGGTCTACGAGATCGACCGCGAGGCGCTCAAGATCGACAGTTCCACGTCCATTTCGCCGAGTTCTATCGACTGGGGGCACTTGCTGCAACGATTGAACGATCGCATCAACCCGGCCGGCACCAAGGAGATCGTGGTGCGTCGATACGGCGACTGGCAGGTCGAAGTCATCATTCCCGACGTCGACACCACCGAAGTCGAACGCATCAAGAAGTTGATCAGTACCGCCGGTTCCTTGGAATTTCGGATCGTCGCCAATTCCACGCAACATGGCGACACGATCCAGCTGGCGACGCGGCAGGCGGAGGACGAAACCAAACGCCGGTCCAGGTACGTTTTGGATGAAACCGGCCGAAGGGTGGGTTATTGGGCTCGCGTGGGCCGCGAAGTGAACGAAGTGAAGGGCGGTTTTCGGCCACTGAAGGTCAGTGTCGCGAATTACACGATCCGCAACTCGGCGACCGGCGCACTCATCCAACTGCCCCCCAACTTGCCGTCGGGCACGGATTACCCGCTGGAAACCTGGCTGAAGGAGCAGGGAATCCAGGACATTGACGTGTTGATGTACGCCGGGGACGAATACAACGTCACCGGCGAGAACCTGGGAATGGTCAGCCGCGGCTATGATGAACTCGCCAGCCCCTGCGTCCACTTCAACATGAAAGCCGTCGGCGCGGGCCTGATGGGCGGGCTGACGGGAGATAACCTGCCGGACGAGCAGCGGGGATTTTATTCGTTGCTGGGCATCATGCTGGACGGCAATCTCCTCTCCGCGCCGCGCGTGATGAGCACGATTACGGACAGCGGCCGGATCACGGGACAGTTCACGCAGGAGGAAGTGGACTTCCTGGTGGGCATCTTGCAGGCAGGCAGTTTGCCGGCAGCCTTGAAGAAGGCGCCGATCGCCCAGAACACGATCGGAGCCATGGTCGGGGATGAGACCATCCGCCGCGGCAAGCTCGCGGCGGGACTGGCGATGGCCTCGACATTCGTGTTCATGCTGATCTGGTACCGTTTCGCGGGCTTCGTCGCCTGCCTGGCCCTGGCCGCCAACTTGCTGTTGACCTTGGCCGTGATGAAATTCCCGTTGCGTGCGCCGCTCACCTTGCCCGGTTTGGCCGGTTTGGTGTTGGGCGTCGGCATGGCCGTTGACGCGAACGTGCTTGTTTACGAGCGGATCCGTGAAGAATTGGAGCGTGGCGCCGCGTTGCGGATGGCCATCCGCAACGGGTTCGATCGGGCCATGATCACGATCATCGACTCGAACCTAACCACGCTCATCACCGCACTGATCATGTACGTCATTGGCACGGACCAGATTCGCGGTTTCGCAATTACGCTCTCCTTGGGCATCATGATCAGCATGTTCACGGCGGTGTTCTGTGCCCGCGTGGTGTTCGACATCGCTGAACGCAAGCGCTGGATCGCGACGTTGCGGATGGCCAAGCTATTCGATGTGACCCACATCGACTTCGTGGGCAAGAAGTACATGGCCCTGGGCCTCTCGCTGTTGTTCATCGTCGCCGGTCTCGTAGCGACGGCGGCGCGCGGGAAACAGATCTTCGACATCGACTTCCTGGGCGGCACGTCCGTGACGATGGTTCTGAAGGAACCGGCGGACGAACGGGGCATCCGCGCCAAGTTGGACGAAAGGTTCGCCGGCATGCGAGTCAACGATTCCGCCGTCGAGTACTCGGTCAACCGGGTCGACGTGGAAGGTTTGCCGCCTCAGACAGTCTGGAAGATCGATTCCTCGCTGCAGGAGGTGGAAGAACTCGAGAAAGTCCTTCATGAATCGTTTCCGGTTGCTATGCATTCCGTGACCGTGGGGCAGCTGACCGAGGAGCGGACGCCCGCGGGTCCGCCCACGTCGGGAGCGTCTCCGGAAGCCAAACCAGCGGTTTTGGAAAAAACGTTGGAAGAGCCCAAACAGCCCGACGCAAAGCCGGAAGAGGCGAAGCCGGCGGCCAGCCAACCGGAGGCGAAATCTCAGCCGAAGCCGAAACCGAAACAGGCGCCGGAGGCTGCGGAGCAACCCAATCCCGATGCCGCCGAGAAGGGGAACGCCGAGGAGAAGCCCGCGTCCGAGAAGCCCGCTCCCTCGAAAGACGCTGCCAAGGAGGCGAAACCCGCAGCGGAAGGCTCCACTCGGCGCGATCTGCCTCCGGCTACCATGTTGGCGTGGGCCGGCGGCGAGGGGCGACTGTTGGCGCTCGCCGACGGCGCCGAACCGCCGAAGGATGCGGCTCCGGCAGGGGAAGCCAAGAAGACTGAGAAGCAGCCGGACACGAAGCCGGCAACAGAGCCGGCCAAGCCTAAGGAGGCGGCAGGCGCGAAGCGGTCCGCAGAAAAGACGAAGGCCGAGTCAGCCCCTGAAACACCGGCCAAGCCCGCCACCGAGACCCCGCCGGCGAGTCAAGCCGACGCGGCCAAGGCCGCACCGAAATCGGCCGGAGCGGCAGACAAGCCAGCGGACGCCGCGCCCAAGAAGAAACTGGAAAGCGCAGCGACGGGCGAAGGAGCAGAGTCACCACCTGCCGCCAAGCCGGTCGAAAGGGTGCGCACGACGGCCACGATCACGTTCGACTACAAGTTGAACGGCCGCACGGTGGAGCACGAAATCCTCCAATCGGCGGAATCCGTCAATGTCCTGCTGAGTGCGGAAGAGGATGTCACCGTTACCCTGAACGCCAAAGATCTGGCGGAAAACCCCGACTGGACGATCGACGACTCGCTGGGCTACAAAGAGTGGGTGGTCACGTTGGCCAAAGACCGGGCCAGCGTTGAGCAGGTTCTCCAGGCGATGAACAAGAGGATGAGTCTGGCTCCCGTGTGGTCGTCGTCCAGCAGGATCGGCGGCAAGGTGGCGGGCGACACGCGGGATCTGGCGATTATCGCCTTGGTCACCAGCTGGATCGCAATCGTGATCTACATCTGGATTCGCTTCCAGAAGGTGGTTTTCGGCCTGGCCGCCGTGATCGCGCTGATTCACGATGTGTTCGTCTCCTTCGCCGCGGTCGCCGTCAGCTTCTATCTGGCCGGCGTGCTGGGATTCATCGCGGTCGAGGAATTCAAGATCAGCCTGACGGTGGTCGTCGCCTTCCTGACGATCATCGGGTATTCGGTCAACGACACCATCGTCGTGTTCGACCGCATCCGCGAGGTGCGCGGGAAGAGCGCGGTGTTGACGCCGGAAATGGTCAACCGGAGCGTGAATGAAACCCTCAGCCGGACGCTGCTGACGGGTTTGTGTACGATAGTCAATGCCTTGATCCTGTACGCCATCGGCGGAGAAGGCGTTCACGCCTTTTCTTACGTGCTGCTCATCGGCTTTGTCAGCGGGACGTACAGTTCGATTTACATCGCCTCGCCGTTTGTGCTGTGGCTGTACGGCGGCAAGCCGGCGGCTCGGACTGTCGAGTCGTGACGGAAGTCTGAGTGGAGAAGCCCGGCTTCTTTGAAGAGCCGGGCTTTTTGCGCGCGGCCACGCCAGCCTGCGACTATCTCCGCTTGGCCTGCCCCCCCACGCTGAACGGCACCGCCGGGAGGATGCCGTACGACCTGCGTTGCGGCTGAGGTTTGGGCATCTCTTCCGTAGCAGCCGGCGTCCACTGCCGGACGACTTCGAAGACCAGGTTCCCCTCCATTCCCGGCTCGGCCGACTTGGCGTCGGCCGCCAACGAGACGACCAGGCCCGGCCCCTCGGGCGACACCTTCTCGACGGTGACTCCCTTGGGCGGATTGGTCAACTCGACGCGGAGTTCGTTGGCCGGCGGTTGCTTGGCCGTCAGTTTCGCGCCCAGCAGCGTGGTTCCGCCCGGCTTGAGGCTGATCCGCTCGACCGGGACCAACTCCAGCGGCGGCTTGGCGGGGGCATCCCCGGTGACGAGGATGGCCCACTGCTCGGCGGGCACGATCTGCAGCCACAGAAAGGCCTGCATCATGCTCTCTGCGGGGACGACGGGGCGCGTGAAACGCCGATGCCGGCTGCTGCCCAGCGATTGCCCTTCCATTTCCAGGAGAAAGGGTTCCGTGGCGGGGATCGGAGGGACGGTCAACGTCAGCCGCACCTGGTCCGCGTTGCCGGGCACCACGCCGCCGCTGAGCTTGAATCCGTCAGGGGGTTGGATCAGCGACAGGTGGATGGGATCGTCAAAGCCCTCCCTCCGCACGGCGTGGACCGTGATCGGCACGTTTGTTCCCGGCCGGGCGATGATACACGAGGGCACGACGCGCAAGTCGAAATCGGGACGGGGAGCCCGGACATACAGCCGGTAGATGAAATCCTTCCCGCCGCTGCGCTGCGCATCGCTCAAGTGCAGACAGTAGGGGCCTTTGCCGGACATGGCGGCCGTCATCAGCGAATCGGCATGGTGGGTAATCAGCGCCTGGGCTTCATCCTTGAAGTCATCGTTGAAGCCGATCTCGGCGCCGGTGGCATCGGTCACCCAGACCGCTGAATCCAGAGGAGAGCCGGCCCGGCGCGCATAGACCTCGGCGACGACTCTCCCGACCGCATTGAAGCGGAACACGTCCTTGTCGTCCGGCCGATCGATGCGGCCGTTGATGACGATCGGCAGGCTGATCTCCTGGGCCGTCTCCGGAGTGTCGTTCGGCTCCTGATCGAGGATTTCGGACATCATGTCGATCCGCAGCGGGAACCGGATGTTGACCTTGTCGGTCTGCGGGATGGAGTACCAGCGTACGGGACGGTTGCGGTCCACCAGGGCACGGAACGTCAGTTGGGTCTCGACAAGGTTCCAACCTTGCAGTTCGACCGTGACCTCCTGGCCGGCTCGGGCGCCCAGCGGGAAAATGCCGGTCACAAACGGCAACTGGCCCAGCGTGATGCGGTACACGAAATCCTCGCGCCCGCGGTAAATGGAATCACGGATTTCCACCACGTAGGTTCCGTCCGCCGGCACCTCGTAGTAGATCACCGGATCCTGCCGGTAGTAATAAGCGCCCGCATAGGCGACTTCGTTTCCCGCAGCGTCATAGAGGGCCAGTACGGCCTGGAACCAGCCGGGGACGGCGTCGGCAAGATAGGGCATCAATTCGCGAGCGTCGACGGCAATGACCAGACGCGTGCCTTTGCTGGCGGTGAACGAGAACCGATCCACCTCGCCGGGCATGATCTGCCCGTTGACCACCACGGGGAGCGTGGAACCGATCACCGGATCGGGAATCTCATCGTTGGGCTCGGTCTCGCGGCGTTCCTCCCATTGCCCCACTTGAAACCAGATCGGATTGGACATCGAGCCCGGAGTGAGCACCCGCATCTCGCGTTTGCCCAGTTCGGCACCGGCGTCGATCGTGATCTTGAGGGTGAGTTCTTCGGCGATCTGGTCGTTGGGCTGCCGCTTGGGGTCGGCATCCCGCTTGCGGTAGATCTCCATCTCCTTCAGGTCGTTCTCGGTAATGCCCGCGACCTTGTAGACCATCTCGTCCGTGATCGGTTCGGTGCTTCCGCCTTGCTTCTGCTTTTCCTCCATGTCCTCCCGCGTGAATCGGATCTTCTGGCTGAGTCCAACGTACTCCCCCTGCGTGAGCGGACGGTACCACTTGACGACTTCTGCCTTGACGCCGTTGCCGGAAACATAGACTCCGTTCGCCTCTTTGATGAACTGCCCGCCGACGATGACCTCAAAGTCGCTGTTCTGCCGGCCGCCGGTGGGATACACGTAGCCGATGTGCGGGTCCTTCGCCGTTTGGCCGTGGAGGCCGGAGGTGAGCGTCAACAGCGCCGTTGCGGCGAGGATTGCACGAGATCGAAGCCGGTACATGGTGGGTCTCGAGGGTTGGAGTGTCAGGTCGTACAAGGGGCGCATCTTCGGACGTTGGGACGCTGTCCCGAACGGGCCGGGACGGAGTCCCAACCTACCTGGTCTGGCGCCGAACGCTGCGCTACATGATTTCCTTTAGCAGGCCGCCCGATTTCAAACCTTCATCGGGGCCCGGAACCGCGCGGACGAACTCGTTCATCGGGTGCGGCAGGCCGGCTTCAGGATCGATGCCCAGCAACGCGTACATGCTGGCGATCAGATCGGCGGGGTAGACGGGCCGGTCCTTGACCTGCTCGCCCTTGGCCGTGGATTCTCCGACCACTTGTCCGCCTTTGAATCCGCCGCCCGCCACGACGGTGGAGAAGACGGCCCCGTAGTGATGGCGTCCGCCGTTCCAGGGTGATTTCCAGTCGACCTCGGGCGTGCGGCCGAATTCGCCGCCCCACCAAACGATCGTGCTTTCCAACAGCCCACGATCCGCCAAGTCCGAAATCAGCGTGGCCATGCCTTTGTCCATTTCCGGGAGTTTCCGGCGCATGATCTGGAAATGGTCCTTGTGCGTGTCCCAGCCGGCATAGTTGATCGTGACGTACTTGACTCCCTTCTCGATCAACCGGCGGGCAACCAGGCAAGATTGGCCAAACGTGTTGCGGCCGTAACGTAGCCTGAGTTCTTCCTTCTCTTCGGAAAGATCGAAGACCTTTCCCGCGTCGCCCAAGATCAGATCGTACGCTTGGCTCCTGGCCCGCTTGGCAGCCTCCACCTGCGCGTCGCCTCCCATCATTCGGCCGAGCGTGTTGACTTGGTCAAGCAATTCGCGGCGCTGCCGCTGTTGGTCGTCGGTCAGACCCGGAGCGACGATTCCCTCGACGGTGAACCGAGCCGCATTGGGGTCGCCGCCGGTGGCGAACGGTTTGTAGCGGATCCCCATGAAACCGGCTTCGGAAAACCGGCCCTGAGGCTGGGTGAGCACGATGTAGGGAGGAATCAGGTTCTCCGAGCCCTCGACGAAGCCCTTGAAGGCGGTGACCACGGCGCCGACGGCCGGGTAGACGAGCCGGCCGCCGGGCGCCCGCCCGGTCTGGACCATGTAGGACGCCGTTTCGTGCCCGTTGATGCCGTGCGTCATCGAACGGATGATCGAGTACTTGTCGGCCAGCTTGGCCAATTCCGGAATCAATGTGCCGACTCGGATCCCCTTGACGTTCGTTTCGATCGTCCCGTTCAACGGACCCGTGTAATCGCTGCCGGCCTCCGGTTTCGGGTCGAACGTGTCGGTGTGGGGCGGGCCGCCCCACATCCAGATCTGAATCACCGCCTTGGCCTTTGCCGGCCCGGCCGCGGGCGATTTCGGGGCCGGACCCGAAGCCGGGGCCGCGGCGGCAGCGCTCGTCGCCTTCGGCTCGCCGCCGATAGCCAGTCGCTCGGCCAACAGCAAACCAGCCGTTCCGAGAATCCCGCTCTTCAGCGCCTCGCGACGGGAAACCGGTCCGGGCTGCGAACCGGGGACAAACGAATGATGTTTCGCAATCATGTTACCTCTCCCATGCTCCAGCTGTTCGCCTCAGTGCCGAAACAGAAACTCTTCGCTATTGAACAATGCCCATACCAGGTTCTCCGCGCCCCATTTCGAATCGCAGTGCCAGCCGACGTCGCCCAACTCGATGGGGGTCGGTTGTCGCGAGAGGATCGTCAAGTAAAGGCTCTCTGCCAACTCCTGCGAACTGCCGCGAACGGTCAGCTGTTCTTGAATCTTTGGCCCTTTCTGGATCTTCTGCCGAATATGACTGGAATTCAGCAGGTGCAGCGCCTGGGCGGCCGTCATGCGATTGTTGCGTTCCGACTCCAGGCCCGTATCGCGCGGCGGGCGCCCGAACATCTCCAACACGCTGCTGGTAATGCTCCCGTCCGGCAGCGCGATCGTGCGATGTTTCTCGGGGACGAACGTAAACGGTTCGGGAATCATGCTGTTATAGCTTTCCGTGGTTCCCGTGATCTGGCAGACGGCGTCCACGAGCACCTCGGCCTCCAGGCGTCGCAACGGATAGCACGCGAAATTGTCTGCAGCCTCGGGCCCCTTGCTCTTGGGAATGCAGGAAAGCTGGTAAGTTGTGGAATTGAGAATCAGGCGGTAGATGTGCTTCAAATCGTACTTAGCCCCCACCAGCTCCTCCGCCAGCCAGTTCAACAGTTCCACGTTTTGCGCCGGGTTGTCGGGCCGGATGTCGTCCGGCTCGTGAACGATGCCGCGGCCCAACAGCCAGTACCACACCCGGTTGACGATGTGCCGCGTGAACCAGGGGTTTTTGGCGTCGATCAGCCAATCGGCAAACACCTCCCGCGGGTCCTTTCCGGGAGGGAGTACGGCCTTGGTTCCGTCGGGAAAGACGGGCTCAGGCGGCGGCGCGTCGCCGGCAGGCTTGGCCTTGCGAGGGTCCCAGACGACAATCTCTTCCTTCCATTCGCGCGTGGGCTTGTACCCGACCTGCGAGAAAAAGACGGCCATGCCGTCCCAGCGCTCTTTCGGCCAACTTTCCGCCCGCACCCCCATGAACGCCAGGGCGACCGCCTGAGCGATGGCTGTCGGCTCTTTGCTCTGCAGGGCCCGGAAGAAGTTGACCTGCGGCGTGCGGAAATTGCTGCCGCAGGCGGTGAGCAACTCCCGGACATAGCGGTCGTACGGCATGTCTTCCTTGATGGAGGTCTGAATCCAGCGGTGGTACGCTTGGGCGCCGTTGGGCCAGAGGTTGATCGGGAATTCGGCCTTGACCCGCAGCAGGTCGCTCCACTTCATCGCCCAGTAGTCGGCGAACTCCGGCCGCTGGAGCAGATGGTCGATCAGCACGGAACGCTTGTGGGGGTCCTTGCTGTCCAGGAAGCTCTTCGCCTCCTCGGCCGTGGGCAGTGTGCCGATGGCATCGAGGTAGGCCCGCCGGACGAAAACCCCGTCGGAACACAGGTTGGCCGGTTCGATCTTCAAGTCCTTCAACTTGGCGAAGATCAATTCGTCGATTTTGCCCTCAGGCTTTAGGACGCCCGCGATCTCGAAGGGATTCGTCTGCTCCGACGGATTGACGAACGCTCCCATCACGGGCAGGTCAGAACCGCCATTTTCGAGCTTGGGTTTCGGCTGGAGAGCCCGGGCCGGGTTTTTTAGAAGCCGGACGACGAAAGTCTGCTGGTCGCTCAGCGGCCGCGGCCCGGCAGCCGCCACCTGGACGGTCACGCGGTACTCGCCCAGCTTGTGCGTTTCACCCGTGACCCAGGAGAATTCCCCCGTCTTGCCATCGATCGCCGCGCCGAGCGGGGCGTCGCCAAGGGTGTACGTCAGCCGGCCGCGTTGGCGCCCTGAATGGCGAACGGAAATCGCCACCCGCAGTTCGTCGCCCTGTTGGATCACCTGCTCTTTGATCGGCTGGATCGTCAGCGAATCCGGCTCACGGGAGAACAGCGCCCACCCGATCGCTGCCAGGACCACGACGAGCCCCAGCGCACACATCGACGCCCCGGCGAGCGCGGGCGATTTCTTTCGCTTTTGCCTGTGCGTCTGCGTGGTGTGCCGCGAAGCCGGCTGGCCGACGTCGACTTGAAAGCCGCTGCCTTCTTCTTCTGTGCTAGGGTTCATCCGGATTCCGCTCTCCGATCGGACTGAAGCCGCCCCCGGCCTCAGACAATACACTTGACTCTTGTATTGTACCCGTGTCCTGAATTGGTACAAGATCGGCGGAATCGTAACGCCAGCGTCAGGGCGACGTCAGTGAGAGTTTCGCGTCGAGTACCTTCTGGATGCGGGCGGAGGACTCGCGGAGGTGCGCGCTGGAGTAGGCGTCCAGCTTGACCTTGCCGGCGAGCAGCTTTTCCATGTCCTCGCGGAGCGTGGTCAACTTGGCGTAGGCGACGGTCCGGCAGTCCTGCGGAGCGCGATACCGCCCCATCGCCAGATTGGACAGCATCTGCAAGTACGTCCGCTGCAGGTTGCGGCGGACACTGGAGATCGCCGGCTTGCGCTCGGTATAGTTCCCCTCCGGCGTAGCTTTGACCTCGGCAAACACCGCGTTGGTCAAGCGGTCGAGCAACTCGGCGGTCGTCAGCGCATCTTGATCGGCCGGCGTTTTCAGCTCGCCGTCGTGAATCCGCTCCAGGGTATAGGAGGACAGGAGTTGGTCGAGGATCGTCGCCTGCCACATGAGGATCACCTCGTGTACTGCGATGTCCTTGCGCAAGGGGATGTCCGCGCCCCAGTGCCGCCAGTTCGAGGAGGCCAACTGGTTGTACAGCTGCGGCGGGAAAGCGAACGGCTTGTCGCTGAGCACCTCCTGTTCCAGCAGCGTCAGGGCGTCCCGTTGTTTCTTGGCGTCCACGACGGTAAAGGGCGGCTTGCCGTCCTTGTCGCCCTTGTGGCTGCGGCTGGTGTACAGACCGCCGACGTACCGGGCGGCGAACTGCATCGCTTGCCCGTATTGGCCCAGGATCACGTTGAACGCTTTGCGAGCCTTGGTGTAATCCTCGCCGTCCTTCACGGTGCGTTCGACCAGTCCGGGGATCAGCTGCTTCATCAACTCGGCTCGCTGCTTGGCGTATTCCAGCGCGTCGTCCCCCAGGTCGTAGCGGTTGGACTCTGGGTCCGCGTCGACGATGCCGAGCGTGTCCTCGTCGGTGGCGTACTTCAGTGCCGGCTCGCCGCTGCGCGAAGCGATCTTCTTCAGTTCTTCCGCTTCACTGCCGGAGAACTGCTTGTAACCGTACTCGATCGCCCAGATATCATAGGGGCCGATGGTCGTGGGATAGAAATCGCCCTGCGGCGTCCCTTTGGGCACGATATTGGCCGGAATGTAGTCCATGATCGAGGCGACCATCCCGCCTTCCCTTGCCTTGGCCGCATCGTTGATGTCCTTCAGGCTGCGATGGACGCTGCCCTTGAAATTGTGCCGCAGGCCGAGGGTGTGCCCGACCTCGTGCATAGTCACTTCCTTGAGACCTTGCATGATCAACTCGCGCTCTCTCTCCGGGGCCTTGGCGGCATCGCCCTCGGCCATCAGCGCGACAGCGCCGAAGGCCAATTGGGTGGACATGCCGTGGCTGAGGCAGCAGTGACGATGCGGGTCACGGTCCCCCAGCAACTGGTTGACGGTGGTGTGCTCCAGATCGATCAAATCGGCAGCCAGCGGCACTCCGTTCATCGCGGCCAGGGCGGCGGGCGTGAGCGTTTCCAACTGCTGCTTCCAAAACGTCAGGAAGTCGGCGTCAAAGATGACGTCCGCGTCCAAGATCTGGCCCGTGTAGGGGTTCACTCGGGACGGCCCCATCGCAAAGCCGGCGTTGGCCGTGATCCAACGGAAGGTGTTGTAGTTGATGTCCTCCGGATCCCAGTCCGCGTCGTCCGGCTGTTGACGCACTTCGATGGCGTCGATGAACCCGGCTTGCTCGAACGCCTTGTTCCATTCCGCGATGCCATCCCGGATGGGCTTGCGGTACTCAAACGGAACCGTCTTCTCGATCCAGAAGATCAAAGGCTCTTTGGGCGGCGACTTCTCGGCCGACGAATTTGCCTTCTGCAGGTGCCAGCGGTTAATGTAGCGGACGAACTGGTCTTCGGAGTCTTTCTTGGAAAAATCTTTGACGACCGTCAGGAAGTAGCCGACGCGGTTGTCGGCGACGCGCGGTTTGTAGCCCGTGCTGGGGATCTTGCTGATCGAGTAATGCACAATGATGGTCGCCCCGCGCGAGTCCGGGACCGTGTCCAGTTCGACACGACCGCCCGACGAGTAGACGGCGGCTACTTGAAGCTCGACGTTGTCCTTGAAGCCTTTGACGGAGTCCCACGTCGACTTGTCCGGAGCAAATACGAAGCCCGGCAGAACCTGCGAGATCTGCGGCAGGTCACTGAGGAACACCGGCGTCAAGTCGATTAGGTCTCCGCCTTTAGGCCCCTTGGTAATCACCGGTAAGCTAAAAATCACGCTGTCGGTGTAGGCGTTTTTCACGGCGCGGGCTTCCGGCGTCCCGCTATCCGCCTTGAACCGGACATTGCGGCGGACGATGTGGACGTTCTTTTCGACCTTGCGGAAGGACCACACCCAATCGTCGCCGAAACCCCAACTGTAACCGCCTAGGAGCGGACGCTGGCCGATGCCGCGGGCAATGGCAATCAGAACCATGTATTCATCCTGGTAGTTTCCGCTGCCCAGTTCGGCGTACAGCCGGTTCTCTTTCCGGTACAACGGTATCAAGCCTTCGATCGGCTTCGCCTCTTTCAGGACAACCTCGTGCGATGGCTGTGACGGGAGCGAGGGGGATGCCGGCTTCGCCTCTTTGTCAGATGCGGGCTTCGTTTCGGGCGGCGTTTCGGCAGCCACCGTTTCGTCCGGCACCTTGGATGGCTTGGGTTCGTCAGCCGCCGAGACGATACTGCAAACGACCAGCAGGCCCGTTAACAGGCCGAGACACGACGTAAACAGACAATTCTTCATGGGGTTACTCGCCTTTGGTGATCGAGCGGTGGTAGATCTTTCCAGCGTTTCAAATATACTCTGCGCTACCCTTTTTGCGAGACCGGCAAAGATTTCCGAGGTTGTTTTGGTTCTAATTGGCAAGGTGTGACATGGGCAGGAAGACCAAAAGTCAAATCTGTGCAGTAAAACGCCGCGACCTGCTGGCCACAGCCGTCGCAACCCTGGCTGCCGTAGGGCTTTCGGCAGATTCCACTCGCGGAGCCGAAGCTGAAGCTGGCTCAACCGCCGGCCCGCGTCCGGGCAATCCGATTGCCGTTTCGACCTATTCGTTCTGGCGGTTCCAGGACAACACCAAGCTGCCGGTCGAGAACTGTATTCGCTTGGCGGCCGAGATGGGGTTTGACGCGGTTGAGATCCTGGAGATGCAGATGGACAGGACGGACCACGGCTATCTGCAGACGCTGAAACGCGAAGCGCTGCTTAACGGTCTGTCGTTGTGTGGTCTGTCAACCCATCAGGGCTTTGTCTCGCCCGATGCGGAGAAACGTCAGGCGAACATCGCCAGGACGATCGCCAGCATCGAGTTGGCATACCAGTTGGGCATTCCGACGATGCGCGTGAACACAGGCCGCTGGGGCACGAGCAAGGACTTTGACGAGTTGATGAAGCACCGCGGCATCGAGCCTCCGTTGCCGGGCTGTACCGACGAGGACGCCTTCTCGTGGGTGATCGAGAGCCTGGAGAAATGCCTGCCTGCGGCAGAGAAGTGCGGTGTCGTTTTGGGGTTGGAGAATCACTGGGGCCTGGGTCGCACGCCCGAAGGCGTGTTGCGGATCGTCAAGGCCGTCAACTCGCCCTGGCTGCGCGTGACGCTGGACACCGGGAATTTCCTCGAAGACCCGTACGACCGGCTGGCGATGCTGGCCCCACAAACGGCCTTTGTCCAGGCAAAGACTTACTACGGCGGCGGAATCTGGTACACGCTGGATCTCGACTATCCGCGCATCGCCGCCATCCTGCGGCAGCACAAGTACCGCGGTTTCATCTCGCTGGAGTTCGAGGGCCACGAGGACTATCAGACCGCGCTGCCAAAGAGCCTGGCCGTGCTGCGAAGTGCGTTCACTTACCAAGTGTAGCAGGAGGCCGTGCGGCACCGGCGGGCGTGGCTGTGCTCAGGATGCGTTGCGCCGGCTCACATCTTGTCGACCACGTGAATGCCGAGCAGGTCCAGCCCCTGGCGGATGGTGCGGCCGGTCAGGTCGCACAGCAGCAGGCGACTGGTCCGCACTGTCTCGGTTTCCGCCGTCAACACCGGGCACTGATGATAGAACTCGGAAAAGCTCTTGGCCAAATCGAACAGGTAGCCGGTCAACTGGCTGGGGCGGTAGTCGGCTGCGGCGTCCTGCAGGGCGTCGGCGAACTGGAGCAGCTTCAGGCCCAGCGCCCGCTCCGCCGGCTTCTGCAACGTGAGTTGATCGGCCGCGAGTCGCAAGGCATCCAGGTCCACCTTGCCCTTGGCGAAAATGCTCTGGGTCCGGGCGTAAGAGTACTGCATGTACGTGGCCGTATTGCCCTCCAACGCGACCATCTTGTCGAAACTGAACACGTAGTCGCTCTCCCGGTTCTGCGACAGGTCGGCGTACTTGATGGCGGCGTGACCGACCACGTTTGCAACGTGCCGGCGTTCGCCGGCGGTCAATTCCGGCCCGCCCGGCTTGGCGTCGTCGTTGGCGCACACGACGCCGTAGGCCTTGCTGACCGCTTCGTCCAGCAAGCCTTCCAGCCCGACGGTGTCGCCGGAACGCGTCTTGTAGGGCCTGCCGTCCTCGCCCAGAACCGAACCGAAACTGATGTGCTGCAGTTCGACGTGCTCGCAGCCCCACCGCCGGGCCGCCGCGAACAGCTTGCTAAAATGCTCGCTCTGCCGGTGGTCGACCACGTACAGGATCGCGTCCGGATGGAAGGTCTTCATCCGATACTCGATCGTCGCCAGATCGGTGGTCGAGTACAAGAAGGCGCCGTCCCGTTTCTGGATGATCATCGGCGCCTCGAATCCATCGAGGAACACGCACACGGCCCCATCGCTGTCCTGAGCCAAACCGTGCCGGCGAAATTCCTGGACAACGCCCGCCAGTTGCCCGTGATAAAAGCTCTCGCCATACTCGTAGTCGAAGCGGATGTCCAGCCGGTCGTATATCCGCTGGAGATCCAGCCGGCAACGAGGCAGAAATTCGTGCCACAACGCGAGGTTCTCCCGATCTCCCGCGTGCAGCTTGGCCGTCTCCTGTAGCACGGACTCGGCGATGCCCGGATGCTGGGCGGCCAACTGGGACAGCACGGGCGAAACCTCGACCGTCTGAATCTTCCGCTGGGCGGCGGCCAACTCGTGGCGTGCTTCCTGCACTGCCGATTCCAACTTGCGGACCGCTTTCTCAGCCTTCTTCCGCAGGTTCTTGTCGTCGCCGGCCAACAACGCCCGCTGGCCGGCGAGGGCCGCCTCGCGCTCGGCGAGCTGCCGTTCCCGTTCCGGCAGACCGCGGCGGGTTTCGTAGTAGTCGACCAGCTGGTGGACGAGTTTGTAAAGGCGTCCGAGTTCCGCCACGGGCTCCCGCTGGTACGCCGCCTCGTCGCGAAAGTGCTTGTAGCCGTATATGATCATCCCAAACTGGGTGCCCCAATCGCCCAAGTGGTTGTCGGTGATCACCCGGTGTCCGAGAAACCGCAAGGTCCGCGCCAGCGCGTCGCCGATCACCGTCGAACGGATGTGGCCGACGTGCATCGGCTTGGCCACGTTAGGCGACGAGTAGTCGATGACGTAGGTCCGTGCCTGCTCGACCGGCGAAACGCCCAGTCGTGCGTCATGCACCCGCCGAGCCAACTCGGCCGCCAACCAGCCATCCTTCAGCCGCAGATTGATGAACCCGGGCCCGGCGATCTCCAGCGCGTGGCACATGTCCTGGAGATCCAGTCGCCCGACGATCGCCGCCGCCACCTCGCGCGGCGACTGGCCCAAACGCTTGCCGAGTGGCATGGCGCAATTGGCCTGGTAGTCGCCAAAGCGTGCATCCTGTGCCGGCCGGATCAATTCGAGCAGATCGCCGGGGTCGTCGACCAAGGACGCCAAAGCGTGGCGAAAGCGCCGGCGGAGTTCAGTCAGGATGCTCATGCGCGTCTTCCGAGGCGTTGTAGGTCCTAGCGGATCCCTGCCAGTACGGCGCTCAAGTCGACTCGCTTGGCTTCCGCCCAAAGGTTTTCCAAGTCGTAGTAGCTGCGGGTCTCGTCGTCGAACAGGTGGACCACGACGCTGCCGTAGTCGAGGACGATCCAGCGGCTTTCTGCGTAGCCCTCAATCCCCAGCCGCTCGTCCCCCAAATCGTCCTGGAGCACGCGATCGACTTCTTCGCTGATAGCGTGCAGCTGCCGGCGGCTGGTGCCGGTGGCGATGACGAAATAGTCGAAGATGGCCGTCAAGTCGCGCAAATCCAGCACGGCGATGTCGCGACCGCGGTTCTCGGCCGCCGTCCGCGCCGCTGCCAGCGCCAACTGCAGACTCCGCTGTTGGTCACCTCGCACAACCGCTGCTCTTGTTGTTTTGGTATTCGCCACGCAATCCTTTCCTTTGGATGTCGGACCATGCCAACTCGAAGCTGCATTCTATCCTTTCCAGACGCAGATGTCACCGGGCGGGTTCGGACGAATCTCAGGCCGACAAAACGCCTCGAAGTGGACCTGTAAGCCGGGTTCTGTCCCTCGGCTAGCGAGGGGACGGCCATTTCTCTAGGACGCCGATTGCTCGGCGCCTCCAGCAACCTACCCGGGAGTCGATAGCGAGCCGGACCGGCTCGCGTTCGCCATGGCGAACTGCTCCCTGTTTGGCCTTGCTCCGGGTGGGGTTTACCAAGCCAGCCGAGTCGCCTCGGCTGCTGGTGCGCTCTTACCGCACCTTTTCACCCTTACCTGATCCGTCCCCGGATGCCAAGCACCCGCGGGCGGCCATCGGCGGTGTGTTTTCTGTGGCACTTTCCCTAGCCTCACAGCCGGTCGGCGTTACCGACCACCCTGTCCTGCGGAGCCCGGACTTTCCTCCCGCCGCAAGCCACCTCGCGGCAGCTACGGCCAGCGGCCGTCCGGTCCACTTCGAGACGAACCTCGAAATTCGCAGTCGTCGTACCCCTTCATTGTCGTACAACACCACAAACCTGGCAAGATACGTAAACTCACCCTCATCCGCAAATCCCGAAAATCCGATACTTACGATACAGGAGCACTACACAACAGGATTGTGGGCTCAGAGCGTTTTCTGTGTAGGAAGGCTGGGTGAGCCCCGCCGCAGCCGTTTAAGGTCATGGCTTCTTCCGTTCACCGTCTGTTGTTTTCGGCGGTCGTGCTAGCCGCAGCCTTTGGACTGAGCGACTGGGTATTCGCCCAGGTCTCGCCACCGCTGAACGACCAGGAGGCCCCAGGACTCGTCGATTCGTCTGCCGCTGGGATCGCTGCGGCCGAGCCGATGCCGCCGGAAGCTGCCGTCCAGCCGTACTGCGTGCCGGACGGGTTTGGCTGCGAGACATTATGTCTGCCGGAGGTGTCTCCGTGCGGCGATTCCGCGCGCCTGTGGCTGCGCGGGCAGTATCTGATCTGGTGGACCAAGGGCAATCCAGTGCCGGCGCTGGTCAGCACGAGCCCCGCCGGTACATCCAAGGAGGAGGCGGGTGTGCCGGGCAAGTTAGGATTCGACGTGTTGTTCGGCGATCAGAGCATCGCCGACGAAGATCGAGGCGGCGGTTATATTACGTTGGGGTATTGGCTCGATGAAGGCCGCACTTTGGGCCTGCAGGTCGACTGGTTCTTGGTGGGCAATGACAAGAGCACGGGCAGCTTTGCGGCAGCATGGGAAGCAATTCCGATTCTGGCACGCCCGTTCTACGATGCCGACAGTGGCGAACCAGCGGCCGCGCGGGTCGCGTTTCCCGAAGTGATGAACGGCGCGATCAGCGTGGACACCTCCAGCGAACTGAACTCGGGCGATGTGTTGCTGCGGAGGACGTGGCGAAGCGGCACACGAGGCCGCATCGACTTGCTCGGAGGGTACCGGCATTTCGCTTTTCGCGAAGACTTGACGATCGCCGAGAGTCTAAAACTGACGGCCGCAGTCGGCGACTGGCTCCAGGACACGACGCAGGATTCCTGGGACCACTTTGGTACGGACAACGACTTCCACGGGGGCGAGTTTGGATTGAATTTGGAACTCTATCGAGCGTGCTGGTCTGTGAACCTTTTGGCCAAGCTGGCGCTGGGCAACGTGCGCCAGGAGTTGAACATCGACGGCGGCACGACGATGGTTACCCCGGCTGCCGGCGGTCGGCCCTCCACGACCTACGAAGCCCGCGGCGGACTTCTCAGCCAGCCGACCAACATCGGCCGCCACCGCCGCAACGAGTTGGCCGTGCTGCCCGAACTGGACGTCAATCTACACTACCACTTGACCGAACGCTGCAGCTTGACGCTAGGCTATACCTGGTTACGCCTGAATCGAGTGCTGCGGACCGGGGACCAGATCGACACGGCGGTTAATTCGAGGCAACTGTTTGACATCGAACACTCTCGCGGCCCATTGAACGGGGCGCCCCGCCCCGCCGCCATTTTCCGGGACACCAGTCTGTGGGCACAGGGCATCAGCTTTGGTGTGCAACTGGCGCGATAGCGCCTGATCAGGGCTTCCATGCAAGTTCTCCGGACTCGTCCGTTCACCTGCCGCGGCGAACGACCTCGTGGTGACGTTCTGCCGAGTAGCATCTCGCGGCCGTTACGGTAGCGCGGCTGGCGGACCTGACCCCATCGCTACGGCGTCGTAATGTTCCTAAGCCGCCGTCATTCATGCCGGAGAACATTTGTTGGCAGGAAGTAGACTCATGAGGATCCAAAACTCGATTCCGGTCATGGCCATGCTTGTCGCGACTACCTGGGCGGCACGCGCTTCCGCCGCTGAAGACTGGAACGTGCTGCCGCAAGTCATCGCGTGCCTCTGAAACGGCTGTTGTACGAGCATCTGCAGCGCGAGGCCCCGGCGATCTACGACCTGCCCGATCTCCATACGCTGCTGAATTCGAAATCCGAAGCACGAAATCCGAACTTTCCGGTTGTTTCCCCGTCACGACCGGCGCAATTCTCAATCCCTGTCACGGTTGCCGAAGCGGTTCAGATCGCTCCTTGTGCCGGCCGATGAAGCTCCTGGATTTGGAACTCCGAAAATGGCACAGGCACGGATCGTCCTCGTCGATGCCGGTCCTGTTTTCACGGATGGAGAAAGGACTCTGATGGCGCAAATCATTCGCTTGCAGGACCTGAGTACGGAGGAAATTTCCCGTCTGCTGGCCGCCAACAGCCGCCGCTTGACAGACGATCATGAGTGGGCGGCTCAGCGGTGCGCCGGCGAGATTGTCCGCGTCAAGAAGGCGTGCGATGCGCTGAAGACGCTGCGTTTTATCGAGGAGGCCGCTTGATCCACGAGGAACCGCGGTCGGCCATGCTGACAAATCAGCGGGGCGGGAATATACTTTGGGGTGCGGCCGGCGGTGCGGGCCGCAGTACGCCGCTAGGCGGTGAAGGACGAACCCCAAGCGAGGGCACACGGTCACTGTGAAAGAACACGAGCGTTTCGAGAGCGTCGTCCGCGAACGGGCGGTGCTGGTCCGCGTCATCACGTCCGATCGACTTTTCATCGAAGAGCCATTGGCCGAATTGCGGGGCTTGGCCACTACGGCCGGCACCGCGATCGTCGGCGAACTCTTGCAGAGGCGCCTGTCGCCCGACTGCACTACGTATCTGGGCCACGGCAAGGTCGCCGAACTGAAGCAACTAGTGGCGTCCACCCGTGCCGATGTCGTGATCTTCGACAACGACTTGAATCCCGGTCAGACGCGCAACTTAGAGACGGAACTGCAGGTCAAGGTCATCGACCGCACGGAGTTGATACTGGACATTTTCGCCTCCAACGCCCGCACCCACGAGGCCCGCTTGGCCGTCGAGTTGGCTCAGCTCGAGTACTCGCTGCCCCGCCTGAAGCGCAAGTGGACGCACTTGTCGCGCATCAAGGCGGGCGTGGGCATGCGCGGTCCGGGTGAGAAGCAGTTGGAGGTGGACCGCCGGCTGGTCGAGAAGCGGATCGCGGATTTCCGCAGCGAACTGCGGCTGATCGAAGCCCGCCGCGAGCGGCAGGTGGCGGCCCGCGACGATCACATGACGGTCTCGCTGGTGGGCTACACCAACGCCGGCAAGAGCACGCTGATGAACGCCCTGACGCAGGCCGACGTGCTGGTGGCCGACAAGCTGTTTGCGACGCTCGATACGCGGACCCGCCGCTGGCAACTGCCCAATTGGGGCCCGGTCCTGTTGAGCGACACGGTAGGGTTCATTCGCGATCTGCCGCACCGGCTGATTGCCAGCTTCAAAGCCACGCTGGAGGAATCGCGACAAGCGGACCTGCTGCTGCACGTGGCCGACGCCAGCAATCCGGCGGTCTGCGACCAGATCAGCTCCGTCTATTTCGTGTTGCAGGAGATCGGCATCCAGGCCAAGGACACGCTGTTGCTGCTGAACAAAATCGACCGCCTGCCGGGACCCTCGGGCTGGAACGCGATCGTCAGCCGTTATCCGAATGCGATCCCGATCAGTGCCAAGACGCGACTGGGGTTCGACCAGTTCTCGTATCGCGTGAGCGACGCGCTCAGCCGCACGTTCCGCGACGTCGATGTCGAGACGGGCGTGGACAACGGACGGCTGATGGCCTATCTGGCCGCGCACGGCGAGATCTTGTCGAAGCGTTTTGGCGAACAGCGGGTCATCGTTCACTGTCGCATTCCGCAGAAGTATCTGGGACGCATCCAGGGCAACGGCGCGGTCGTTCGAGTACGCGATGGAGGATCCGGCGTGGGTCCTGGGAAGTACGCCCCGGAAGAGGCGGCGGCGATCGAGGACGTGGCGTAGGGGTGTTCATGAGCAGACGCAAGATCTCCGGCTCCCGAACGATTGTCACCGGCGCGTCCAGCGGCATCGGCCGGGCGTTGGCACTGGAACTGGCGCGACAGGGCGCCCGGTCCGTGCTGGCGGCCCGGCGCGCGGAGTTGCTGGAGGAGTTGCAGGGCCAAGTCCGACAGTTGGGCGGAGAAGCTCACGTCGTGGCCGGCGACATTGTCGAAGCCGAAGTGCGGCAGCGGTTGCTGGAGACCGCGCGGAGCGAACTGGGGGGACTGGATCTGCTGATCAACAATGCGGGCGTGGGCGCGATTGGGCCGTTTGCCGAGGCGTCGGAGGCGCGCTTGCGGCGGGTGATGGAAGTCAATTTCTTTGCTCCGGCCGAATTGATCCGCTGCGCGGTCCCGCTGTTGCGGAACGGGAATCGGCCCATGATCGTCAACGTCAGTTCGGTGCTGGGGCACCGTGGCGTGCCGAAGAAAAGCGAATACTGCGCCAGCAAGTTTGCCCTGCACGGCTTGAGCGACTCGATCCGCGCGGAATTGGCGTCCTGCGGCATCGACGTGCTCCTGGTCAGCCCCGCCACGACGGCCACCGAGTTCTTTGACAACGTGTTGGAGAAGAACGCGGACCTGCCGTGGCTGGCACTCGGCGCAATGTCGCCGGAGGCTGTGGCCCGGAAGGCGGTCAAGGCCATGCGGCGAGGACGGCAGGAGATCATCCTCACTCCTGGCGGGAAAGCGCTGGTGTGGTGCGACCGCCTGTGCCCGCCGCTGGTGAATCGCCTGGTGGCCCGATTCGGGTGAGACGCGGGCGAAGGCCGTTCCGCGCAGTTCGAAC
>Ga0302237_1001027_pt1 | contig 21391 bp, 25 predicted proteins | sample AAG_UR_Ala_MG_FD_193530 | JGI IMG/M metagenome (GOLD analysis project Ga0302237, IMG submission 193530) | Enriched activated sludge microbial communities from anaerobic digester in WTTP, New Holstein, Wisconsin, United States - AAG_UR_Ala | ecosystem: Engineered > Bioreactor > Anaerobic >... | reverse complement strand
TTCCCCTATAAGCGCTCTTCTTCTTTTCTTTTCTGGACTCTCGTTTCTTCTTCCCATAATAAAAAACCTCCAAACTGATTTTATTCTACATCAGTTTGAAGGTTTACACAAACTATGAAACGGTCTCCATGTATCGCAGTGGCGAATACGTCGGCCCTCAGAGCGACTCCGCTTTCGCCTGCGAGCTGGGCGCCAAGAAGCCTTTCGGTGTCAAGATCATATATGAGCTTGATGTATATTGTGCTTACGCCCGGATAGTAGCCGGCATGGTTTTTGGCCTTTATGAAATTGCTGCCAACATTAAAGCCGTTTTCCCTGGCAGCCTGTTCGCCTATGCCTGTCCTCGCTATTGTCAGATCCATTATCCTTGTGACAACAGAGCCTACGACTCCAGGGAATTCCCTCGAGCCACCGGCAAGGTTCTCGCCTAGTATCCGGCCCTGCTTGTTGGCGACCGTTCCAAGGGCTATATACTGGTTGTCTCCAAGAAGCCTGTGGTATACGCCTGCGCAGTCTCCTGCTGCGTATATGTCCTTGAGGCTTGTCCGCATTTTCCTATCTATTTCTATGGCTCCGTTTGGAAGCATGTCTATGCCCGTATCGCGCAGGAACTCTGTATTGGGGCGTATGCCGAGAGCCATAATCAGCATGTCGGCCTTGTATGTGCCCTTGTCCGTCTTTACCGCTTCCACCCTGGAAGCTCCCATTATCTGCTCAAAGCTCTCGCCCATGCTAAGAGTCACCTTGTCATACTTGCCTATCTCCGCTTCTATAAGTTCGCTGATTTCGCTCTCAAAAGTTGAGAGCACATGGGCATTCCGGTCTATAACCCTGACCCTTTTGCCCAGCTTAATGAAGTTTTCAAGCATCTCAAGGCCGATATAGCCGCTGCCTGCTATCACTATGTCTTCAATATCTCCGGATTCGAGCGCCTTTCTTATTTTAACCGCGTCATCTATTTTGGTGACTGTGAAGACATTCTCAAGGCCCTTGCCCAGGAAATCCGGGAACACAGGCTTTGCCCCTACCGCTATGACGAGTTTGTCGTACCAGTCCTCAATCACATAGCCTGAGGCTTCATCCTGTATGAGCACCTTTCTTGACTGGGGAATGACCTTGACGGCCCGGCAATTGAGCCTTATGTTGATGCCGGAGTCTGCCTGGAACTTCTCGGGCGTGCGCGCTACCAGCGAAGCCTTGTCAGCCACAAGGCCGCCCACGTAATATGGGAGCCCGCAGGGGGCGTATGAAACGACATCGCCGCTTTGGTATACTGTAATGTCAAGGCTGCTATCCATCCTTGCAGCCTTTGAAGCCACGCTCATGCCCGCTGCGTTGCCCCCAAGTATCACTATCTTTTCACCGCTCATGTGACCACCTCTTCATCATATTGATTTCAAAACAACTGCTTCTCCTAAATATTTACCCATTTAAGCCAAACAAATTACTCCTCAACTGCATTTAAAGATGATATAATTGTTGTAAATATGCGACTTGGGAGGCGAAAAAAATGAGCAACATCATAGATAAGGCTAAAGACGTGAGACAGATTCTCAGCAATATCGAAAAAATGGACGAGATGGGCGAGAGGGTCGAGAAATTTGCCACAAGCTATCCAAAAGCGCACATAGTTCTTAAGTGCGTTAACCCAAACGAGGACATCGACATAACAAATGACTACGAAATAACGTGCGAAGACCTGAAGAGCGTCATGGAAACAAAGAAGGATACATACGTGGAAAAGCTTAAGGAGCTAATAAGGGAAGAAGAAAAAGCATCAGAGGCTTCGGGCGCGTAGCACTGCATTCAGTTTGTTGACACAGCGCGGCAAATGCTGTAAAATTACAATGTAGCATAACTTAATAGACGAATATTTTCTTCGGGGAGGGGTGAAATTCCCTACCGGCGGTATAGCCCGCGAGCCTTGGAAAAAGGCTGAACTGGTGTAATTCCAGTGCCGACAGTTAGAGTCTGGATGGGAGAAGCAATATATTGTGATGCGCACATGCAATTAAGAATTGTATTTTCCCCTGAAGCCTGCTTCAGGGTTTTTATTTTAACAAAGCTTGCGCAAACTGCCGCCCGAAGAATGATTCTTCGGGTTTTTTGTATTCAAAAATAGCCAAAACAAGTAAAAGGCGGTGCTGTTTTGAAAAGCATAGATGAAGCATACATGAAAATGGCGCTAGAGCTTGCAGAAAGAGGCTGGGGACATACAAGTCCCAACCCTCTTGTGGGCTGCGTCATAGTTAAAGACGGCCAGATAGTAGGCAGAGGCTATCACGAAAAATACGGCCAGCCTCATGCGGAGGTCAACGCCATATGGGACGCGGGAGAGAGCTCGCGCGGCGCCACTCTTTACGTCAACCTCGAGCCCTGCTGCCACTACGGAAAGACGCCCCCCTGCAGCGAGCTTATAATAAAAAGCGGCCTCAAGAGGGTTGTGGTGGGCATGAGGGATCCGAACCCGAAGGTGCAAGGAGGCGGGATAAAGCAGCTGCTCGACGCAGGAATCGAAGTCGAAACCGGAGTGCGGGAAGAAGAATCAAGAAGGCTCAATGAGATTTTCATAAAGCACATAAGCAAAGGCGAGCCCTTCGTGATACTCAAAACGGCCGTGACTATGGACGGCAGAACCTGCACGGTTACAGGCGATTCCAAGTGGATAACGAGCGAGGAGTCAAGAAAGCTAGTCCACAGGGTAAGGGCCAATGCCTCATGCCTCGTAACGGGTGTGGAGACTGTAATAAAAGATGACCCGATGCTCAATGTCAGGCTGGAGGGAGATTGGAAAAATCCACTAAGGGTAGTGCTTGACAGCAAGGCAAGGCTGCCGCTTGGCTCGAAGCTCCTGACAAATGAGCCGGGCAATACGCTGGTGTGCGTGACTGAGGATGCCGGCGGTGAAAAAGTCGAGACGATAAGGCGCAGCGGAGCCCAGGTACTCGTGCTTCCAAAATCAGAAAACGGCGTGGACGTAAAGGCGCTTATGGCAAATCTGGCGGAAAGAGGCTTCGACAGCGTGCTCGTAGAGGCCGGAGCCAGAGTGAACACGAGCTTTCTAAGGGCGGGCCTTGTCGACAAGGTGATGATGTTCATGGCTCCCAAGATCCTAACGGGAGCGAGCTCGCCGTCGTGGACGGCGGGAAGCCCGCCTTCGCTCATGAGTGAAGCGATAAAGCTCGAAGGCATATGGGCCGAAAGCGTCGGCCGCGACATACTTGTGCAGGGCTACATTAAGGGAGGGCGCTTATGTTTACCGGAATAGTCGAGGAGCTCGGAAGAGTCGAGAAGATTGTAAAAAAAGACAAGGGAGTGCAGCTGCACATAAAGGCCAGCAAGGTGCTCGAGGATGTAAAACTCGGGGACAGCATATGCACAAACGGAGTTTGCCTGACGGTGGTGGAGCATTCAAACGCGCACTTTGCAGCAGACGTAATGCACGAGACGCTGAGGATAAGCACGCTCGGCAAGCTCAAGACGAACGAGAGCGTCAACCTCGAAAGAGCCATGCTCGCGGGAGGCAGATTCGGAGGCCACATAGTCTCCGGCCACATAGACGGCGTAGGCACAATAAAATCCATACAGGACAACGGGATTTCAAAGATATTCACCATAGACATGCCCGAGAGCGTAGCCAAGTATACTGTAATGAAGGGCTCTGTGACAATAGACGGGATAAGCCTTACAATATGCGGACTCGAGAGGGATTCCTTCCAGGTTTCAATAATACCGCACACGCTTTCAAACACCGTGCTGAGCTTTAAATCGGCAGGCGACAGCGTCAACCTAGAGGGCGACATAATAGGCAAGTACGTGGAGAGGCTTATGGGTTTCAAAAGCGACGAAGCCGCAAAGAAATCAAACCTGACAGCGAATTTTCTGGCTGAAAACGGATTCTTATAGACTTTGGGAGGTAAAAAATATGTTTTGCACTGTTGAAGAGGCACTCAGCGACATAAGGGAAGGCAAGATAATAATAGTTGTCGACGACGAGGACAGGGAGAATGAGGGAGACTTTTTTCTGCCGGCAGAGGTTACGACTCCCGAGGCAATCAACTTCATGATAAAACATGGAAGAGGGCTAGTATGCGCTCCCGTTAGCAGGGAGATAGCTCGAAGGCTCGGCCTGGAAGGTATGGTCAAGACGAACACCGACCGGAAAGAGACGGCCTTCACAGTTTCAATAGACCATGTCGACTGCACGACAGGAATATCTGCATATGAAAGGGCAAACACCATACAGAAGATGGTGGATCCGGATTCAAGGCCGACCGACTTCACATCGCCAGGTCATATATTCCCGCTTGTTGCAAAGGACAAGGGAGTGCTCGAGAGGATGGGCCACACCGAGGCGGCAGTTGACCTTTCAAGGCTTGCAGGTTTCGAGGAAGCCGGAGTTATATGCGAGATAATAAACGATGACGGCACAATGGCGAGGCAAAAGGACCTCTTCGAGCTTGCAAAGAAGTTCGACATGAAGATACTTACAATAGAAAGCCTTGTGGAATACAGGAAAATCAACGAGATGATAGTAACAAGGACCGGGACTGCAAGCATGCCTACAGAGCACGGCCTTTTTGAAATATTTGGCTATGAGGACTATGTAACAGGCAAGGAGCATGTGGCTCTCGTGAAGGGAGACCTCTCATCGAAGACTCCGCTTGTGAGGGTCCACTCTGAATGCCTTACAGGAGACGTTCTGGGCTCGCTAAGATGCGACTGCGGCAACCAACTGAGGACAGCTATGAAAAGGATTGACGAATACGGTTGCGGCGTCCTCATATACCTCAGGCAGGAGGGCCGGGGAATAGGCCTTCTCAACAAGATAAGAGCTTATGAGCTCCAGGACAAGGGCATGGACACAGTAGAAGCCAACCTGGCTCTGGGCTTTGAAGAGGATGAAAGGGAGTACAGCCAAGCATGTGCAATACTCAAGGACCTTGGCGTAAGCAGCATAATACTCATGACAAACAATCCCGACAAGATAGACTCAATGGCCAGATTCGGCATAAGCGTTGAAAAAGCTGAAAGGATTGAGGTGGGCACCTGCGAGCATAACGTCGCGTACCTCAAGACAAAAAAAGACAAGATGGGCCACATACTGGAAAAGCTTTAGCGAGAATATAGGAATAATGAAGAAACAAATATAAAAAATAAAACTGCGGAGGTAACAAAATGAACATCTATGAAGGAAAACTCTTGGCAAGGGACAAAAAATTTGCAATAGTGGCATCGAGATTCAACGAATTCATAACTTCAAAGCTCATAGGCGGCGCTGTAGACTGTCTGAAAAGACACGAGGCGGAAGACGACAACATAGAGCTTGTATGGGTTCCGGGGGCATTCGAGATACCTCTTGCCTGCAAGAAGCTGGCTTCAACAGGCAAATATGATGCAATAATAGCCCTTGGCGCAGTAATAAGAGGCGCCACTTCGCACTACGACTATGTGTGCAGCGAGGTTTCAAAGGGAGTTGCCAGCGTGTCGCTTGAGAAGGAAATACCTGTGGCTTTTGGCGTTGTTACAACCGAAAATATAGAGCAGGCAATAGAAAGAGCAGGCACAAAGGCGGGCAACAAAGGTTGGGATGCAGCCATGACCGCTATAGAGATGGCCAATCTTATAGACAAGCTATAAAAAATCCTGTATGAATTGACAAAATTATTATATATATAATATAATGGACGTAATAATGATTACAACATTAAACTGAGATTCAAGAATAGAGGCGCAGCATTTAAGAGTACTATGGCTGAGGTAAGCACAATGAGGTCATGGGAAAGGAAGTGTTGCCGAAATGCACGGCCTACGCTTAAAGGCCATGCATTGGGACTGCATAGAATATGTGCAGGACTGTCACGCAAGAGTGGAGAGCTATTAAGAATCAGAAGGCACGCCGGGTTTCCGAAAGGAAATCTCCGGGTAGAGTTGTGTGAATGTGCGTTCTAGATCCCCTGAATAGGCTTTCAGGGGATTTTTTATTTGGAATCTGGTTTTTTGTGAATAACTAACGAGGAGGATTTATAATGAAAAGATTCAGACTATCACTGCTGCTTACGGCATTATTCGTTATCGTACTTTCAGGCAGTGCATTTGCAGCAGAAGTCGACATTGCCCAGGTCAACTCCGACAAGTTCGGTATATGGACGATAATACCGCCGCTTGTTGCCATAGCGCTGGCTTTTATAACAAAGAATGTCGTTTTCTCACTGTTCCTGGGAGTGTTTTCAGGAGTATTCATGCTGGGGCTTAACGATTCAAATGTAATAGGAGCGTTTTTCAACGGGTTCATGATGCTAATAGACAAGATACTAGGCTCGATGGCTGACAGCTGGAATGCAGGAATACTTCTCCAGTGTCTTACAATAGGCGGTCTAATAGCTCTTGTTTCTAAGATGGGCGGAGCCAAGGCAGTTGCAGAGGCTCTTGCAAAGAGAGCTAAAACCCCAATGAGCGCTCAGATAATCACATGGATTCTCGGACTGCTTGTATTCTTTGATGACTACGCCAACTCGCTCATAGTTGGACCTATAATGAGGCCTGTCACAGACAAGATGAGGGTTTCAAGGGAGAAGCTTTCCTTCATAATAGACGCCACAGCTGCGCCTATATCTGGTATTGCCCTCATATCAACATGGATCGGCTACGAGCTGAGCCTTATAAAGGATGCTTACGACTCGGTAGGACAGACAGTAAATGCATACGGAGTTTTCATACAGACAATACCATTCAGATTCTACAACATACTGATACTTCTGTTCATATTCTTTACAGCAATATTCCTAAAGGAATTCGGACCGATGTACCATGCCGAAAAGAGAGCCAGAAAGACTGGCAAGGTGCTTCCGGACGGGGCGAAGCCAATGGTTTCGGAAGAAGCAACAGGACTTGAGCCTGCACACGGAATAAAGCTGAGCGTGTGGAATGCAATAATACCTATAGGGGTGCTCATGGTATCAGCTTTCGCAGGCTTCTACTACAACGGCTACATGGCGCTCCAGGAGGATGCCGCAGTAATAGTTGCAATAAAGCAAAGTCCATTCTCATTCTATGCGATAAGAGAGACCTTCGGTGCTTCTGATGCAAGTATAGTGCTTTTCCAGGCTGCGCTTATAGGAAGTATAGTGGCGATGGCAATGGGAGTTGGAAAGAAGATATTCACAATATCAGAAGCAATAGAAACATGGATACAAGGAATGAAGTCGCTTGTAATAACAGGTGTAATACTCCTGCTGGCATGGTCGCTTTCAAGCGTAATAAAGGAGCTTGGAACAGCCAAATTCCTGGTTTCAGTTCTGTCTGATGCAATGCCTGCATTCCTGCTTCCAACAGTCATATTCATACTAGGCTCAATAATATCTTTTGCAACAGGAACTTCATACGGCACAATGGGCATACTAATGCCGCTTGCAGTGCCTCTAGCGCTTGCAATAAACCCTGAAAACTCATACGTTGTAATGAGCGCAGGAGCAGTACTTACAGGAGCGATATTCGGAGACCACTGCTCTCCAATATCAGACACGACAATACTTTCTTCAATGGGCTCCGCTTGCGACCACATAGAGCACACAAGGACACAGATGGTTTACTCGCTTACAGTTGCTGCAATAACAATTCTTTGCGGCTATATACCAGCAGGTCTGGGAGTTCCAATAGCAATAGTCCTGCCAGCTTCAATAGCAGTAGTCGGAGCCGTAGTATACTTCTTTGGCAAGTCGGTTAAAGACCTAGCTATCGAAGAAGCGGAAGTCGAAGAGGCGGTATAGATATATCCATACAGGGGACAGAACCTAGGTCATAGTTTGATGACAGAGGTTCTGTCCCCTTTTAGCTTTGCAAAAAATAAAAAACGGCCTGATTTAGAGGCCGCCGAGCATATTACTTGCATGGATAATCTGTGAAGAGCTTGTCTTTCATGTAGTCGCGCATGGAATTAAGAAGTTTTGAAGCTGCCTTGTTGTCCTTGTGGAAAGTGCTGGAGTATTCCGCCAATGCCCAGTAGATTATCTTTTGTTCTTCCGGATCATCCACGATAAACTTGTCATCCTCTATTCTCATCAAAAACGCTCCTTGATAAAAAAATAATGATTGCATAACTTAATTATATGCAAGAAAATCAGGATTTACAAGCTTTTTCAAAAACATTTCCAGAGGTGTTGAATACTCACTATAATGGCGAGTCAAATAATATTGGAATAAGCTGTTTAAGAAGGCTGATTTTCGTGTATAAATATATTACTTATGGGAATGGAGGTGCCTTATGATTGGTACAATATTAATCGGAGCAGCATTTTTAGTAATAACATTATTCCTTGTACTTTCAATAGCAGGCTCATTCAGCTTTGAAAAGGAAAGCGAGGAGCTGTCAAAGGCCCAGAGCGAATTTGAAAACGGATACACAGACGAGGCAGTGAGAAAATATATACGCCATCTCGAAAAGAGAAGGCTGCTTATACCTTCAGAGGACGAAGACAAGGTAAGGGAAGTGTGCAGTGCTGTAATGGCATCCGACAGCATAAGCGAGGAACTCAAGACAACGCTTGTAAATGTCGTAGACAGAATACTCGACAACTGCAGGGTATACGTGCCGACAAAGAGCAGAAGAGAGCTTAGGCAATGAATACGGGGAAACAAATAAAACTATAAACTGTAATGAAAAAATAAATGAATATAATACACTCAAGAAAGAGCGGCGGAAGAGATTTCGCCGCTTTTAACGTACCATGAAAAATAAGGAGGAGGAACTGTGAAAAAGAACATAACATGGGAAGAATACGAAAGCTTCATGAGGGAATGTGATCCCGGCAACAGATACGACTATGCCTTTTCCAAAGTATACGCCAGCAGCCAGGAAGAGCTTCTCGAGAAAGTGCTTGAGCATGTGCAGAAGAAATATCCTGAGGGTATTCCGGAAAGGCTTAAGGAAGCCCTAAAGCCTGAGAGGAATTATACATTCGAGAAGCTGGGCTACTACGATTACATACAAAGCAGCAAGCTGGCGTCTAAGATTATGATTTATCCGATACAGAGAATATATGAGGAAATCTGGAAGGCGAAAAGCGGCTATGAGTACATAAGGAAAGAGGGAATAGAAAGCGATGACTGGTACTCATACTGCAAGCTGCTTCAGGAACTTGACAGGGAATCTATGAGACATCAAAGAGGTGCCAGGATATATGCAAGGGATGAAAAAGAGCTCAAGGAGAAGGTTTTAAAATACATCAACGCCAACTGCCGCCATCCGCTGAAGGATGTGTTTATAAGATTGGCTGAATTCTACAGTTGGTTTGAAGAGGAAGGTTACTATGACATCGATTATGAGACAATGAATCCGAAAATGAAGAATAGAAACATAACCGTGATTATGCCAATAACAAGGCTCTACGACATTTACTTTGCTGAGTTTGGAATTTACAAAAAGTCAACATAAATTTTTATAATTTTCATAAAAAGATGATTAAAGTTCTAATTTGGAAGGTATATATCTACTAACAAAAACTAAGATGGAAGCGTTGGAAATACATGGCTCCAATAAGTGAAAATGCAACTCTTTGAAATTATTAAAAAATTATTAAAAAATTATTAAAAAAAATGATTAGAAACGAATAACGGTGGTATAAATCAAATATACAAATCAATAAAAGTTAAAACGGATTTAGATTAATCAAGGTATATATTCTAGAAAGAGCTAAATATTATCATAGAATGGGATTTTATTAACAATGAAATTAATAGAGGGAGGGGAATTGTCATGATGAGAAATTGGATGGAGTATTTAATGGTTAGGTGTAACCTCAAGGATGAAAGAGGACAGGGTTTGGTAGAGTACGGATTAATAGTAGCGTTAATAGCTGTATTGGTAATATTAGTGATGGGTAATTTTAAAGACGGTGTAGACGGTGCATTCGACAATCTAATTACTGATATACAATCAATTTTGGGTAGTGCGGAGTAAAAAATATTATCAAAAGAAAAGATATAATTGTTGTTGTAGGTGCTTCGTGAGTCACATAACCCTAGGTTTCTAGAATGAGAAAAGGGGTTACAGTATGATTGAAACTAGAAAAAGTGGGTTTTGCAGATTCGAAAAAGAAGAAAGCGGACAAGGGCTTATTGAGTATGAAATAATTGTGATGGTTATTGCGACGCTTGTTGTAGTGGCTATGGTACTTTATAACGATGGAGTTGCTGCAGGGTTTAATGTGATAGTTGATGGTATAAAATTAAAATTTGGCATTTCGCCTTAACTAATTTATTTGCATATGTAATTAAGGAATTTAACCACAAAAGCCTTGCCTTATTAATAAGGCAAGGCTTTTGTGGTTATTGGTTAAAGATTAGGATTTTTTTATATAAAGCTGTATGAAACAATGAATTTGAATAAATTTAACTGGCTTTCAATGTTTTCTCTTAATTTGGGTATTAATATCTAAAAAGGACAAAGGCTAAAAAATAGTACAATTTTTATTAAATATTAATATGGGTGAGTGATGAATATGATATTAAGAGAAAAAAAAGGACAGACGTTAGTCGAAATGGGAATAATTATACCAATAGTTTTACTTATAGCAATGATGATAATTGAAATAGGGCTATACATTAATGCGAATATGGTCACAACTAATGCCGCTAGAGAAGCCGTTAGAGTTGCAGCGGTCAAAAGCGACGAAGAGGAATTAGGCAGCATAATAGCTGATATAGAAGAAAAATTTTCAGTGAATATAACCATAGGTTATCCAGAACCAGGTGACTCAAGGGTAATAGGTGAAGAAGTCAAGGCTGTGGCAACTAAAAATTACAAGGTGATAACATTAGCGGGACAGATTTTAGGAGGTGAAAATATAGCAATAACACAAAGTATTTCAATGATGGTTGAAAATTGAAATGAACAATTTTAAAAAATTGGAAATGCATTTTGAGAATAAATTCAGGACAGATAAATTAAAACTTGCAATAGTTGGGGAAGATATAAAATTGATTCGAAATCAATTTTATTTATAAAAAACAGACATGATATGGGGGGATGGCATTGAAAACTGACAAAAAAATGATACTTTTTTCGATTTTGCTAGGTTTGATAACAACATTTGCGGTATATAAGTATATTGACCAGATCATATCCAAAAATGATGAAACTAAATTCACCAAGATTTGGGTTGCAACGGCTGATATTCCTGCAAAGACAAAGATAACGCCTGAGATGGTAGATAAGAAAGGCATAAAGGATGAACTGATAGCTAAAGGCGCCTATACGGAAAGTGATGTGGTAGTCGGAAAGTATGCAATAGATAATATAGCGCAAGGCGAGCAACTCATTCGGGACAGGGTGGGTAATCTGGAAAAAAGCTACTTCTCGTATAACATTCCCAAAAATCAAAGAGCTGTCACTCTAAATGTGGATTCGGTTACTGGTGTGGCTGACCTAATAAGGCCGGGTGACTACGTTGACTTGATTACATATTTCGGAGCGGAGGATGTATACAAGGATGTTGCAAAGGATATGCTTCAGAATGTTATAGTTCTTGCTGTCGACAAGGATTTTGAGATTGGCAAAGAGCCAATTGTAGGTAAGGGCAGTGAAAGCAGTAGAAGGATAACCGTTGCTGTTAACGTTTGGGATGCTGAAAAGATAGTGTTTGCACAGGACTATGGAAAAGTCCATCTTGTTCTAAGAAATCCAGACGACAAGGATATACAGGAAACTAACGGTATAACCAGAATGGATATAACCAATAGATAATTTGAATTTGTGGGGGGACTTAGCATGGGAGATACCATTAAGCTGCTGATTGCTGACAGCACATACGAACCTGATAGGAGCTTTAATCATATTTTGAAAAGCGAAGGCGGAATTGAAATAGTAGGCAAAGTGGAAACGGGTGACAGGGTTGTTGAAATGGCAAAGATTATTAAGCCTGATGTAGTTCTGCTCGATGCCGAAATAGAGGGCCTTGATGCAATGGAGGCTGTAAGGCACTTGCTGAATAACGATCCTAATGTTCTTGTTGTTATGGTATTTACAGAAAAAAACAAGACCTATGTAAAAAGGGCCATGGCATCGGGAGCGAGGGACTTCTTGGTTAAGCCTTTTACCGTAAACTCTCTTGTAGATACTATCAAGAGTCTGTACGAGCTTGACAAGAGCAGAAGAGAGGCCCTTAAAGCTGAAGCAGGTGAAAAAAATGAAGAAAAAGAGGCATATGATTTCAGATTGCCTACTGAGTCTAAAATTGTAACTCTTTTCAGCACTAAGGGCGGGGTGGGCAAGAGCCTTATAGCTATAAACCTTGCGGTTTCCATAGCCGGCAAAACAAAGAAAAAGGTGGCGCTCGTAGATCTTGACCTAATGTCTGGTGACATAGCCCTGATGCTCGATCTATATCCCAAAAGAACGATTGTGGACATGGTAAAGGACATGAATGGAATCGACAAGGATACACTTCAAGAGTATCTAGTACATCACAGCTCAGGTCTCAGTGTACTTCCTGCGCCTATAAGCCCTGAACAGGCCGAATATATCACAAGTAACAGTCTGGAGAAGATAATCTACATTTTGGCCAGAAACTATGACTATATTGTCATAGATACAGGCCCTTCGTTCAAGGAAGTCAATTTGACAGCCCTTGACATGTCAAACCATATTCTCTTTGTTACTACTCTTGACCTGCCGTCGGTAAAAAGCTCCAGGGTAGGACTCGACATCATGAAAAAACTGAATTACGAGGACAACAAGGTTAATCTAATACTCAATAGGTACAGCAAAAAACACGGTATAAGCATAAAAGATCTTGAGAAGACAGCCAAGAAGAGTATTCTCAATGTGATACCGATGGACGATGCAATAGCCATATCGTCTATAAATACAGGAGCCCCTTTCATGCTCAATAATTCAAGGAAACCGATAGCGAAAAAGATATCAGAAATCTCGGATTTTATAATACAAGGCAAGTAATTTTCAAGAAATTTATTTTGGAGGTGAGGCTTTATGGGTCTTATGGACAGACTTAATAGGGGAAAGGCTTATGAGGCTGAAATAGATAAAGAAGATGAGGAGTTGGAGGTCTCGGAAGAGACTTACCAGATAATAGATAAGATTCAAGGCAGGCTTATAAAGGCGACTGAGAAAAAGAAGCTCAATGACAGCGAGCTTCGGGAAAAGATTATTTTGATACTTGACGAAATAATTGAGGAAGACAATGTCTTCTACACCAAAAGCGAAAAGGAAGTAATAATAACCAAAACCATGAATGAGATAGTGGGCTATGGTCCCATTACGGACCTTATAAACGACCCAATGGTAACTGAGGTAATGGTGAATGGTGCCAACTTCGTTTATGTGGAAATAGAGGGAAAGATCGAGAAAACAAAGGTCAGGTTCAGAAATGATGCACAGCTAATGCACGTCATCGAGAAAATAGTGACTCCCCTTGGAAGAAGGGTGGATGAGTCTTCTCCAATGGTGGATGCAAGGCTTCCAGATGGTTCGAGGATAAATGCGATAATTCCTCCCTTGGCCCTAAATGGCCCCGTCCTTACAATAAGAAAATTTGCCGAGGACCCGTTTACTGTTACAGACCTTATAGGCTTTGGAACAATGAGTCCCCAAATAGCTGAATTCTTGAGAGTTTGCGTAGAAAGCAGGCTCAACATGCTAATATCGGGAGGAACCGGAAGCGGAAAAACAACCACGCTTAACGTGGTGTCTTCCTTCATACCGCCTGACGAGAGGATCGTCACTATAGAGGACGCCGCGGAGCTCCAGCTCCACCAGGACCACGTTGTCAGGCTGGAGTCCAGGCCTCCGAACATCGAAGGCAAGGGAGCCATCGTCATAAGGGACCTTGTAAGGAATGCCCTCAGGATGAGGCCAGACAGGATAGTAGTAGGCGAGGTTCGTTCCGGGGAAGCCCTGGACATGCTTCAGGCTATGAATACAGGCCACGACGGTTCCATAACTACAGGCCACGCCAACTCTCCACGGGACATGCTGGCCAGGCTCGAGACCATGGTGCTCATGGCGGGAATGGACCTGCCTCTAAAAGCTGTAAGGGAGCAGATAGCCTCGGCCATTGACATCATAGTGCATCAAGCCAGGCTAAGGGATGGAAGCAGGAAGATAGTAAGCATAATGGAGATACAGGGCATGGAAAACGAGGTTATAACACTACAGGAGATATTCAAGTTCAAAAACGAAGGCAGGGATTCAAGGGGAAGAATAAGAGGCGAGCTTGTAAGCACCGGAATAAAACCTAAGGTGCTGGATAAAATAAAGGAAGCCAACATCAAGATAAACGAGGACATTTTCAGATAATCCGTTGGCGGGGGTGATGTGATGTTATATTTTTTATTGATATATGTTTTTCTGTCAACTGTTCTCTTGTTCAAGATGTTGATAGATGCAACGGGTTATAAAAAGCCTGTAAAGCGGCTTGGTAAATATCTTCAAAAGGGCAATTACGCAGATTTGGATGGGAATGATTTTAGAAAACCCATTTTAACTACATCAGAGTTTAAGGATTATTTGAAAAAATTCGAGAAGGGTACTGAAAAATTAGGGTATCTGAGAAATCAAAGAGACGCTCTGGACAGAAAACTTGAAAATGCGGAAATTTTGCTTACTGTGGAAGAGTTTGTCGCAGGTTCGGTTTTTCTTGTTTTGCTATCGACATATCTTGGTTATGCAGCCACATCTAGCATCCTCGGGGGAGCTGTTACCGGAGCGCTTGTTGTAGCAGCCATAGTACTTCTGATAAGAGTTAAAAGGAGAAAAAGAATCGAGAACCTTGACAAACAGCTCGGTGACGCCCTTACAATGATGGCGGGAACACTAAGGGCAGGCTACAGCTTTCTTCAAGCCATGGATACAGTTGCAAGGGAGATGCCAAAGCCTATTTCAACGGAATTTGGAAAGGTTATTAAGGAGATACAAGTTGGTGGAGGAATGGAAAAGGCTCTCGATAATATGTTGAAGAGGTCACATACGGATGACCTTGACTTGATGGTAACCTCGGTCCTTATCCATAGGCAGATAGGGGGCAATCTGGCTGAGATACTCGACAACATATCATCCACAATCCGCGACAGGATTAAGCTGAAGGGTGAGGTGAAGGTTCTAACGAGTCAGGCAAGGCTTTCCGGGCTTATAATTGCGTTGTTGCCCTTTGGATTCGCTGTCATCATAAGCTTTATAAATCCTGAGCATATGAAAACTCTAATAAGCGACAGACTGGGACAGTATCTAATAGGAATGGCTCTCATGGGACAAATTATAGGTTTTGTGATTATTAAACGTATAACTGATGTCAAGTACTAAGGAGGGTGGCATATGGATTGGACTTTTGCAGTGTCGAGCTTGGGAATATCATTTTTTTTGTATTTAGCTATAAATGCCGTGCTTGCCCCCACTATTAGCATAAAAAGAAGGCTGGGAGTCGTGGAGCAGCTTTATGGTGAAGAGGATAATGTGGCCGATGTAAGACAGCTTCCATTTAAGGAAAGGCTGTTTGTTCCCTTTCAAAAGAAGCTTAAAAACGAGGTTTCAAAGAAGACTCCTAAAGGAATATTCGAGCAGCTTGAGCTCAAGGCTGAGAGAGCTGGAGAGCCTTATGGCATTGGGGCCACAGGCTGGATAGTAATTAGAATAGTTTTTGCTGCTATAATTCCTATCTTGGCAGTTTTCCTTATGGTTAACAGTGACTATGCAATTGCTATGAAAGTGCTGCTTGTTATATGTTCCTTTGCGGTTGCATGGCTGCTTCCAAATATGTTATTGGATTACTATATTAGGAACAGGGGCAAGGTTCTTACAAGACAGCTTCCTGACGCTCTCGACATTCTTACTGTAAGCGTGGAGTCGGGACTTTCGTTTGACAGCGCTGTAGCCAAGCTCGTAGAAAAGAGCAAGAATGATATTGCAAAGGAATTTGAAAAAGTAATGTCTGAGGTTCAGTTAGGCAAGACAAGAAGGGACGCTCTCAAGAACATGGCCCAGAGGTGCGATGCGGATGACGTGAGAGTGTTCATATCTGCAATAATACAGGCTGAGCAGCTCGGGGTGAGCATAGGAAGGGTGCTTAGAATACAGGCTGGTCAGATAAGGACAAAGAGAAAGCAAAGAGCGGAAGAACTGGCGATGAAGGCTCCGATAAAAATGGTTATACCTCTTGTTTTCTTTGTTTTTCCTGGACTCTTCGTAGTCATACTCGGACCGGCGTTAATACAGATAAAGAATTCGTTGCTCTAAGGTGAAGAGATGAAAATAAAAATGGAAGATAAAGAAATTGTATTGTTTAGTAGAGCGAGACTTGCAAAGTCATTTTTTAAAAGACTTCGTGGTCTCATGGGGATTAGAGGTCTTTCTGAGGGAGAATGTCTCGTTATAACCCCGTGCAGCAGCATACACACATTTTTCATGAAATTCGACATAGACGTCGCCTTTGTCGACAAGGATTTGCGTGTGCTCAAAATTGTTGAAGACTTAAGGCCCGGCAAGCTTGTTATGCCTGTGAAGGGTGCATACAGCGTAATAGAGGCTGATTCGAGATTTTCTTCTATGAAAGATTTGGAAGTTGGAAGTAAACTTGCAATTATCAATAAATGATCTGGGATAGGCAGTGGCGGAAGCGCGCATAAAATGCCTATCTTTTTTGCATTAAAAATTGTTTTTTTGATATAACTGGTCCTCATAATTGGTGGAATTTTCTTATTAAGAATATTTAAAAAGGGTAAAAATAAAGTAAGATTGATCAAAAAGATAAAACAGCATTCTAATATTTTAGTTGAAATATCAAAAACGAACACACTGAAAATCCAGTTTAATTTATTGTTGAATCCGAATTTCACAATGGAAAGGAAGTGTTAAAATGCATAAGATTCTAAGAATAGTTAAAAATAGAAATGGTCAAGCATTGGTAATATTTGCCTTATCAATAATGGCTTTAATGGGTTTTGCAGCTATAGCCGTAGATGTTGGGATGGTGGCTAAAGCAAAGTCAGACGTTCAAAATGCGGCTGATGCTGCGGCATTGGCCGGGGCGCAGTATTTGCCGAATGAAGAAGATGCTATAGAAAAAGCAGATAGTTATGCTGGGAAAAATGGAGCGTCAATTAAGGAAGTAGATCCATCTTTTAATGACGACCCAACCAAAATCGAAGTTGTATGCACAAAAAATGTACAGTATGCTTTTGCAAAATTTTTGGGATATACAAATACAGATGTAGATGCGCGCGCGGTAGCACAAAAGATTGACAGTTCAACTGGTATTTCAGGTTTGCGACCTTGGGCGTTGAAGAATCAATATGAGGTGGAGGGGGGAACGAAGAAAGAACCAACTTCTGAATGGGTGGATTATATATATACGTACGGCCAAGAGTTTGTTTTGAAAGTTGGCGGTGGCGGAGGTTCTCAAGGGTATTATGGGGTTGTAGCTTTTGGTGACCAGAATGCTAACTCAGCAGATGTGTATAAGGATAATATAACAAATGGGTACGATGGCATCGTCAAAATCGGCGACTTTATTATGGATGGGCCAGGTAATATGAACGTAAAGAACGTTATAAATGCTCTTATGACAGAATCAGGAGATACAGAGGGTGATTATACAAAAGCGAAAATAGGAAATTCGCGTGTAGTGTTAATTCCAAAAATAGATGCGCAAACTAAAGAGGTTATAGGCTTTGCGGCTATATATTTGAAGTCTGTCGATAATCAAGGTTATATTACTGCTAATTTTTTATATGATACGACTTGGTCAGATGAACAGAAGGATTCACTTGAAGATTGGGGATTGGAGACAGTCAAGCTTATTGAATAAGGTAATTTTTATATATGTATCCGTATATGAGGGTATCGAGAAATATAAATATCATTGAAGATAAAAAAATGGGAGGATGAAAAAATCTCCCATTTTTTTGCATTTATAATGGCTAATAATTTTCAACAAGTGGAGCTTCTTCCCCGAGCTTAGAAAGCTCAATAAGTGATTCCTTCAGGCTGAACGGCAGGCTTACAAATTCAAGTCCGCCTCTGTAGCAGTCTTCTCTTTTGTCTACCCACATGACCTTGCCCATCACCTTGTATGTACTCAGGCCGAAAGGAAGCTCGAAAATCAAAATATTCCCCTTCGATATGGTGTTGAAGGATTTGACGCCTACGCCGCCTGCCGATATATCTACTATGTAAAGCTCAAGCGGATTTTCAAGCTCTATGAGCTCCTTTTCGTCATAGTATCTCCAGCACATGGTCTTGTCCTCATGCCTGACCCTGGCATGGTGTCTCAATAAATGCGGATTCATAATTATCTATTCCCCCCTGGTTTGCAAGAGCACAAACTTTTATATTTTTAATAGTAATATGTTGATATAAATGACATGAAAATGATGAATTTAGTTGGCTATATGCGTGTTTAACACAGTTATGGATATATATCATATAAGACAAATAAAATTTGAGGCTATTGGTTAAATACCCCCCGTCAGGCTTTGTGAAACGATTTCGTTAAAATGTTTTTAATTTCAATTTAAGAAAGGGGTCCGCTGAATTATGAAAGAAGCAATGTATTATAAAATATTGGATGACCATATAGAATGCCGGCTCTGCGCCCACCACTGCAGGATACTTGAAGGTAAGACCGGTATATGCGGGGTCAGGAAAAACATCGGGGGCAAGTTGTATACGCTCAATTACGGCAAGCTTACAGCTATAAACGACGATCCGGTTGAGAAAAAGCCATTATACCATTTCATGCCTGGAACAAGAACTTTATCGCTAGGCAGTTATGGCTGCAACTTCGCATGCCGCTTTTGCCAGAACTATGAGATAGCCCAGGAGCAGCCAAGCTTTCTGCTCGAGCGGACTCCCGAGGACATTGTGGACATGGCAATTAGAGAGGGTTTCCCCTCAATAGCCTACACATACAACGAGCCCACTGTATTTTACGAGTTCATGCTTGAAACAGCAAGGTTTGCCAAAGCAAAGGGTCTTAAAAACATAATGGTCACCAACGGCTTCATAGAAAGGGAGCCCCTGGAGGAGCTGCTAGGCTACATGGACGCCTTCAATATAGACCTCAAAACTTTTAGTGACGACACCTACAGGAAGATATGCGGCGGGAGGCTGGAGCCGGTTCTTGAGACAATTAAGCTTGCAAGTAGAAAAAGTCATGTTGAAGTGACAACACTGATTGTTACAGGCATGAACGATACTGAGGAAGAGTTGACTGAAATATTCGAATGGCTTGCTGGTGTAGATAAAAATATTCCGCTGCATCTTACACGCTATTTTCCGTGCTATAAATACCACGAGCCGCCAACAGACATTGATTTCATGAAAAAAATGCACGAGAAGGCAAAGAAATACTTAACCCACGTCCATCTTGGAAACATATTTTGATAAGGAGAATGGATATGACGTTTATAAAAGGAATTGTAATGTCACCGCACCCGCCTATAATAATACCCGAGATAGGCAAAGGTGAGGAGCACGGAGCGATAAATACGATAGAAGGAATGAAAAAGCTTGCAGACAATATCGAGAGAAAAAAGCCTGAAACCATAATATTCATTACTCCCCACGGTAATGCATTCTCAGACGGATTATGCGTGCTTGACGAAGAAAGGGTTTCCGGAAGCCTTGGTCAGTTTGGAAGACCAGACTTAAAATATGAAAAGAATGTCGATATACAGCTGAAAGATGCGATAAGGCAATGCTTCGATGAAAAAGGGATTCCGAGCATATTTCTGAATGAAAACAGGGCGCACTTGTACGGAGTGAGAGTAGAACTCGACCATGGCTGCATAGTCCCCATGTATTACATCGATAAGGTTTTCAGCAACTATAAAATAACCCACATAACAATAGGAATGCTGGATCTTATGGACATGTACAAGGCGGGAATGGCATTGAGGGATGCAGTTGAAGAGACCGGAAGGAATACTGTTATAGTTGCAAGCGGAGATCTCTCGCACAGGCTAAAGGATGATGGGCCGTATTCATACAACGCCATGGGACCAGTGTTCGACGAGATGCTTGTTGAAGCCATAAGAAAAGGAGACTACGAGTCGATAGTCAGCATGCCGGCGAAGATATCTGAGCCGGCAGGTGAGTGCGGCCTAAGGTCTATTGTTATGGCTCTTGGATGCGTAGATTCAATGGTGACTGAGCCTACGGTGTATTCGCATGAGGGGCCTTTCGGAGTTGGATACATGACAGCGTTCATAGAAGTCAAGCTGGGCAATACCGAAAGCATACTTGAAAAGTTAAAAAAAAAGAGCTTAGACCACTATAGAGAGATGAAAGAAAGCGAAGACGCCTATATCAAGACAGCGCGGGAAGCCATAGAAAAGTGGGCCTTGGAAGGTAAAAAGCTTAGCTGGCATGAGATAAAAAAATCAGTATTTTCAGGACGTAGTGAGCTTGTAGATGGAATGGAAGTTAAAAGAGCAGGAGTGTTTGTATCAATCCATAAAAATGGCAACCTGAGGGGCTGCATAGGGACAATAAACTCTGTCAGAGGAAATGTGGCAGAAGAGATAGTAGCCAACGCCATAAGTGCAGCAACGAATGATTCTCGATTTGCCCCTCTAAGGGGTGACGAAGTTGATTCAATAGAAATCAAGGTGGATGTGCTTGGGAGTCTCGAAAAAGTCGCTTCAGAAGGCGAACTTGATTCATCGAGATATGGAGTCGTCGTAGAAGCGGGGCATAAAAGGGCCCTTCTTCTTCCGAATCTGGACGGCATTGATTCTGTTGAAAAGCAGCTGGAAGTAGTCAAGAGAAAAGCCGATATAGATGAAACTGAGGAATGCGAGATATACAGATTTGAAGTTGAAAGACATGAAGTCAAATAATCAATAACAAATATTTGGATAATTTGAATATGGATTATTATATTCTTATACAGATAGGCGCGGGGGATTGCCATGAAAAAGGAAGAATTGCTGATAGAAATAGACCAGGAAAGCCTGAAAAAATTCAAAACTCTATGCAGGCAGAAATCAAGAAAACCCAAGCATGAAATACTGGATTATATAAATTATGTGCTGGCAAATAAGCCGATACTACTTTTGGAAAAAATTGAAACCATAAATCCAAAAAAACAGATAAAAATACGAGTTGAACTTGAAAAGGCCCAGAATCTTCGAGATTTTTGTCGCTCCCATAACATGAGCGTTGAAACGCTTATCGACAGTTTTATAGAGGCTCAAATCAAGGATGATGACATAGCATAGGGTATTTTTGAATAAAAAAACGGCTGCTGCAATTGAAGCGACCCCCAAAAGTTAGACCTAAAAATCTAACAATTGGAGGTCGGTTTTTTATGGCAAAATATAATTATGAATTCAAGAAAAAAATTGTAGATGCATACATGAATGGTGAAGGCGGAAAAAA
>Ga0302237_1001026_pt1 | contig 21404 bp, 18 predicted proteins | sample AAG_UR_Ala_MG_FD_193530 | JGI IMG/M metagenome (GOLD analysis project Ga0302237, IMG submission 193530) | Enriched activated sludge microbial communities from anaerobic digester in WTTP, New Holstein, Wisconsin, United States - AAG_UR_Ala | ecosystem: Engineered > Bioreactor > Anaerobic >... | reverse complement strand
GATATCGCAGCGACCTGGCCGTGTCCGTTGGCGGGCTGAGTTTCTACACCGAGGGCGACGAGGTACACCGCAACGTGTTGGTCGTTCCGCCGGACGGCAAGGTGTCCGTCCCGGTCACGCTCCAGGGACCGCGCCCGCAGGCCGAGGTGCGACTGGACGGCCTGCCGGAGGGTTGGACGTGTACGCCGCCGAAGTTCACGGCCGATGCGGCCGAGTCGGCCGGTTCGGACGCGCGCAGCGCCGCGGAGTTTGTCGTGCATGCCAGCGGGACGCCGTCCGGCGACATCGTTCCCCTGACGCTCGTGGTCGGCCAGGGCGACGGCCAGCGCCGCGTGCCGCTTCAGGTGCTGGTAGCCGAGGCGCCGTTGGTGCGCGAGGCCGAGCATGCCGACGAGACCTCCGGCGTGGCCACGGTCCGCGAGATGGCCGAACTCAGCGGTGCCGGCGGAGTCGAGTTCACCGGCCGTGGCCGGCTGGCGATGGACTTTGAAACGCCGCGCGGTGGGACGCATGCCCTCTGGCTGCGGGCCCGCTGGAAGCCGGACGGCGACTCAAGCCTGTCGTTGTCCCTCGACGCCGCCAACCCTCGCCCGCTCCGTATCGAACGGATGATCGGCTTTGAGGACTGGACCGCCGCCAACGCGGCGCACACCAAGCGGTTCCACCGGGAGCAAGACGACCACTGGGCCTGGTATCGAATTCCGAAGGTGACCCTCGCGCCGGGAAAGCACCGCCTCACGCTCTCGGCCGCCAACGGCGCTTGGCTGGATGCGCTGGTCCTTCTTCCGCAGGACGATGCTACAGACCGCGCCGCGATGAACCTATTCCAGAACTGGAACTTCGTCCCGTGGCACAACCCGTTCTGAGGAATTCTGTCCACTGACCTCACCGCTTGGAACGCGTGCCGCGAGGAAAGACCTGGCCGCACGCGGACTCGGCCGCAGGCAGCTTCGTTGGAGCAGGCGCGAGCCGCGAGTCGCCCCGCGACGAGAATCTCGCCCCTGGAATGTTGTAGCCGGACGGCAGATGGTGCCATGCGCCGAATGGCCATCCCAATCCGCCCGTTGCAGGACCGGGTCAAGGCCATCTCAACAGATGCTCCGGGTCGCTTCGTTGAGGTTTGGCGGGGCGTCCGCAATACTGAGATGGGGTCCGCTCCACCGCTTTTTCGAAAGGAAGCACGGTTATGACCCACGCCGCCTGAATCAAAACCGTCGTACTCGCAACTTCCGTTGCCGTGATGGTCGTGATGGCCCGCAGCGCGCCGGGACGGGAGATGCACGTTGCGAAGACGGGAAACGATCAGAATCCGGGCAGCCTGGAAAGCCTCTTCTTGACGATCAGCAAGGCGGCGGCCGTCGCACAGCCCGGGGATACGGTTACGGTTCACGCCGGGACGTATCGCGAATGGGTCCAGCCGGCCCGCGGCGGCGGGGACGAGAACAGCCGCATCGTGTACCGGGCCGCGGCGGGCGAAGAGGTGCTCGTCAAGGGCTCGGAGCAGATCACTTCGTGGGTCCACGAGGGGGACGGGGTCTGGATGGTCGAATTGCCGAACCGCTTCTTCGGTGACTACAACCCCTACGCACTGAACATCTCCGGCGGCTGGCTCCTGTACGGCCAGTGGCTGCACCGCGGCGACGTCTACCTGGACGGATGGACTGGGGCAATCAGGGGACGCGGATTTCGGGCAACATCATCTACGACACGCAAGCCGCCAACGTTTTCCTGGAGATGAATCACGGAGCGATTCTGGTCGACAACAACGTGCTCGCCGGACACGGGGTGCGGAGCAACTCCGAAGGCAGCGTGTTTGCGCACAATCTGTTTGTGGACTGCCGATTCGACATCGGCTCCGACACCGGGCGCTCGTCGCAGTACTACCAGCCGCACACGAGAAAAGTGGTCGCCCGCAAGCACGGCATCCCGTCCGACGACAAGTGGTTTCATAACATCTTTGTTCGCCGGGAACTGCAGGGCGTCAAGCCGGCTCCGGGCTACGTCTCGGATTACAATGTGTTCCTGGGGGGCGCCAAGAAAAACACCTTCGGCGATGAACACAGCATCGTGGACCCCGTGGCGGCCCGATTCGCGCGCGAGCACAGCCCGCTGGGTGTTTCCATCCGGCTGCACGTAAACGAAGCCGTGATGGGCGTGAAAGGACCGTGGGTGGACGGCGACTTGGCCGGCGTTCTTCCGACCGTCGGGCAGACGATCGAAGATGCCGCCGGCCGGCCCATCCGCGTCGATACCGACCTGCCCGGACAACCGCGTGCCGCACCGGTCGTCGGGCCGCTGGCGAACCTCGCGCCGGGCGAAAATACGCTGCACTGGTCCGTGAAGAGGCCATAGCCAACTCGACTGGTTTCGGAATTGTTCACCCAGACCGCTCCCGCGCGACGAACGGAGGGCGATACTGGCCGCGACGTCGAACAACTCGGCCACCTCGCGACCACGGATTGAGACGCCGCGAAAAATGGTTTACAGTCACAGTTTCCAGACCGTTGATTCCCAATCCATCCAGCGAGGTTCCCATGAGCATCCTTCACCGATTGCCCCGTGCTGTCGTCCTTTTGGCTCTGGCCTGCGTCCTGGGCGGCACGCGCCCCGCGGCCCAGGCGGCGGAAGCGAATTACGATGAAGCCAAGGTTCCCCAGTACACGCTGCCCGATCCGCTGGTCATGGCCAACGGCGACAAGGTCACCGGCGCCGAGACTTGGCGGACCAAGCGCCGGCCCGAGATTCTGGAATTGTTCCGGACGCAAATGTTCGGACGCAGCCCCGGCCGGCCCGAGAGCCTGACCTGGGAGGTATTCGATTGCGACCAGCAGGCATTGGGCGGCACGGCCACTCGCAAGCAGGTGTCGGTCAACTTCACGGGCAAGAAGGACGGGCCCAGCATGGACATCCTGATCTACCTGCCCAACGCGGCAACGAAACCCGTGCCCGCCTTCCTAGGATTGAACTTTCAAGGCAATCACGCGATCCACAAGGATCCCGGGATCCGGCTCTCGAAAAGCTGGATGCGTCCCAACCCGTCCAAAGGCGTGGTCGACAATCGCGCGACGGAAGCCAACCGTGGCGCCGCGTCCAGCCGTTGGGCGGTCGAAAAGATCCTGTCCCGCGGCTACGCTCTGGCCACGATCTACTACGGCGATATCGATCCGGATTTCGACGACGGCTTCCAAAACGGCGTCCATCCTCTGTTCTATCGCTCCGGCCAGACGAAACCCGAACCGGACCAATGGGGCTCGATCGCCGCCTGGGCCTGGGGCTTGAGCCGGGCGCTGGACTACTTCGAGACCGACGCCGACATCGACGCCAAACGCGTGGCCGTGATGGGCCACTCGCGGCTCGGCAAAACCGCCCTCTGGGCCGGCGCCGAGGACGAGCGGTTCGCGCTGGTCATCTCGAACAACTCCGGTTGCGGCGGCGCGGCGCTCAGCCGCCGCGCGTACGGCGAAACCGTGCGGCGGATCAATACTTCGTTCCCGCACTGGTTCTGTGACAACTTCAACCAGTACAACGACAACGAAGCGCAGTTGCCCATCGACCAACACGAATTGATCGCGCTCATGGCTCCGCGGCCCGTGTACGTGGCCAGCGCGGAGGAGGATCGCTGGGCCGATCCCCGCGGCGAGTTCCTGTCGGCCAAGCACGCTGAGCCCGTGTACCGGTTGCTGGGCGCCGGCGGCTTGCCGGCCGATGACATGCCGGCCGTGGACCAACCGGTCAGCGACATCATCGGCTACCACATCCGGACCGGCAAACACGATGTGACCGACTACGATTGGGAACAGTACTTGAAGTTCGCGGACAAACACCTGAAGCAGAAAGTCGAAAAGTGAAAAAGTGAAAGTGGTCGAAGAGCGAAAGAGTCGAAGAGTCGAAAGGGCAGAGACACGGGAACCGGCGATCCGAGGATCGCGGCCGGTTGCTGGGGCGCAAGTGGCACGACGGCTTCTGCCCGATGGGGCCCTGCGTCGTGCCGGCCGATGCGATTGCTGATCCGCAGGCGTTGGACATGAAACTGACCGCCAACGGCACGGTCCGGCAAGATTCGAACACCGCGTATCAGATCTTTCCCGTGGCCGCCGTGATCGAATTCCTGTCCAGCTTCGTGACCCTGGAACCGGGCGACATCATTTCGACCGGCACCCCCGGCGGCGTGGGCGATGCGACCGGCACGTACCTGAAACCCGGCGATCGCATCGAAGCCACCATCCGCTCGATCGGCACGCTCGTCACGCCGATGGCGGCCCCGTACAACTTGTAGCATGGTTCTCCGAGCCGTGCGTCATTCCGCCGGGCGAACAGCGGGCGTAAGGTTCGGCGAATCAATAACTGTCGCGATTTCAAAGTAGCCATCACGCTCCGCGTGATGATCGCCAACAAGAACTGGACAGTTATTGATTCGCCGATCCTAAGCCCGCTGGTGGAACGGCTCTGCATCGCTACCACCGGCGGGCTTGCGCCCGGCCGTTCGCCACATCTGCACGGCTCGGAGAGCCATGCTACGGGGCGATCGCAAGCACTCACCGCCCCGCCGTGTGCCGTCCGCTGTGACTCGGCCGGCATACCTCGTTGCCACACTCGCCGCCGATGTGGTATTCTGTGGTCTTGCTGATATTTGGAAACTTGAAGAACGAAGGGGAGTCGCATGAACGCCGGTCTGAACGTCCGCCAGGGTGGTGAGTTGGATTTTGTATCTCTCGGAGCCTTGGTCCATCGCCTCGATCCGGGGATCATCCCGTTTCGCAAGGCCACTCAGTGCGTGATTCACGTCAGCGGCGGCGAATTCAACGTGGCGGCGAACCTGTCCGACTGCTTCCGCCTGCGGACCGGCATCGCCACGGCGATGGCCGATTACCCGATCGGCGACCTGATCGCGGAGCGGGTCCGGGCGATGGGCGTCAAGCCGTTCTACAAGCACTTCGCCCACAACGGCGTGAATGGCCCGAACATGGCGTGCGTGTTGAGTGATCGCGGGCACGGCGTGCGGGCGCCCGTCGTGTTCTACAACCGCTCGAACGAAGCGGCCGCGTTGCTCAAGCCGGGCGATTTCAACTGGTCGGAGGTGTTTGCAGGCGGCGCACGCTGGTTCCACAGCGGCGGCATCTTCGCGGCCCTGTCCGAGACCACGCCGGAGGTGATCATCGAGGGCATGCGGGCGGCCAAAGCGGCCGGGGCCATCGTCTCGTTCGACCTGAACTTCCGCGAGAAGCTGTGGAAGATCTCCGGCGGCCTGGATACCGCTCAGGCGACGATCCGCCGGATCGTGGAATTCGTCGATGTCCTTGTCGGCAACGAAGAGGACCTGCAGAAAGGACTGGGCGTGCCCGGCCCCGAGGTGGCGGCCAAGTCGAAGCTGGACCCCAGCACGTTCTTCGGCATGATCGACCGCGTCGTGGCCCAGCACCCGCAGGTCAAAGTCGTGGCAACGACGTTGCGCGAAGTGCATTCCACCAACCGGCACAGCTGGAGCGCCGTGGCTTGGATCAACGGCAAGACCCACGTGGCACCGACCTGTGAACTGGACGTCTACGACCGCGTCGGCGGCGGCGACGGCTTTGCGGCCGGCCTGTTCTATGGCCTGCTGACCGGCAAGGCGCCGGACGAAGCCGTCAAGCTGGGTTGGGCCCACGGCGCGCTGCTGACCACCTTCCCCGGCGACACCACGATGGCCACGCTGGAGCAGGTCCAAGCCTTCGCCCAAGGCGGCTCGGCACGGATCCAGCGGTGATAGCCAGAGTTCCGTGTCAGGAATCGCGGGAACGGGATGCGAGGACGCGAGTTGCGGGGCGCGAGAACCGGGATTCTGACGACCGACAACTGACCCCTGACCCCTGACTCCTGACCCCGACTCCGATCGCGCGTACCGAGGGCCAGATGACCGGCTATCGGAATCGGCGGGCTAGACGCTGACTTGCGGTTCTGGTTTCCCTGGAATTGTTGTTTCAGGTCAGCGGCTGCTGAGGGGGATCGTCACTGGTTTCCGTCCCCTGACCCCGTGCCGTTCTCACCGTGGATGACGGCCTGCCGGCACGTTGCCGATTCGCGTGTCGCCCGCGGCGTGTGGATAGAGGCCGGTGGCCGGGCGACGAAGCGGTATCTGTATTGTGGGGAGGATCGGAGGGCGGGATCAATTAGGGCGAATGCCCGGAGGTTGTTGCGAGGGACTTGGCTCCGATAACGAGCGGCCGAGGTTCCGAAAAATCGCTTTGCAGACTTTCGCCTTTCCGAGATTCGCCCCCCCGCAAGTCTACATCGCTGAGGTTTGCACCGAAGAGATTGGCGCCCAGCAAACGGACGTTGCGCAGTGTGGCACCGGTGAGATTGACATCACTCAGGTCTGCCCCCGTGAGATCCGCTTCGCACAGGTTCGCCCTGTGCAGGTCCGCCCCGTAAAGGGCTGCTTCGCGCATGTTCGCCTTTCGGACATCCGCCCCGTCGAGTCTCGCTCCGGACAGATTACCTCCGCTCAGGTCAAAACTCTCGCCGGGATTCTTCTCCCGCCATTTCCGTATTGCGTCCGCCACGATCTTAATATGTTCAGGATTCGCCATACGTCCGCCCCCGGACGATTAGCGCAACTCCGGCACGGGGTGGGTGCAACTGGCGGACCCGACGGGTGGACGCTAGCGACTGCCTTCCGCCGTCGTGCTGGCCGTCGCCTTATCCCCTGCGTTTCGATGCTGGCCCCGCCAGTCCCACGGTGCGACGGGCGACGGGTCGGCCCGCAGGCCGCGGCGGGCAAGATGGCTGGCTTAGCCGGTGGCTTGGAGCTGCGGAACGTCGAAGTACTTGCGGTCCCAAGGCGGCCTGCGTCCACACCTGCGGTGTCGGGCCGTACTCCTCTGACTGGCAGCGTTCGGACTTGCTATACTGCCCCCAATCACGTTTTTCCCACCCTGTTTCCTCCAACCCTTGGCTGCCGGCATGGACGAGCTAGCGGTTCAGGCATTGATCACGCGGTGGTCCAAATCGGGCGGCGCGGAGCGGGCCAATTATCAGCTGTTTTTGGCCGAGTTGTGCGACGTGTTGGAAGTCCCGCGGCCGGAGCCGACGATTGAGGACGACTGCCGGAACGCGTACGTCTTTGCCCGATGAACAAAGGCGTCGCGAACCTGCCGAGCTATCAACGGGTGGCGCGGGCCGCTAACGAACGGTATCTGGAAGCCCTGTCGATCGTCAACGACCCGGCCCCGCCGTAGCAGCAAATGGTGGTCTGTTGGCCAAGATCCCCCACCCCCGCCGCTGGCGCGTGACGGCACTCGGCCAACAGGTGCTCGGCGCGTTGGTCCAGCCGCACTATCATGGTTTGGCCACCGCCATTTGACGGAAAAGATGCGCGCACGCCGCGCGCATGATACGGACTGGGACTCTAATCTCCCACCCTCATCTTTCACCCCCAGCGCCACGTTCCGCCGGACTGATCTTGCGGCAGTGTGGCGTTCTGGAGACACTACGGCGACTTCGGCGGGTGCGGTGACGGTTTTCAGGTTTTCCCTTGCGGATTTCCGATGCTAGCTTGGGCACGCTCTGGGCTGATCTTCTCGCTTCTGGCGAGCTGCGTTGGCGGCTGCGGCTGGCATCCCCACAGTCCGTTGGTTGGGCAGGGGGCACTTCCGATGCCGGCCCTGCAAAACCCGATGTTGGTCAGCGTCGCGGATCGCGACGTGGTGTGGGACCAGGTCAGCGACACGATCGACAACTACTTCACGATTCAGCGTGAAGAACGCGTGCGTCAAGTTGGCGATGTGCTGCTGGAGGGCCGAATCGAGACGTTTCCCGTGGGCGGGGCCACCGTGCTGGAGCCGTGGAGGAAGGACTCGACCCACGGGTTTGAGAGGGCCCAGTCCACGCTGCAGTCCATTCGCCGGCGGGCCACGGTGCGAGTAACACCGACCTCGGGGGGCTACCTGGTCGACGTGGCGGTGTACAAGGAGTTGGAGGATTTGGCGAGTCCTCAGCACGCGACCGTCGGCCGCGCGCGGGTACGCCACGAAACGACGTTGGACCGGAACGAGAAGGAGCCGGGGGCCGACACGTACACGCTGGGATGGATTCCTCTGGGACGCGACGTGTCGCTGGAGCAGCGCATCCTGCAAGAGATTCGCGAGCGGACCACGGGGCCCTGAGCCCGATGCTACGGGTGGGAGAACGCTGCGGCGGGAAAGGCTTGGGGGATGCCGGTCGCCGTGATGATGGGCGCAGGCTTTCGATAAACCGGCAGTTTGATCGTAAGACAGGTTCCGACGCCGACCGAACTCTCGACGCGGATCCGTCCCCGATGATGCTCGATGATGTTCCGGCAGGTTGACAGCCCCAGCCCCGTGCCGCCTTTGCCGCTGCCATCCGGCCCTTGCTTGGTGCTGAAAAACGGGTCAAAGATCCGCTGCAGTTTATCGGCGGGGATGCCGCTGCCCGTGTCTCGCACCATGAGATCGACGGTGTCGTTCGTCGCGTCGTGCGACAATCCGATCAGGATCCGGCCTCCCTCGGGGGTGGCCTGCCGGGCGTTGATCAGCAGGTTCAGCAGCACCTGCTGGATCTGGTTGCCGATGGCATGGGCGGGCGGGACCTGCTGGATTTGCGTTTCGACGCTCACGCGGTACTTGCGCATTTCTCGCTCGACGAGGATCAGCGTTTGCTTAATGATCGCCGCGACATCGGTCGGTTCGAACGAATCCGACCGGTTCCGGGCCATGCCCAGCACCGAGTTGGTAATGGTGGCCGCCCGTTCGCCCGCGGCCAGAATCTTGTCGAACGCCTTGTCGCGCGTTGCCTCGTCCTTGTGGCGCAGACCCATCTTGGCATAGTTGATGATGGTCATCAGCACGTTATTGAACTCATGGGTGACGGTGCTGGCTAGTTCGCCCAGCGCGGTGAGCTTCTGCGCCTGGGCCAGTTGCTGTTGCAGGATCGCAATCCGTTCATCGGTTCGTGTCATCCCACTCGTTGCGCGGTTACTCATCGTTCTGCCTCAAATCGCTGCCAGAACCGCCATCTTCACAGGCTTGCCGAGTCGCTGGCGACTGCTGTGGCTTACCTGTCAGGCATGTCTTAACTCGTTATCCAACAGCCGCTTACACGCAGTACTCATATCGTCGCATTGAACTGGGCAACTGAAACGTAAGCCCCTATAATCCCACTCGACACCAAGGGGATTCACGGCGATGCACACAGTGGAACTGCGAGAACAGGCTCTGGCGGCAGCCGAACAGTTGGGCTATCACATTCGCGAGGAGTGGATCGGCGGAAGCGGGGGAGGCCAATGCGAGTTTGCCGGCCGCAAATGGATTTTCGTCGACTTGGCCCTGAACGCGGCGGAACAACTTGAGCAGATTGCCGAGGCGCTCCGAGCGGAGCCAGCAATCCATACGCTGGCGCTTTCACCCCCGCTGCGGAAGCTCTTGGGCATCCGCCGATCCGCCTGAGGGACGCACCCCACCAGTCTTGCGGGACGGAGGCGAACTGGAGCGTTGATCGACGGACGGCTTGGCCTTGATCGCAACGTTGCGAAATGCTGCCACCTCGAGCATCGTAGCCGAAGTCGTGAGACTTCGGTTTTTGCCGCTTCCTTCCGAAGTCTCACGACTTCGGCTACTGCTAGCACTTCGCAAAGTTGTGATCATGGCCGACGGCTTCCATCGGATGTGGTTTTTCGGCCGTGTCGGCCATCCAAAAAGCGGAAGAGTGGGATTTCGCACAGCAAGCAGCAATTCAAGAAAAAGAAAAAGCCATAAACCGTTGCAGTTTATGGCCTTAGGTTAGGTGGAGGATAGGGGGCTCGAACCCCTCACCTCTTGAATGCCATTCAAGCGCTCTCCCAACTGAGCTAATCCCCCAGTCGTCCAGATAGTCTGACGCCTTCCGCGTTGACGATCTAAGAAAATTACCACGGCCGCGTTTGGCTGTCAAGGACGGCGGAATCGCGGGCACAAGTCCGGTCTGGCCCCGAAAAAACGTGCTTCGCGTTCGCGACAGGGGCGCGGGCAGCGATTATTCTAGTTCTCGTCGCCAGCCACGTACGGGTGCGCAAGGGTCCTTGCCCGCCTCGCAGGTCGGACGGAGAATTCGGCTCGCGTCTTGGCTCCAGTCGTCCACGCTACAGGATGCTTCGCTTGAAGAAACGCCACGTTGTTACTGTGCTCAAAATCGTCTTGCCGCTGGCCATCATCGTATGGCTGGTCAGCAGCCTCGACCGGGATCAGTTGCGGCAGCTGGGGCAAAACCCGATCCGCTGGCCGTTGCTGGGCGCTGGTTTCGCCCTGGCGACGCTGTGTGTTTGTGCGACGTTCGTCCGCTGGTATGTGCTCGTTCGGGCATTAGGTTTGCCATTTCGGCTGTCCGACGCTTTTCGCTTGAGTTTTGTCGGCTACTTGTTGAACTTCGTGGCTTTCGGCAGCGTAGGCGGCGACCTTTTCAAGGCGGTTTTTCTGGCCCGGGAGCAACCGGGACGGCGGACGGAGGCGGTGGCCACCGTGTTTCTGGACCGCGTCGTTGGACTGCACTCGCTGCTGGTCGTCGCCAGCGTGGCCATTCTGTTCAGTTACAGCTCGACCTGGAACGCGGACATCAGAACCATCTGCAACCTGACTCTGGCGGCCACTGCGGCCAGCACAGTGGCGATCGTCGTGGTGCTGCTTCCGGGCTGGGATCGCTCGTCGCTGATGACGACGGCGTATCGGCTTCCCAAGATCGGCCACGTCGTCCATCGGCTGGCCACCGCCCTGAAGATCTACCGAGGAAAGCGGGGCATGCTGGCGCTGGTGGCGGCACTGAGTCTGGCCGTCCATGTGGTCTTTGCCCTGTCGCTGTACTTGTCGGCCGCAGCCGTCTTTCCGGATCATCCGACGCTGACCGATCATTTCATCATTGTTCCTCTTTCGTTGACGGCCGGCGCCTTGCCGCTGGCCCCCGCGGGCCTGGGCACGTTCGAGGCGGCGATGAAGATCCTGTACCAGGTGATTCCCGCCCAAGGCGGCGGAGACGGGTTCCTGGTCGCCCTGGTCTTTCGGCTGATCACGATCGCGATTGCCGCAGTCGGCGTCGTGTACTACTGGATGGGTCGCCGCGAGGTGAGCGAACTGCTGCGCGAGGCCGAGCACGAGCCAGAGGGAGCGGACCTGGAGGCCGTGCTGGAAGGTGCGGAGCCGGAGTGATCGGGAGAAACTTCATGACAAGTGTGGCCACTGCTGTTCTGACTTGTCTGCTGGCGGGGACACCTCCGGCCGCCGCTTCGGGGACGCCCATCGAAGCGGAGACGTTCCAGGCGACCGCGGACTGGGAGGTGCAAGCGAAACTGCCGGGGTTCAGCGGCGAGGGCTATCTCGGCAATCGCCGGCGGATGTTGATTGCCGAAACGCATCCCCGTCTCAAGCTCACCTTGGACCGCGCGGGCAAGTACGACGTGTGGGTCCGCGCCCTGCTGGGCGGCCCGGCCGACTCGGGGTTTCACGATCGCGAGTTCAGCGCCACCACCTGTGCCGTCTTGGCCCGGTGCGCGGGCTTGCCGGCGCGTTGCGTGTGGATGTGTCCGTTCGACCAGTACGAGAACCACTGTGTGGCCGAGGTCTTCTACGACGGCCGCTGGCACCTGCTGGATCCCGAAGCCCGCGCGTTCTACCTGGAGGCCGACAACCGCACGCTCGCCGGCTACGAGTCGCTCCACGTGGAGCGACGCCTGGCGATTCACCGTCGGCGAGCCGTCCGGAGCGTCGGCCGGGCCGGGAAGTGATGGCGGGCGCGGCGAGTGAGCTACGGCCGTGACGGGGAAAATCGCCGGGTTAGCGCACCGTCTCGCCGACGGACGTTTCCGCTTGATCGCCGAAAACGTTGCCGCCCTTGATGGCGGCATTCCACACCCCGGCCGCCCCTTCGCCGACGGGCGTGGTGCATTGATCGAACACGTTGTCCCGGCAGAGGAAACGCGGCACTTTCCCGAACGCGTCGGGCTGCAGCAGCAGGGCGACGGACTTGGGCCCGTCAAAACATGTGAAACGGTTGGCCGTAATGCTGAACAGGCCGCGGATCGACACGGCGACTTCCACATTCGCGACTTCGCCGCGCGCCAGGAGGTTGTCGCTGAATACCGCGGTCGCCCCGCCAAACACGTCCAAGTCAACCAGTCGGTCACAGTTGTTGATCACGTTGTGGTGCAGGCTCCAGCTCAAACCCTGCCGTCCGTAGATTGCAAAGACCGCCCCCGGCTTGAGTTCGCTGTCCTGGGACAGCCGGAACAGGCCTTCCTCCACATCGAAGACCTCGATTTCGGGACCGGGCACGGCCTTGTCACCAGGCAGCCAGGCGATCCGGCAACCGCGATACTCGTGGGTGCGGCGCCGCGGCCAGGGCAGCGGGCCGCTCGACTTGAACGTCCGCGAGTCGATCACCTCGGCGATGCGCCCGGTCAGCTTCCCGCCCTGCAGTCCGACCGCGCAGCCGCGGATGATGTTGTCATGGACGATGAGGTTGCGGGCCGGTTCCATCAGGACAATGCCCTTGACCAAAGGATCGACCGAACCGCGGACGTAGATCTGGTTGTCGCTGACGATGGTGTCGTCCGCCGACACGCCGATGCCGACCCGGACTCGGGCGTCGTCCCGTACGCAGGTCAGATCGATGACGTTCCCGCTGATGATCGTGTTGGCCGACGGCAGATGGCGGGCCTCGCCGGATCCGTTGGCCTCGATCGCCGACGTGTTGAAATTGACGAAGATGTTGTCCTTGATGATGACGGGCGTGGAGCCGTGGCACGTGCGGATGGCACAGCCGCCGTAGACCATCTCCTGCTCGAACGTGTTGTGGGCCACAATGTGCTGGCCGGTGGGGAGAACGTCGTAATTCGCATCGCGGGAACCGATGTTGCCCATCGCGACGGTGCCGGCGTTGCGGACATAGTTGCCGACGAACTTCACAAACCGCGAGGCCCCCTCCCACGTGCAGCCGCCCACGTCCTGGATCCGGCAGTAGAGCACCGCCGTGTTTTCCGCCATGTCGTTGTTGTTGAAGGCATTCCGGGCGCAGTCGGTCACCGTACAGTTGCGGTAGACGATCGACTTGGTGTACCGGGCGGGGTCCGAGTTGCCCGAGCGACTGCTGCTGGCGGAATAGAAGCATTCAGCGGACATGCCGGTCGCGTGGCAGTTCTCGACGAGCACTCGCTCGGGACTCTGAATCCCCACGGCGTTGCAGTGCTTGATGTAGAAGCCCCACATCTGCGCGTAACCGGGCAGCGGCCGCGAACCCATCTGCTTGCGCTCGGCAAAGCCGCTGAACCCTTGGAACCGCAGGTTGCGAAGCGTCACCGACGTGCCGCCCCGGACCGTGATGCACGCGCCCGTGCCGTTGCGGATGTCCAGGATCGTGCGTTCCTCGTTCTCGCCCGCCACCGTGATTCCGTCGGCATACCGCAGGCTCAGGCCGGAGGTCAAGCGATAGCGGCCGCTGGGGATGAAGACGTTTCGGCCTTCGGCCACGGCGCGATCCAGCGCCGCTTGCAGCGGGCCACTGTCGGTGTGCTGCATCACGCAATCCTTGGCCCCGACCGGTGTTTCGTCCGCCAGCGTCACCTTGTTGCCTTCGATCTTCAGGATCGTGCTGATCAGTTGGTCGCGGCCGCTGAAGGTGACCAGACAGGGCTTCGTCCAATCGCGGCTGCCCAACTTCACTTCGACGCCGCCGCTCAGTCTCTGCCAATCGCCCGTGACCGGCACCTTGCTCTCTTTCCAGGTTAAGGCCAAGTCGTCACTCCAGCGGAAGGTGGGCGGCGTGGTGCCGGCGAAGTCCAGCATGTACACGGTCCAATTGCCGAGGCTGCCGTCATAGCCCCGCACCTCGACCTGTTGTGCTTCCGGCGACGTGTCCCCGCCCCAGGGTTTTTCCATTTCCCAGATGTGCAGATCGCACACGTGGGGGTTGCACTTGGACACCGCCACCTGCTGCCCCACTTGGAAATCGCCGACCTCTTCGAGCACGACCACGTTCGATCCGGCGACGGTTTCCGCCGCGGTTTCGAACGCCGAGCCGCTGGCGCCGAAGGCCCGGACGTCGACCGGCGTCTCCGGCCTGACGAACCGCTCGACGCGCACGTCGTCCAGGTCCGCTTCGCTGCGGCCGGGCACACACACGACCAAGGTGGTTTTGGCGATGCCTTCGGGCAGGGCATACACGCCTTCGAGCGTGGCCCAAGCGCCGTTGCGCACCGGGGTAGCCAGGCCTTCGGCAAAAGGCCGATCGGTCTTCAGTTTGTTCTGCGCATCATACTCATAGACCTTCAACTCGACCGGGCCGCCGCGGTAGCGGAGCGTGACCTTGTACGTCAAGCCGGGCCGCAGTTGAGGACAGCTCTGGATCAGGTGCGCGGCCCGATCGGCGCCGGCCGCCAGACGCAGAAATCGCTGGCCGTCGGCGGCCCCGCCTTCGGCCATCTCCAGCGTGCCCGGAAACGCGGCGTTCAACATCCACGCCGCCGGGGCCTGCAGGTCGCTCTTCAGGACCCAGCTCCCGAAGTCGTTCCCCTTCGGCGGCGCGGCCAGGCGCTGGATCGACTCGAAGCTCCCGTTCTCGAGGAAGCCCTTGTTGGCCTCCGGTTTCCCTTCACCAGCCGTTGCCGCAGCGAGCCACGCGGAAAACCACGCCAGGCACAGGCACGCAGAGCCCCACCATCCAAGACGGGCTGTGGCGCGGCCGAAGTTGTTGCAGTGTGATTCGGTCACTGTGTTTCTCCTGGGTGATGTCTGCCGTATCCTAAACCCGCCGCCACGCATCGGAAATCATGGGAGTGCGCCCGATGTGCCATCTGCGAGCAAGGAGCGTGAACCTCCACCGGGCAAGCCGGTGGCATCCGGGGGAGGCTTGCGGGGGCCGGGTAGCAGCAAACGTAACCATCCCCCGAACAGCCGTCGGCATTGGCGCGGGGGTTGGGGCGTCGTGTGTGGCAGCGAGCGTGACCATCCCCCGCACCCACAGGATACCCGGTCGGGGGCATTGCCGCAACCTCACAATTTGCGCGTCGGGCTGGTGTCAACGGCAAACGCGTGCGGTATAGTTTGGGTTCTGGGGCCGGCGGCGCGACGTGAATTTTGCCCCTTGGCTCAGCTCGTCAACAGCAGGCACGCCGGCGACACCAGGATGAGAGTCCAGAATTGGTGGGACATCAATGATGAGCGTGCGTGCGGTGAAAAGGACCGTTTGTCGAACCATGTGGCTGACGCTGCTGATGAGCGTCGCCTGGATCGGCCTGCCGAGTTCTCCTTCGGCGATCGTTGCCGGAGACGAGGCGGTGCTGACGCGCGTGTCCGAAGACATTCGCGTCTTGTCGGCCGACGAGATGGAGGGCCGAGGGCCTGGCACGCAGGGTTTGGAACAGGCCGGAGACTATGTCCGCGAAGAATTTCGGCGCCTGGGGCTCAAGAGCGGCCCGGCCGATGGTTCGTACCGGCAGCCGTTCGAAGTCTCCGTCGGTTCCCGGATCGTCGCCGCCAGCACGTCGCTCACGTTGCGCGGTCCGGATGGCCAGGTGTGGAAGCTGGAACTGGGACGTGATTTTCAGGCGTTGGCGGCCGGCGGCTCGGGCCGAGTTCAGGGCCCGCTGGTCTTTGCCGGTTACGGCATCTCGGCTTCCAAGCTCAGTTACGATGACTTTGACGGATTGGACACGGAGGGCAAGATCCTGTTGGTGATTCGTCGCGAACCGCAGCAGGGGGATGCCAACAGCAAGTTCGACGGCACGAACGTCACGCCACACTCGTTGGTGAACACCAAGTTGCAGAAAGCCAAGGAACGCAAGGCGGCGGCGGTGCTGATGGTCAACGACCCGTTCACGACCACGGCCGAGGGCCGCGACCCATTGGCGCCGCCGGCGGCGTTCGGCTCGGGCGCGGCCGGCATCCCGTTCGCGCAGGTGACGCAAGCGGTCGCCGACAAGCTGCTGGCCGCGGCTCCGCTGCAGGCTGCGGCGGAAACCAAGTTGGCCAGTGTCGCGGCCGTCGAGGCGCAGATCGACGTTGCGCTCCAGCCCGTCTCCCAACCGCTGCCGGGCTGGTCGGCGGAATTGGAGTGTACGTTCGAGAAGGCCGTGGCGGACACCGCCAACATCGTCGGCGTCTTGGAGGCCGCCGGGCCATTGGCGCAGGAGACGATCGTGCTGGGTGCGCACTACGACCACATCGGCCGCGGCGAGTTCGGCTCGCGGAAGCGGGATTCGGGCGAGATCCACAACGGCGCGGACGACAACGCGACCGGGACCGCGGCCGTGATGGAGCTGGCCCGGCGAATGATCCGTCGCGGGCAACCGCCGGCCCGGCGACTGGTGTTCGTCGCGTTCAGCGGCGAGGAAAGGGGTCTGGTGGGCAGCAAGTTCTACGTGGACCATCCGCTGTTCCCGCTGGCCGACACGGTGGCGATGCTGAACTTTGACATGGTCGGCCGGCTCCGCAACGACGAACTGACGGTCTTCGGCGCTCGGTCGGCGGCGGAGTTGGACGAATTCTTGGACCGGGCCGGCGCCGAGGCTGCGCTCAAGCTGAAGAAAGACGACGGGACCCGGGCCAATGGAGATCACTTTCCTTTCTTTCAGCGGGGGATTCCCGCGCTGCACTTCTTCACGGGCATGACCAGCGAGTACCACACGCCGGACGACGATTTCGTGACCATCAACGTGCCGGGCGTGGTGCGGACCATCGACTTTGCGGAACGCGTCCTGGACCATGTCTTGACGCTCCCAAGACGGCCGGAATTTGTGAAGAGCGAAACGCCCGCAGCCGGCCCCGCCCGCACGGTTTACCTGGGCGTTACACTCGACGGCGCAGCCGGCAGCGACGGCCTGAAAATCAACGCCGTGGCCGCAAACTCACCGGCTGCGCAAGGAGGGTTACAACCGGGAGATGTGATACTGCAATTCGGCGATTCCACCGTGGCCGACCTGCGCACGCTGATGGACGGCTTGCAGAAGCGGAAGCCAGGCGATATCGTCAACATTCAGATCCGCCGCCAGCAGCAGCCGGTCACGTGTACGGTCACCTTGGGTCGGCCCCAGGGGAGCTGAGTGAGATGGAATGTGGGGCGTGCAAGAGCGTGGCACGGCCTACTTGTTGGCCGTGCCGGAGGTGGAGCTAAGTGAGACGAACCGTGGGGCGGTGCAAAAACGGGGAGCAGAGCATGGAGCGGCGTGACTTTCTGCGGACCGGGGCTGCGGCCTTGGTGGGTGCATGTTGGCCGGGACAGTTGCCGGCCAAGGAACCGAAGCAGTCGGCGGCCCGCGGCCGATTCCAACTCAACTACGCCCCGCACTTCGGCATGTTCCGACATTCGGCGGGCGACGACTTGGTCGACCAGTTGCGTTTCGCCGCCCGCGAAGGCTTCACGGCGTGGGAGGACGACCGCCTGATGTCCCGGCCGGTCGACGTCCAGGAAAAGATCGCCCGGACGGCGAACTCGCTGGGTATGGAATTGGGTGCCTTCGCGGCCGCGCCAAGCTTCGCGGACGTGAATTCCGTGCGGAACCGTGAGGCCGCGTGGGAAGGCGTACTGCTGGAACTCCGGCACAGCATTGATGTCGCCAGGCGTGTGAACGCCAAGTGGATGACGGTCGCGCTGGGCCGCCTCGATGCCGGCTCGGATCCGGACGGACAGGCAGCTACTTGCGTCGAGTTGCTCAAGCGGTGCAGCGCGCTCTTGGAACCGCACGGTTTGGTCCTGGTCTTGGAACTGGACAGCGGGCGCGCCCGCCATCCCGGCCTGCTGCTTCCGAAACTCCCGCAAGTACACCGGATCTGCCGGGCCGTCGGCAGTCCGTCCTGCAAAATGATGTTTGACGTCTACCATCAGCACGTCCGTGAGGGTGACTTGATTCCCAGCCTGCAGGCGGCTTGGGGCCAGATCGCTTACGTTCGATGCGGCGACAATCCGGGGCGGAAGGAGCCGGGCACGGGCCAGATCGACTACCGCCGGGTGTTCGCCGACCTGCGCGGCCGCGGCTACACGGGCATCGTGGGCATGCAGCACGGCAACTCGCAATCCGGTCCCGAAGGCGAGCGGGCGGTGATCGACGCCTACCTGGCAAACGAGCGGGCTTGACCGCCGCTTCCCAAACGTCGTACACCATTCCAGAAGCCCGGCTTTTCCAAACAGCCCAGGCTTCTTCGGCGCGCTGCAGCCCTGCTGTGCCTTATCCCCTGAGAGGCTGCGAGCCTCGCTTTTGCTGTAGCATGGCTCTCCGGAGCCGTGCTGATTTCCAAGGTATTCCGCGATGGCTGGCACGGCTCGGAGAGCCATGCTACAAAGATCCACAGCACCTGTCCCCTGAACCCTGACTCCTGACCCCATGATTGCTGTCCACGGCTTGACGAAACGGTTCTACGGCGGCGGCCGTGAGATCTTGGCGGTGGATCGCGTCTCGTTCTCGATCCCGTCCGGCGAGGTGTACGGGCTGCTGGGCCCCAACGGTGCCGGCAAGACGACGACGATCCGCATGGTCGTGGGACTGTTGCGGCCCGACGAGGGCTATGCCGAAGTCGGCGGGTTTCGCACGTCCGACATGCCCGACGAGGTCAAGTCGCGAATCGGTCTGGTGTCGGCCAGCGCCGGACTGTACCCGTCACTGACCGTGAACGAGATGCTGCTGTTCTTCGCCGACTTGTACCGCATGGAATTCGCCGCCGCGCAAGCGTCGTTGGCTCGGTTGAGCGAACTGCTGCAGCTGACCGATTTCCTGGACCGGCGTTGCGGGACGCTCAGCACGGGTCAACGGCAGCGCGTGACGCTGGCGCGGGCCTTGATCCACGATCCGCCGGTGATCCTGTTGGACGAACCCACGCGCGGCTTGGACGTGATCGGCACGCAAGTCGTCTTCGACTACATCCGTCACGTGCGCCAGCAGGGCAAGGCGGTGATGGTCAGCACGCATCGTCTGGACGAGGCCCAGCGGCTGTGCGACCGCTTCGGCCTGCTGCACCGAGGCCGACTGCGTCTGGAAGGCAGCTTGGAGCAACTGCAGGCCGAAACCGGCTGCCAGACGCTGGTCGAGATGTTCATGCGTTGGCACCGCGAGTAGGGTTGTGGAAGCGTGGTCCGGTCGCTAGAGTTGACGGCGGCTGGTCCGTGTGGCCTGGGGCCGCGGCGGGTTTTTGGAGTGCGGCGCCTTGTCACCGCTTTGGGCAGCGGCCTGTAACGCTGCGGCGGATTGGGTTCAGGAGACACACCAGGGCACCGGAACACGAAGCGGCGGTCGTGGCACCGCCGTCGAGCCAAAGCGGCGACAAGGCGCCGCACTCCAAAAACTTGCACGGGAAAACTAGAATTCGGGCAATACCGGCTACTGAGAGATTGCGTGCCGACGCAGCCCGGCGTCGTTCAGACTCCGAGCTTCCAAACAGATTTCCCATTCCGTTCTCCAGGAGGGTTTTCGCCATGTCGCGCATCTTGATCGAAAACGGGCGCGTGATTGATCCCAGTCAAAACCTCGATCGCGTCACGAACCTGTTGGTCGACAACGGCCGCATCGCCGCCTACGACGCGGCCGCCACGGGCAACGAACGCGTGATCCCGGCTGCCGGCAAGATCGTCTCCCCGGGCCTGATCGACTTGCACGTCCAATTGCGGGAGCCGGGCCGCGAGGAGGACGAGACGATCGAGAGCGGCACGGCCGCGGCGGTGGCCGGCGGTTTCACCTCGATCGTCTGCCTGCCGAATACCGAGCCGCCGATCGACTCACAAGCCGGCGTCGAGTTCATCCGGCAGAAGGCGGCTCGAGCGGGCAACTGCCACGTGTACGTCGCGGCCTGCGTGAGCAAGGACCGGGCGGGCAAGGAGTTGGCCGAGATCGGCTCGCTGGTCGAAGCCGGTGCCGTCGCCTTTACCGACGCCCCGCGGGGCATTCAAAATGCCGAGCTACTGCGGCGGGCCTTCGAGTACTGCCTGATGTTCGACCGGCCGATCCTCAATCATCCCGAGGAGTTGGAACTCTCGCACGACGGCGTGATGCACGAGGGCACCGTGTCGATGGTGCTGGGATTGGAGGGGCTGCCCACGGAAGCCGAAGACGTGATGACCAGCCGCGACTTGCGGCTGGCCGAGTCCACCGGTGGCCGCTTGCACCTGTTGAACATCTCCAGCCACAGCAGTGTGGACCTGGTCCGCCGCGTCAAGTCGCGGGGGGTGAGCGTCAGCGCCGGCGTGTGCATGTACAACTTGGTCCTGACCGACGAATTGCTGCGAACCTTCGACTCGAACTGCAAAGTCGATCCGCCGTTGCGGTCGCAGGAGCACGTCGAGGCGTGCGTGCAGGGCCTGAAAGACGGCACGATCGACGTGCTCTCCAGCGCTCACGCACCGCGGGCGCCGGAAAGGAAGATGCTGGAGTTGGATCGAGCGCCGTTCGGGATGGTCGGCCTGGAAACGCTGCTGGGGCTGGTGGTCACCAAGCTCATCCAACCGGGCCATTTGGACTGGGTGCAGGCTCTCCAGAAACTCACCGTCAATCCGGCTCGCGTGCTGGGCATTCCCAAGGGGACGCTGCAGATTGGCGCGGACGCCGATGTCACGATCATCGATCCCGGCGCCACCTGGACAGTCGATCCCCAGCAGTTCCGTTCCAAGAGCACCAATACGCCTTTCGGCGGTTGGAAACTGCAGGGCCGGGCCGTCCAGGTCCTGGTCAACGGCCAGCCGCGATTGTAGGAACACCGATCCCTGTAGCGTCCATCCGGCGGCTGAGGCAAAAAGCAGTTCAATCGTTCATTACTGTGAAACGCAATCTGGAAACGAAACCATTCTTCCCTGGGAGGAGGCAACTCATGAACGACCGATCTAGTTTCGTGACTCGTCGCAGTTTCCTGGCTACCGGCGCGGCCGCAGTGGCGGCGCCTGCTGCCGTCCAAACCAGCGCCCTCATGGCCGCAGACACCGAAACCCCGCGGGTCGTGACGCCGCCGGCGGGCAAACGCATCCTGCTGTCGTGCAAGCTGGGCATGATCGCGAAAGAGGCCGGCGGCAAGTCGCTGTCGTTGGCCGAGCGGTTGAGTCTTGCTGGGCAAGCGGGCTTCGACGGCGTCGACCTGGATCAAGCCGCGGAGTGTACGCCGGAGCAGGCTCGCGACGCGGTGCGCCAGTCAGGCGTGTTCGTCCACAACGCGATCAATCACGCGCATTGGAGCCAGCGTCTGACCAGTGCCAAAGAAGAAGAGCGGGCTCGCGGCCGGGCGAACATCGAGCACTGCATCCGCGTGTCGCACGCGGCGGGCGGCAGCGGCGTGTTGATCGTCGTCGGCCGGGGCGATGACGGGCCGGCGGAGGAGATCGAGGAACGTTGCCGGCAGGAAATCAAACAATTGATCCCGCTGGCGGCGGCCCTGGGCCAGCCGATCCTGATCGAAAACGTCTGGAACAAGATGTTCTAC
>Ga0302237_1001025_pt1 | contig 21407 bp, 7 predicted proteins | sample AAG_UR_Ala_MG_FD_193530 | JGI IMG/M metagenome (GOLD analysis project Ga0302237, IMG submission 193530) | Enriched activated sludge microbial communities from anaerobic digester in WTTP, New Holstein, Wisconsin, United States - AAG_UR_Ala | ecosystem: Engineered > Bioreactor > Anaerobic >... | reverse complement strand
GCGGTACGCGGAAGAAGGCGTCGCGTTTTATCTGCATATCGACGCCGCATATGGCGGTTACGCGAGGGCGCTCTTTCTGGACGAAGAGAATCGGTTCATCCCGTTCGAAGGGTTCCACACGATTTGTATCGATTCAAAAGACACCGGAAACGACTGGCTGAACAGGGACGTCTACGAGGCATTTAAAGCGATGCCTAAAGCGGATTCCATCACGGTCGATCCGCACAAACTGGGTTATGTCCCTTATGCGGCGGGCGCGTTCCTGGCAGCGGATCGCAGGATGATCGATGTGATTTCGTATTTCGCCGCATACGTTTTTGACAAAAGCGATGATAACCCCATGCTCCTCGGCAGTTATATCATAGAAGGCTCGAAGGCGGGCGCCGCGGCGGCCGCCGTCTGGATGGCGCACCGGGTGGTTCCCCTGAACCGTTCCGGATATGGGGCGATCATACGAGCGAGCATCGAGGGCGCTTATCGATTTTACACCTCTTTACAGAACGCCACTCCTATCGAAGTGGGCGGGAAGCGGTTCGAGGTTCTGCCTTTAACTTGCCCCGACAGCAACATCGTCGATTACGCATTCCACGAAATCGGCAATCCAAGCCTTAAAGAGATGAATGCGTTGAACCAGTATCTGTACGAGCGATGCTCCTACAAATCGGGACCTTTGTACACGAACGATTTCATCACCTCTAAGACCTCACTGACGGTAGAAGAGTACGGCGAGGCGCCCTTGTCTTTCATTAAACGGTTCGGCTTCGATCCTTCCGAATGGGAACGCCACGGCAGTGTGGTGGTTTTACGTTCGTGCGTTTTGACGCCTTACCTGGTGAACAACACGACCTATAAAACCTATTGGAACACGTTTTTAAAAGCGATGGAAGATGCGATCGCGGACCGTCAACGGTCCCAATAAACCATCGGGGTATGATAGGTACTTCGAAATCGGCTCAACCGCTCTCGTGTCTATGTTTCGCCCGCGGAAAAGCATTCCTCTTATCCAGGGGTGACGAGCCTTCGACCCTTTAAGGCGCCGCTTTCTCACGAGTTTCGTTTTCGTCGCAGGTAGAACTAAAATCCTTTCCTCTTTCTTTCGCGTATAGGCAAACCCGACGGGCTACGCCACCTGTCGCGATAAACGTCACATCGTCGTATGTGCCGCCTGGACAGACAAAATCGATGGCGTTTGTTTTCTCGTCACCGGAATCCGTTCGCTTTGTCGAAAAGCGATCCATCGCCTGCCCAGATTCTGTTGGAATATATTCGCAGGGCAGAGAACATCGAGGCGTTCATACCGCCGCTTCTAATACCCGTTCCTAGAAACTATCGGTTAGTTTTGCGGGTTGTAGAACACAGTGCAGCCCCGCGATTTCAAGAACTGGATGTTAAAGAAGTCTATTGACCAGGGATTAAGATCGAGGTAGTTGTATCGCATATCGACGGTATCACCGTCTCCGATTCCGGCGTTGTTTACCAATGGCGTGATGTCGCTCACCTGGTTGTGTTCGAAGTACAGCCACTTCAGGTTCGTCAGGTTTTGCAACGGCACGATGTTGCTTACCTGGTTATTACCGAAGTACAGTTCTTGTAGATTCGTCAAGGTTTGTAAGGGTAAGAGGTCACTTACCTGGTTGTACCCGAAGCTCAGCAATCGCAGGTTCGTTAGGTGTTGTAACGTTGTGATGTTGCTTACTTGGTTGCTAAAGAAGACCAGATGCAGAAGGTTCGTCAGGTTCCGCAACGACGTGATGTTGCTCACTTGGTTGTGATAGAGCCACAGAAAATGCAGGTTCGTCAGGTTCTGTAAAGGCGTGAGGTCACTCACTTGGTTGTAATTGATGGACAGATATTGTAAGTTCACCAGGTTTTGTAAAGGCGTGATGTTGCTCACCAAGTTGTTATCGAATATCAGCAACTGCAGTTTCGTTAGATGTTGTAACGGCGTGATGTTGCTCACCTTGTTGTTAGAGAAATACAGATACTCCAGGTTCGTTAAGTGTTGGATGCCTTCCAGCGATACGAGCCCCCCTGCTCCTCTGGATAAGGGCTCGTTGTCAGCTTCCCACTCACCAAACCACCGATGTCTTTCTTCGTTTTTCAATAGTATCAGGTGTTCTAATCCTTCTCCTCTCGATCCAGAGTTCCGATCATCCTTCCCATACCGATCCACTTGCCCGTTGGGACCGTTTAAGTTCAGAACCGTTATCCCCAGTACATCCGCAGGATAGATCGGGCCGGTAGGCTGCCCTGTGTAACCTGCCGCGTTTCGCACCGCCGCTTCCAATATTGGGTCAGCGAAATTGATCGCTGCCACCGGGGGTTGCACCGCGCCCCCGCCGCATCCGCCGACTAACAACGATAACGACACTATCATCAAAATTATGAGCAAAAACGGTTTCCTTCTCCTTTTAGTCTTTTTCATCTTAACCCTCCTTCCCGTAAGATCGGTTGACGGTTGTCGACTTCATTGATAGCTATCATTAGAAATGGTGATTCATCGTTTTATTATACCACTCACCCCGCGCGAGGGTATAGCGGGTGTGGGTATAATCGGGGTACACCAAAATGGAAAATCCGGACTTTAGTCCGGCACGATTCTTTGCTTTTCTGTAAGAACTCGAGAGCCTTAAACGTTTACGCCACGATGTCCGCACAAAAGCGTATCGCGCCGTCGCGAAAAGAAGGGGCGCTTACGCCGCGATGATCGTGTGGGGTTATCGCGGGGTAAGTGGTTTTTACGACCCCGCGATCCGTCCTTTGCTTTTTTACTGTTCCTGGTAAACATACCGAACAAAAATTCCCAGGGCGTTCAAAAGAATCTTTTCTCTGTGCCCTCCGTGCGAACGCTGTTTTATTTTTATGACATGCCAAATAAAAGTTAGCGTTCCTAAGCGGCATGCCGAAATAAAATAGGGAATACTCGAGCGACAGGACCCATTGGCCACGGATAGGTTTGCCCTCTGGAACGAGACAAAAGATATGAGACATTTAGTTAGTGAGACGAACGAATTTGGATGGATAAAAATACTTAATAGAAAAAACAATACATATTCTTTACGGAAGCGAAAATGACTCCCGTTGCTGAGATTCGCCGAAAATTCGGTCTCTAGTTTTCTATCTTTTACCGTTGGCAGAAACAATATTCGAACGGAAGCGCTTATTCTCCTGATCAGGCGAAGACGCTCATCGAGTGCTCGAATGGTAGCGATTTACCGGTACCCTACAATCGTATTGGCGTGATTACCCTGTTCCGGTTTGGTATAGTTATTCACGTCCCAAAGATCTTCGTCAGATAGATTTTTATATTGAAACGCGTCCACACTGACGCTGATCAAAATTCCCAAATCTAAAAGGGCTTGGAGGGCTTGTATATCCGTATCGTTCTTCACCTGAAGATACCATGCGACCTCTTGAGCCGGCGCGGGTGAGTCCATCCGATATAAAGGGGCTTGTCTCCAAGCTTCTTCTCCAGGCCACCCTTGATACTCAGATAAATTCGTGGGGTAGCTTCCTAAATAGGGAAGCTGTAGCCAGCTACTGATCCCGATACGTGATAGCGCAACGATATTGTCCACGTAATAGCTACCCCAATCGGGAGCTTCTGTGAAAGCATCGTATTCATAGAGCTGTAAGAACAAGAAATCCGGGCTCATAATGCGGTTTCGGTAAGCGGCCGAAGGCGCGCCCGGCCACGCGCCGCTCCAGGTTGCCCCAGAAAGGTCCCATCCAAATTCTCGCGCTAAGTAGAATGTGGCAATATAATACCCCGTCGAAAAACAAACGCAAGAGCCTTTATTACCCTGGTTTCCGATAGGTGGGAAGTGTGGGGAGAGCGAATGGTCCACGCCGCCTCTTAGTTGGTCTCTACCGACCAGTTCGACCAAACGATCGGAATCGACGATACGCACTAAACCTCGATCCACGATATCCTGCCATTGCTCCTCAGTAGGATGTAGTAGTCCTGTTCCCATCTCATCAACAGTCCGGTTAAGTTCCCCGGGCTTCCGAACCATCGAAGGAGAGATATTCTCCATCGTTAGGGGATCGCTGGCTTGGTATAACATTTCCCGTATCCGGTCTGTCTGTCGCGACGCAATAGGTGAAAAGGAGATCGCCGGTGTCGAAACGGAAACAGAGCCTCCATTGCTAGTGGGCTTAGGAGTTTGCGTGGAAGTATACCGAGACAACAAGGTATTGGGGTAGCTGACATAGGTTTCGACGGAGAAATAGAGGATGGTACCTGTTTGAGTAGAGCCGTTGGAATCGAATACGCGTAAATATACGCTTTCCCCGTTAAGAGGGAGGAACTCTGTGATATCCACAACGATTCGATTGTCGGGATAGGGGTATGGGCCGCCGGCGGAATAAAACGGACCACCGAAGCTACGAAGACCGTAGACTTCCTTCTCGATCCGTGGACTCGATGGATTACCTACACCTAAAAAAACAGCTGTGTCATTACGAACGGGATGCGTCATACCGATAACGGCTACCGCCAGCGGATGATAACCGGATCGGGGGCGGTAGAACCACGCTTCAAGATTTACCGCTTTGGCCGCTTCGAAGGTCATATACAAAAACCCGTCAGGAACATTCTCCCAACGATTTTCATCGTCAACCTCCGCAATTCCCCAGGAATTGGCGAGCTTGAAGTGGCTGGTTTGCACGACCGCCTGAACGATCAACTCGGCATTTTCGCTAGTTACGCTTTTCTGTGGGGATGAACTGTCTTTGATAACGACCGAGTATTGTCCGGCATCGGATGCAGCGAGATTATTTTTCGTGTAGCTCTGACCCGTCGCTCCGTTGATATTCGACCCGTTCTTCCGCCATTGATAAGAGTAAGGGGGTGTCCCACCGCTTGCAGCTACATCGAAGGTGACGCTGTCGCTTTCCGATTTGGTCTGCGATTGCGGCTGTTCGATGATGGCTAAGGCAACCCCTGCGTTCTGCGGGTTGTAGTCTACCAGGCAACCCCGTGAGATTAGGGTATCGATATTCGCCATATCTTGTGACCCGGCGGTAAGATCGAGGTTGTTGTATTTCATATTGACGTAATCACCGTCTCCGATTCCGAGGTTGTTCACTAATGGGGTGATGTCACTCGCTTGGTTGTCAGCGAAGGACAGCCATTCCAGGTTCGTCAGGTTTTGTAACGGCGTAAGGTTGCTTACTTGGTTGCTATCGAAGAGGAGCCGCTTCAGGTTCGTCAGATTTTGCAGCGGCGTGAGGTTGCTCACCTGGTTGTTACCGAAGTATAGCTCCCGTAGGTTCGTCAGGTTCTGTAACGGCGTGAGGCTGCTCACATGGTTGTTAGAGAAGTCCAGACACTGCAGGTTCGTCAGGTTTTGTAATGGCGTGAGGTTGCTCACCTGGTTGTTAACGAACCCCAGTCCCTGCAGGTTCGTCAGGTTTTGCAACGGCGTGAGGTTGCTCACCTGATTGCTCCAGAAGTATAGCTCCCGTAGGTTCGTTAGGTTTTGTAACGGTGCGAGGCTGCTCACCTGGTTGTTACTGAAGTATAGCTCCCGTAGGTTCGTCAGGTTCTGTAACGGTGTGAGGCTGCTCACCTGGTTGTCTGAGAAGTCCAGATACTGCAAGTTCGTTAGATTCTGTAACGGTATGAGGTTGCTCACCTGGTTGTTCCAGTAGGACAGCCACTCCAGGTTCGTCAGGTTCTGCAACGGCGTGAGGTTACTCACCTGGTTGTTATCGAAGTACAGCCATTCCAGGTTAGTCAGGTTTTGCAACGGCGTGAGGTTGCTCACCTGGTTGTTCCTAAAAGACAGCCTCTCCAAGTTCGTTAAGTGCTGGATGCCTTCCAACGACACGAGTCCACCCTCGCCTCTCGTTGAGGGCTCGCTGTCTGCGCCCCACTCACCAAACCGCCTGTGTCTTTCTTCGTTTTTCACCAGTATCTGGTATTCTAATCTTTCCCATCTCGATCCGGAATTCCCATCCTCTTGACCATCTCGACTCGCTTGCGTATTAGGACCGTCTACGTTAAGAACCGTTATCCCCAGTACATCCGCAGGATAGATCGGGCCGGTAGGCTGCCCCGTATAACCCGCCGCGTTTCGTACCGCCGCTTCCAATATTGGGTCGGCGAAATTGATCGCTGCCACCGGGGGTTGTACCGCGCCCCCGCCGCATCCGCCGACTAACAACGATAACGCCACTATCATCAAAATTATGAGCAAAAACGGTTTCCTTCTCATTTGAATCTTTTTCATCTTAACCCTCCTTCCCGTAAGATCGGTTGACGGTTGTCGACTTCATTGATAGCTATCATTAAAATGGTGATTCATCGTTTTATTATACCACTCATCCCGCGCGCGGGTGTAGCGGGTGTGGGTCAAGTTATGGGGTGATATAACAAAGAGGTTCATCGCGGGGTAACCAGCGGGCTGACTTCGGAAGCTCACGAAGTCTCGCGATACGCTCTGCTGCCTTTCTATTCAAGACATGCCAACTTAAAAGTTGGCGTTCCCAAGGCGTTCCAAGAACCTTCCCAGAGAGACAAGCCGACTGGAGGTCGGCCCCACGAGCTTTCTTCAGTCTTTTCTCTGTGTTCTCTGTGCCCTCTGTGCGAACCCTGTTTTTTTAAGACTTGCCAACTAAAAAAGTTGGCGTTTCCAGAGACAGGCTGACTGGAAGTCGGCCCTACGAGCTTTCTTCAGTCTTGTCTCCGTGTTCTCTGTACCCTCTGTGCGAACTCTGTTCTTTCTTTAACACATACCAACTTAAAAGTTGGCGTTCCCAGGCGTTCCCAAGGCGTTCTCGTAGCGTTCCCAGGCGTTCCCAAGGCGTTCTCGTAGCGTTCCCGGGGCCTTCCCAGAGAGGCAGGCCGACTGGAAGTCGGCCCCACGAAATGAAGTGGCGCTTACGCCGCGATGACCAGTTGCAGTGAATCAAGTTTTGTTCTTGCGCTTGTAGCGACTTCAATAGATCATTGAAAATCCGATACTATTCTGGTCGACACGTAATACGAGTTGGAGTACCGATTTTCCTCATCCCTGACCTTCGCGTTTTTCTCAAAGGCCGGTTCTCTTGCTTTTCGCTTACCTGATTTTTCCTATTGACCACGCACTTGTTGAGTCAAAAAAGGGGAAACACCTAAATCCCCCTATTCCGTTTGAACGCGCCAGACGTGGACGAGGGTTCGTTCTTCTTCGCCACGGCCGCTTTCGAAAACGTACAGCAGATGGTTTTCGCTATCGTAACAGCAAGCGCCGACGTGGTATTTTTGTTGGGTGGATGTTATATAAAAAAGGTGTTCGTCGATATTAAGGTGCGCGTAGGGTTGCGGTTCCCAGGGTTGGAGTGTCCCTTGGGCAACTTTCGCCAGGTCGGCAGGGTCGTAGAAGAGGAACCAACCTTCAAACGCGTCGCTCCACCACCCTCTATTCTCGCAATCCATACACGGACCATCGGGATTTCCGTACCAGGTATTCCCTATCCCTTTCGTCCCGACGAAGACCACCGCTTCTTTCGACCCTGCCCGAACCCAAACGCCGCCAGACCATTCGTCCGAATGTGCGTATCCGTCCATCTCGTGCCAGGGATCCGGTTCTCCTTCATAGTAATCCGAATACTTCAGCAATATGACGGAGGGTAAAACCGTTCTCGCGAGCGGTAGGTTTCCATTCCGCCAGGGATTGATCGCGGCAATAGTCGGCCCGAATCCGGACCATCCGCCATCGCGGTATCGTCCGGTCGCAAATCGTAAGCCTTGGACGTACTCGTCTGCCCAATCCTCAGGAATCGAAAACAGATAGTCGTTGCCATTATAAGGATTCAATCCCTCGACAAACCAGGGGCCTTGCGGGTTCGGATTGTTCAAGTCCGAATTGAACACCATATGGGTGGGGTATTCGTGTTCGTCCTGAAGGTGCACGCCCCAGCACGCCACCAGTTGACCCGGTGTTCGCGAAGGTCCCGATGGGAATAGCTCTATGTCCATCCGCGGCATCTCTTCAACCCAGGGAAACAGGTTCCCGCGTATGTCGGTAAAGGGCTGGAGGAATCTGGACAAGGGCAGGTCGTTGATATTTTTCCTCCTCGAAAGGACCGGGGTAGGGATATCGAATTCGGAGATCAGGTTCCAAACATCGTGCCCCGCGCCAAAGATCGATCCCGGGAAACCATCCGAGGGCGATTCAGCGTCTCCGTTAGGGTTGTAGGTCATTCCCATCCCACCCCATTCCCAGGTTTCTGCATCTGGGGCCCATGGTAAGGGCTCAGGCGTCAGAAATGCTCCGATATAGACCAAATCTTCAGGCTCCACACGAGTTCGTAAGGAAGGGTCAGGCGCTTTGGTTACGAAGAAAGCTCGAAGGGTTCGATTGGCATTTGCGTTGAACGCATACGGGTTCGCTCCGCTTACTTTCGTCATCCCCTCATACCATCCTGCAAATGTGTACCCCTCGTTTTTGGCCGCTTCCAGCGTTACCTGCGTCCCGCTGTTCACCGTCACGGTCTTGTTGTCTCCCCACGCCCCTCCGTTGATCCGAACATCCCCGCCTTCCGCGGGGCTTGCCTGCGCCGTGATCGTGCACTGAGTCACGTTCTGCGAGAAGTTCGCTTTGTACGTTTTGTTCGCGGCTGCTATAAACTGATAGGTTGTGTTCGAGCTGACTTTGACGCTTCCGTCATACCAGCCGTCGAAGGTATATCCGTTTGAGGTTCTGGCTTCCAAGGTGACTTGCGTTCCGTTGGTCACCGTCACGTTCTTGCTGTCTCCCCACGCCCCTCCGTTGATCCGAACATCCCCGCCTTCCGCGGGGACTGCCTGCGCCAGGATGGTCAGATCATCATTGTGGATGGGTGGGACCGCCCCCCCGCCACATCCAAACATAAAAACCATCAGCGGCATAAACACGAAAACAATAAGAAAAAGAACTTTCTGTCCTCTTCGTGACTTTTTCATCGCAAACCTCCATCCTTTTAAGCTTGATTTTTGAGTTTTCACGATTCCGGGGAGCTCGTTCCTCCCGCACTCTTTAGATACCCTCGTTCAAGCCATTAAAGGCTATCCTTCCGCTTTATTCGGTGAAATTGCCGGTCGCGTAATCCGAGGTGATGTGGTTACCTTGGACAACCTGCGAGGAGGTTATCGGTGATACTTTGTTTCGATCGTACTGATGCCACTTCCGAAAGGTTATGGTTTTAAAGTAGGGTTGCCGATTGCGATAAAATCCGTGACCGTATGACTACCGTTTTCTATTACGCCAGCTGGAAAGCGCCGTTTTGAACCTCTGCTCTTGCGGCAACAGCTCGATCGCGTTTTTATAAGCGGACTCGATTTCGCTATCCGGGGCATTCAACCAGGATTTAACTCTTGCCAAGTCCCGCCACGCCCACGCTTTTCGGGTTCTGTCCGTGTCCATCTGTAATACTCTTTCCAATAACTCGCGCGCTTCCTTCAGCAAACGCCTATTCGTTTCCTGAGCGACCTCATCGTTTTTCTTCCTGTAATGGTCCGACGCCAGCTTCATCTTCGTCTGAGCAAACTCTTGTAACGCGCGCGGATCGGACATAATCGCGTCGCCAGCTCTTTCGAAAAACACGTGAGCGTATCTTTCTTCACCCATCCGGCGCGAGATGATCGCGGTATGCAACGCGTCAGAACTAGAAACGAGAGGTGGAAAATCCTTGAGTAGGTCTTTCGCTTCCGAGGGATAACCCGCAGAATAATACGTATCGATCATCGTATTGACGACTTTCGGAAGTAAGACGGGACTACCCAGAGCCGCATAGGCGTCGAGTACCTTTCGCGCGTTTTCTATTTTGCCTTCCTGCGCGTACATACCGATAAGTTCCATAGCGAGCGTCGCCGAATGCATATGGCTTTCCCACGCGCTTTTAATCAGAGCCAGGGCTTCCTGGTTTTTTCCCGTCGCCTTTAAATACGCTGCGCTACGTAACGCCGATACAGATACGTATTCCGGATGCGCGGGCAAGGTCACGCGAAAGTACGTTCGGCTTTCGTCGAAATCGAACCGCGGTTTCGGGGATCCGTTTTCTTCCATTGACTTGTAGATTTTCGGCACGCCGGTGCCCCTTCCTTCCGCAAGTTTCAGTTCTTTCAGGAACTCGCCGATCCTTCTGTTTCTCGCGGGCAAGGGCGGCAAAGGATTTCCTCGTTCTAAATCTTCTTTGAGAATGCCAGGAAAAGGGCCAGGATAGCTGATTATTTCTATACGATCCGGGTGCAAATAGACTTTTATCGGTTCCGGTTCGCTTTCGTAGCTTCTATGGTAAACCGCGTTCACAAGGGCCTCTCGTAACGCCGGAATCGGGTAGTTGACCCAACCAGTAGTCCGTATCGAATGATCGGCCTTGACAAACTGTTCCGTCGAAAACGATTGTAGAAAGCTTAGCGCCGCTTTCAACTGTTCGTGTAACCCTCCCCGAAATGTTTTTTCCTCTATCACATTTCCAGCGTTACCCCCGGAAAACTGCACGACTTCCGTTTTGGCTCCCGAAAACCAAACCTCGGGATCATCGGTGAAGAAGAGCAGCCCAACGTTTTTCGGGACATCGTATCCGTTAACCGGTACCGCAATCCTCATTTTGCGATAAACATCCCTCGTATCGACGTTTTCAGACAAGCCGCTCCTTATATCTCTAAGGAATTCCCTGACTTTTATCTCCCGAAAGTCGCTTATTTTTGCGTTTTGAGCGCGTCTATCGTCGAAAGGGACTTTCGCGGTTAGGGATAGGAGCTGGGCAAGCAGCCCGTTCTTTTCGGCGTCCACCGTTTCGCTGCCGATACGGACATAGTACCGTAAAGGTCCCCTCTCGTGTTCCGGGGCCCTATGAGGGCGTATATCGCTTCCGGGGACCCAGATGACGAGGATATGCCGTCGGTCGATCACCTCGGGCGAAAAAATCGGTTGATAAGGCGGGTCTATTCGATTGCAATGCCCACGTATCCATTTTTGTATTCGGTCGATTTGTTCGTGAGGGATGCCCTCCGGGGGATATACGATGCGCCCGTTTCTCTCTTCCATCCCGATCACGATATAACCCCCGTTCAGGTTCTGAATATCATTGGCAAAGGCCGCTATCGTCCTGATAACCTGATACCCGGTCGTGCGCTCGTCCCAGCTTCGCTTGCATTCCATCCGAAAGAGTTCGACCACATTACTATTCGATAGGTCTTCGAGGTTGATGGGGATTACGCGGCTCATCGAGTTCCTACCTCTCTTCCGCTCTGGTTCAGATGATTATACCATACGTCCTATTTCGTGCAGCCGAGCGTGTGGGTCAAGCTATGGGGTGTAATCGAGGAACAAGACCAAAATCGCTCGCACAATTTTTAGCCCACGTAGTCATCGCGGCGTAAGCGCCCCTTCTTTTCGCGACGGCGCGATACGCTTTTAAGGAGGAGGAAAGACGGATCGCGGGGTCGTAAAAACCACTTACCCCGCGATAACCCCACAGGCGCATCGTGAAAAAAAGCAAAGGGCGTATCGCGAGACTTCGTGGGCTTCCGAAGTCAGCCCGTTGGTTACCCCGCGATGACCGTCGCGGAGCCGGCGGGTGCAGCCGTACGGGGATAACCGCGCTATCTGCCTTTGCTCAACGCTTTCGAGATCTCCTGCATATAGTACGCGACGATATCGGGGTCTTCCAGGTCTTGGGCTTCGATGCGAAAGACCGTGTAGCCGCTATGGACGAGGAGGACTTCCTGGCGCTTGTCCAATTTTCTTCTGTCGGCGTGGTATGCGGCGCCGTCTATGTAGATCAGTATTTTCCCGGTTGGATAGGCGAAGTCGGCGCGGGTTCGGACTCCCACAGCGACCACTTCGTATTGACGTGTCGGTCGCGGCAGATGATGCTCCAAAAGCAAGCGTTCGAAGTGGTCTTCGGCGTAGGATTCGGTTTCCTTAACCACGGAAGCGTCGTCGTAACTGCGTTTCGGCGGTATTTCGACAACTGCGCCGTAACCGGAGTCGCGTATGTGGCCCAAGATGGCGATGGCGGCGTTTCGGTCCAGCTCGGCGTGAGCGCCTTGATTCCAATACGTCCGCAGGCACCGGTAGCAGGAAGCTTGGCAGGCGCAGGTTTCGAGCTGTTCGAGCGCGCGGGCGGTGATCGTTTCGAAAACCTCGAAGGCCAATTCCAGCACGCCCGTCCCGCCCGGCGTCGTCTCGAAGAACGTGGGCTCATACAGTTCCCCGTTCGTCCGGATGAAGCCGTCCCAGGCGTCTTTTCCGCTTTCGAGCGCGAACGCCATACCCATGCGGAAGGCTTCCATCCAGTTGAGCGCTTCCTGTCGAGTTCCGAAGGGCCCGAACGATAACCAGTCTGAAACGAAGTGGGCGTGCAACAGCTGCCGGTGAAGCCGTACCTCTTCATTCGAAAGCACTTTCCGGTGTACGTGTCGCATATGCCTGATAAATCCCTCTTCCTCCGCCGGCGTTTCCAGGAAGATCGCGCCGTCTTCGGGACAGATGAGGAAGCCGTACCCTTTTTTGGACATATGCTTTCGGCTCCCGGAGTTCACCAGCGTGATCCGGTCTTTTCGGCAGAACAACAGCTTTTGTTCCCCGATACTCCGTTGTTTTCCGCCTATGTGTTCCTCTTTCACCATCCCGCGTATGTCGTAAGAAGCGATGATCCGTTGATTTTCATCGTCACCGATGCTCCCGGAACGTTTCAGAAGTCCGTTGCGGATATGAACGGACTGAAACGCTTTTTCTTCGGGACGGTCGTACCCGATCGGCCCTTCCCTAACCGGTGACAGGCTGTGTTCTCCCACCAAGAACCGTTCATACTGCCCTTCGTGGCTTTTCGTGGAATCCAGATAGTATTTTTGAGGGGCAAAACGCCTCCCGAGCGCATATACGGAAGAGTGCGGCGCGAACTCTCGCAGCGCGAGCGCATACGGGCGTTCGATCTCTATGATATCCTGCTGCTCGAGATTGATCATTTCGGCGCCGCCCTTTTGAAGCGCGTAGCCCGGGAAGAATCCGTAGTTCGATAGCACCGATAAGGTATAGAAATCGGCGGAGTCAGAGCTCAACGTTTGCTCCTGGAGCGCCCGTAGGATTGTTGAGATTTTCGAATACTCCGTATGCCGATCTGCTTCTCTGAAGATCTTGCGACGTTCTTGCCTCAAAGAAAGGTACTTCGTTCTCAGATGGTTAACGATGCGCGCCAGCTCCAGCGGCATCTCGCGGAAGAAAAACGCCTCCGGATCGGATATGCCCGAGGTCAGGCCGCGGTAGTCCGCTTCGCTGAATTGGGCCAAAAACCGTTTCAGCGTTCTGGAAAGCTCCGGGCGGTAGCGTTCCAGGAGCGTCTTTAGGGCTAGGGCTCCCTCTTCCGTGGCATCGGATGGGTCGGGTTGGTCCGGGCTCAACCAGTCGATCCCGGTGAAATACTTGCCGATATGGTCCGGGAGGTAGGATTCGAAGAGCGGCCGGTCTTCTTCCTTCAGACACTGTTGGAGCGCGGTCGTCCACAACGAATGCAGATGCTTCTGTACGAGCGGCAAGTTGCGCAGGCTGAACGTGGGCGCGCGTATTTCCCCGCGGATCATCTCTTGAGGATTGTCGTAATAGTACAAGTCGTGGGCGCTTCTTCCGCAATAGGCCATCACGACGGCGATTCGGTGACGCCTACCCGCTCTGCCCGCCCGTTGGTCGTAGTTCGCCGGTGTGGGCGGAACGTTCGCCATCGTCACCATGTCGAGCTTCCCGATATCCACACCCAGCTCCAGCGTCGGCGTCGCGACAATGCAGTTGAACGCGCCGTCGGGATTCTTGAACTCCTTTTCGATATACTCCCTCTGCGCGCTGTTGACCTGCCCCGTGTGCTCGCTTGCCCGTATCGGACGTTTCTTCTGATACACCGTGTAGTTTTTCACCGCGTAGTCGTTCTCGCGCACCGGCGTCGCCTCCAGCGTCCCTTTGCAATTCCATCCCGGACAGACCGTTGTGGGCGGGGGATGATGGATGACGTTGCCGCACAGCGAACATCGGTAATGCGCAGCGCTTTCCGACTTCGTCCCGATTCCGGTTTTGGCTAAGACCAACGCTTCAGTCGGGATCCCGTACCCGCTCTGACGATGAACCCGCGTTTCCTTGAGCGCCTCGATGCGTTTGAGGAACTCCCACAGGGTTTCGAGGAACGGATCGACTTTCCCCGCGGGGAACCAAGCGCTCAGCCAGCTCTGGATAGCGGATTTTCTGGTCCTCCCCAACCACCCCTTAACGTTTTTGCTCAGTTGAGTCCCCGGAGATTCGAGGGCGTAGGCGAACGCGTAAAAATGTCGCGGCTTCTTGATGATCCCGTTGAAAATCAGCGAATGGTGAGGTGTCAATAGCAACAAGTCCGATTGGATCGCCGTGTTGCGTCTCATCACATCGAGGATGATCCGGGTGGCATTTTGCAGATCGACCCTGTCGATACCGGTCTCTTCTTCGGTGTCCTCCCAAAAACTGTCTGCCTTTCCGATACCCGCGTAATCGACCCGCACCAATCCCAGCGTTTCCAGCGAGTTACGCAGAAACGTTCGAGAGCAGAACTCTTCGATCAGGAACCATTCGTACCGTTTCGACAGGTCTTTCGCCACTATCTTTCCGTTTTCCGTCTCTTCTTTCCGCTCTTTGTCTGTGAGGATATCAACCCACTTCGAAACGAGCTCGCGCCAGGAGATAGTTTCGTCCTCGGGAAGGAGGTCGAACAGTCTTTTCCGATAACGGAACCGTTTCGACCGCTCGTTGATGAAACCGGAAAGAAAAGCCGCTTCCTGTCGGTTGTCCGAAAACACCAACAATTTGGCGTGGTCTTCCGGCGCTTCGTTTAACGCGTGTTCGGAAAGGACCATCAGATCGACCGCTTGGCTAGAGGACAACTGTCGGAGTCCGGTCAGCTCCAACGGCTCATCCTCCGCCACCAGCGGTTTTTGGCAGGCGAGACAGCGGAAGCGGTTTCTCTCGGGAGTCACTCGTCGCATCGGGATCAGCAAGGATGCCCGGCACATCGGGTTTTCACACCGCGCCGGTTTCGAACGGTGCGCGGTTCCGCATTTGACGCACACCCAAACCGTTTGCGCGCTCTCCTCGAAGTCTTCGGCGCTGTCGGTCATCACGACCGGGCCGCTCAATTCCCCCGCCTCCGTTTCTTCATCGCCGGACGGAATCCATAACTCCGCCTCTCCGTCGCTGTCCCGGCGTATCGCCGTTTGTTCGGCGATATAATAGTGCTGCCCGCAATGGTTGCAGTTGTAGGCGTCCCAAACGAAGATATAGGGATCGACATCGCGATCGTCGAGGATGATCTTTCGTTTGCCGTTAGGAAACTGCGCGCGTAGCTCTCGGATGCCTTTCAGGAAAAAATGGAGCTTAGGCCGCAGCAGGGGTTGGTTTTCGAGGGTCAGAGAAGACCCCTTAAGGAGGTAAAGGACGATTTCCGCCAGTAGCTCCTCGTCGCTGCGCCGTGAACGTCCCGGAAACTCCCGAAGCCTGTTTAAAAACGGCGTGATGAGTTCGGGCTTTCTGAAATGCGTTTGCAGCGCGTGGAATATCGGGTCAGCCGTTAACCGGGCGATTTCGTCGCGAGCCGGTCGGGATCCGCCGGAGTCCGCGTCGTCGGACAGGGCGTCTTTCAGCGCCGAAATCGGATCGTCAAGTGGAGGCGGGCATATCGCGCCTTCCGGGAGCGGCGGGATCGGTTCATACGCCTCCAACACCACGTTGACCGTTTCGGGGGGAACTGAAAACAAGCGTGATGCGAAGCGCTTAATGGCGTCGATGGAGCCCGGGTTCTCCGATGCGACGGTCGCCGACGTGCCGATGAAGGTGAGCGCGGACGATTCCGGGACGAGCGCGCGTAGACGCCGCAACAGGCAGGCCACCTCCGAACCGAGGTCTCCCGTGTAGGTGTGGACCTCGTCCAGCACGATAGCGTTCAGATCGGCGCTTCGAAAGAACGCGAGGTCTTTGTTTCGCACCAGCAGGTATTCGAGCTGTTTGTAGTTGGTGAGCAGGATATTCGGCGGTTTGGCGCGTATCTCTTCGCGGGAAAGCCGCTCCTCGTATGGAAAAAGCGTACCGCTCTCCACTTCCGCGCGTTCCGACTCGGTGAACCGTCTGGAAAGGGATAACCGATTGATGCTGGAAGGCGCCGTTTCGGGCGTATCCCCCGTGTACCGCGCGAAGGAGATGCCGGTGCCGGCGAGCAGTCTGCGCAGCCTCATGAGTTGGTCGTTCACCAACGCGTTCATCGGGTAGAGCAGGAGCGCTTGGAGTTGGGCGGCGGGATGGCGCTTCGCGTAATGGAAGATGGGGATGAGAAAGGCCTCGGTCTTCCCCGACCCCGTACCCGTGGAGACGAGCGTGGGTGACCCGGAAAGCGCGCTGCGCACCGCCTCTTCCTGATGCCGGAACAGGTGCGCGAAGTCGAATATTCCGGTGAGGGATGGGTGAAGATCGAGCGACCGCGCGAGCGTGTCCAAGGACGCGCCTTCCTGAAAAGGGCGGTTGAGCGAGAGATAGGGCCCGCGAATCAGCCGCGAACCGTGAATCACGTCGTAGCGAATCAGCTCTTTGAGTTGAGCCTCGAAATGCGTATCTCGCAGGTTGAACAGGTCTGAGAGGAACTCCGTGTACCCTTCGAAGGTGTGTTTGGCGAACAGGATCGGATTCATCGCCATCGCTATCCCTCCCTTTTATATGTGTTATAGGAGCCCGATTACGCCGATCGAGCGAACCGCTCTAACTCCCAAACTGATGGAACGCCTCGAGGGCGAGGTCGCGGCAGAGATAGGCCCCGTAACGCGCCTCTATGCGCTTTTTTTCGATAGGAAAGGTCGTAAACAGGTATTCGAGGTCGTCGGCGTTCAACCCGTACAGATGGGCGATCACGGCGTCGATCCTCGCCATCGCCGCTATACGTTCGCGTTCGTCCCAGCCGCCGACCGGCCCAGCGTACCCCAGCGAGCGCAAGAGGGGCTCGAAGGCAGCGTTGTCTTTCAGGCAGGTGATGAGCTGCGCGGTCAGGTACTCCCGAACCGTCGCGTACCCGTCGGGCCCCCTTTGCTCGAATCGCTCCGGCGGGATGACCGGGAGCTGGTAGAGGATGTAATACCCCATGCTCACTCCCTGCATTTTATTCCTAGCGAAATAATCCAGAGGATGAGAAACTAAAATGGGGAGAAGCAGCCATCCGTACTCTCCTTTAAAATGGATAATTGGGGCTTTGTGCCCAAAAGCGACTCTCGGCACAAGCGTCGCGATCATCGTGCGTTCATTCGTCGCGTTCGTAACATCTCGAAACCCGATCAGGAGCGGCGTTTCTATTTCTCTTTTCGCGTAGTCCGCTTCCACCGTCTCCGCCGCGACGTAATAACGCGATTCGGGAAAGAAATCCGGCGATTGTTTTTCATCTTCTGCGCAGGATATCCCCTTGCCTTCCGGGGTGACGTGGTTGAACCGCGCGTCCAGAATCGAGAAGCTCTTTCCCTCCATCAACGGCGCGTACCGTTTCGATCGGCCGGACGCATCGCCCACGTAATGTCCGCCGACCCTCCTGTACCCCGCTTTTTCCAGCTCCTGCGCGCGAACGAAATGTTTCGAGTCGTTCGACATATGAAATTGTGTGAATACTTGAATCCCATAAGGGTTTTCGAGGATGCTATTCCCTTCACGACGCTGCAGGACCGGGTTGCGACGATACACCTTCAGGAGCAACTCGACGTCGCGGCCGCTGTGGAATACCGGCAGGGTTCCCGTGTTGGGGTTGAGCATACTCAAGTCCGCCTGAGAAAAAGAAACCGGGTCCTTTGAGAACAGTTCCTGCGGGTCTCGTAACAGGAACCGCGTCCGCACACGCTCCGATTTCCCAAAGACCAGCAGGCTGAACCGATAGCGCGAATCTACTTGTTCGAAGATGCGGCCATTCACGAAATCCGAGAGGGATTCGAGCTCCCCGCGCTCGACGACCCCCTTGAAAAAACCGGCATAACTGTCGTCAGTGGCAATCCCCGTCGGGCATAGGATTCCAGCCCGTCCTGAGGGCTTTTTCAGAATCAGAAACAGCCCGGCAAAGAAGGCGTAGGTGTTGGGCGTCCCTTGCGCGACGGACTCGAAGCGTTTTCGATCGTACAGGTAGGCGTTCGTTTGCTCGATCGTCCGCAACCGATCACGGTATTGCGCCCACAGCGCGGGGTCGGATTCTTTGAGCGCGCGGATCTTGCGCTCGCGCTCATCGGTTTTCGTCGTTTCGTGAATGTCTGCGGATTTATCCGCGAAGAACTCCCGTTCGTTGAGCAGCATCATGTCCCACGGCGGATTGCCCAACACAGCGTCGAATCCGCCCGTCTCGAAGACCTCCGGGAACTCGATCTCCCAATGGAAGAACCGGTTTTCCACCGCCCGTCGTTTCGCCGCCTCGAGGTGCTTTTCCTGCAAAGGCTCTCGTTCCGCCGAAGGCTTGCGGATCCTTTCATAGAGTTGTTGCAACGTGTCGTTCGTCAACGGCGGTAATTCATCCTCTTCTTTCAGAAACCAACGAGACAACCAGAGATCGCGGCGCATTTTCTGCAACCGGTAGTCGTCAGAGCCCAGCACCTCTTCGGCGTAGACGCGTTCTTTCGCGAAGTAGTCTTCGGTCTGCTCGCCGCTGATCTCGATCTTTCGCAGGGTTCGCGCCAATGCGCTGATGCTTTTCTGGGTTTCAGAAATCAGGTTTTGAGAAAACCCGAACATCCCCTTCTGTACCCCATCCGCTGTTTTTCCAAAGAATTTGCGATTCTGGGCGTTGGCGGATTTCAGCAGGGCCTTCCATTCCGCCGAGTCCTCGCGGACGGGCTTCATTGCCTTGTCCGGGATCACGGAGAGATCGTACTCGTCGTATCCCGTTCCGACCAGCGAATTGCCGCATTTCAACCGGTGATTCAAAAAAGAAAAGGGTTTGTCTTTAGAAAAGGTGGACAGCCAGAGCGACATCTTTGCGAGCTCGACCGCCATCGGATTCAGGTCCACGCCGTAGAGGCAGTGTTCGGCAATCTGTCGGCGCGCGAGATTGGCGCGGGTTTCCTCTTCGACCTCGGTGTATCGGCCCGCCTTATCCCAACTCTCGAGGAGCGCTTGCGAAAGGAAGTCCATCGCTTCAACCAGAAAGGCGCCCGACCCCATGGCGGGATCGACGACTTTCAACGACAACAGCTCTTCCGGAGAGCGTACCCGCCGCTGGTCATCTTCGCCATCGGCGTAACACAACGGCGCCAAGGTGTTTTCGACCAACCACTCCGTGAGCGCTTTCGGGGTGTAGTAAGTGCCGGACGATTTTCGCAGCTTCGACTCGCTGAACGCATACCGTCCGTCTTGGAAAACGAGAGAGTGTTCGAGCAGTCCTTCGTAGACGTAACCGATCTGTTGTATGCGTATCGACGCGTAGCTCAGGCGGTAGGCGCCCTTCGACGTTCGGATGTAGAGCAAACGCCGCAATATCTGCCGGATACGAACGGAATCGACCATCAAAACGCGTTCCACGTCTTCGGTTTTTTTCGGGTCGAAGAGGTCGCCGCCGTGCGCCACCATCACCAAACGGGGATGCGCGCTGCCTGCGTAGATCAGATAGAACAGACTGCGCAGCTGCGCCCAGGCATCGTAACGATAGGCGTAGTCTTGGGCGAACTGTTCTTCGCCAAGCTCGCGGGCGCAGCGGTCGAGAAAGTTCGCCAGATGGATGAGTCCGTAGGCGTTGTCATACTCCGGGATCCCGTGTGGGAGCAGCCGGTTCTCCTCGGCAAACAGGACGAAGACGATCCGCATCGCGATTTTTACGAGGACTTCGTACATCCGCTCGTTGTAAACCGGTTGCGGGTTCTCGTTCACCGCATCCAGCAAGAGCCCAACCACTTCGAAAACCTGGTTCGCCAGTTCGGAGGTCAGCTCCGCTTGGGATTCCTGGCTATCCCGTATCCATTTGAAAAGCCCTTTTTCTTTATCCGGTAGAAGCGCGCGCGGGGACAGGAGGTTTCGGAAGGCCTCGAAGCTCGCCGGCTCCTCGAACCACGTTTCACGGTCCCAGGTGATGGAAGCCGGCGCATTGCCCACTTGGCGAAAGAACAGCCGATAGGATCGCCCGTCGGTTAACAGTCCCAGCGGGCAGCGAAGCCGTTCGAGAAGCGTTTCGAACTGGTGTTGGGGCGACGCCTTCCATCTCCCCTTTTTATCGGGGATGGCGTCCAACCCCTTTTCGGAGTCCGTGGACCACACGAGAAAAAGGGGGGCGCGAGTGTTTTCGCCGAGGAAGGCCAAATCGGGGCACAGGGAGGTCTCGTATTCGGGGAGCTCGACGGAAAATCGTTTGGCTTCGTTGCCCCAAGCCCAGTATTTCGAACGGCCGTCGTGTCCGAGCGCCTCGAAAAACAGCGCCTGTAAGGTCTGCCGCAGCGAAAACCTCCCGTTCAGAAAACCGGTCTTCAACTGCGTCAGGTCCCGCATTTCCGTGGCCGAGGGCGGCTTGCTACCCGAAAACTCGCGATGATAGACCACTTCCGAAATCAGCAAACCCGAAAGCTCGACCATACCGAACCAAGATAGAATCCCGGCGTCCCTCTCCAAAGCCACTACCCCCGTTATCGTTTGGTGAAGATTATATCACGTAACGGAAGAAACATGCGCGCCACGTTTGGGTCAAAAAATGGGGTGTATTCCGTGTGGTCATCGCGGCGTAAGCGCTCCTTCTTTCCGCGACGGCGCGATACGCTTTTGTACCTGTCTTGAAAAACAGGGTTCGCACAGAGGGCACAGAGAGCACAGAGAAAAGACAGAAGAGAACTTGTGGGGCCGACTTCCAGTCGGCCTGTCTCTCGGGGAAGAGCCTGGGAACGCCGAACTTTAGTTTGGCAAGGTTTGTGAAAATAGAATTGTAGCAGCGCGTATCGCGAAGGTATGAAAGTATCGCGGGGTCCTGTTGGTTACCCCGCGATAACCCACAAGGTCATCGCGGCGTAAGCGCTTCTTCTTTTTGCGACGGCGCGATACGTTTTTGTACAGGTCTTGAAAAACAGGGTTCGCACAGAGGGCACAGAGAACACAGAGAAAAGATTCTTGTGAACACCCTGGGAACGCCAAACTTAAGTTTGGCATGGTTTGTGAAAATAGAAATGTAGCAGCGCGTATCGCGAAGGTCTGAAAGTATCGCGATACTTCGTGGGCTTCCGAAGTCAGCCCGCTGGTTACCCCGCGATAACCCCGTACGGGCATCGCGGCGTAAGCACTTCTTCTTTTCGCGACGGCGTGATACGCTTACCCTTTTTAGAAATCCCGCCTTTACGGTATAATACCGATGAGACTTTCTTCTGGAGGGATACCTGTGAAGATGCTAAATAAAGCGCACGACAAATTGTTTAAAGAAGTTATGGGAGATATCGAAACGGC